>Ga0334890_1001786_pt1 | contig 27080 bp, 29 predicted proteins | sample GraSluR1_MG_3_FD_207220 | JGI IMG/M metagenome (GOLD analysis project Ga0334890, IMG submission 207220) | Sludge microbial communities from methane-producing bioreactor in Wageningen University, Netherlands - Granular Sludge_31_08-R1 | ecosystem: Engineered > Bioreactor > Anaerobic >... | reverse complement strand
AGGATAAAGCCGACAAACTTTAGCAAAACAATTAAAATAGAAATAAGTTTAAACTCCGGCATTTTCACCCTCTTGTTAACTACTTTTCATCATACAATAATTCTGATAAACCAGTCAAATTTTTAAATTAAATTAAAGCGTCAGTTAGTGTTCAACGTGATAGAGTAAAATAGAAAAATCCCTTAAGTCACATCGGCCATCCTTGTTCAAATCACAAGTCTTATCAGAAACTATAGTTGATAATTTTTGTTCTCTTTCCTCTGCTGTTAATCTCATAGTGAGGCTAATTATCTCGCGCCAATCCCGCAACCACAAAGCCAGGGCATCGTATAGATTATTAATACTTATTTTGCCAGCTCCTTGCGTATCAAATTTTTTAATCAAAGCTGGAATATCTTGATCTATTTTTTGTTCAGACAAATCTTGGTCTGTTTCTATTGGGTCTGAAGGTTGTAAAAAAGAAGTAATAGTATCCACAACCCTCTCAACTAAAGACCGACTTTCTAACACAACAGGCTCATCTTCTTGAGTAGTAACAACTTCTGTTGTCGCAGGGGTGGAAACAGTAGTTGCTGAGGGAAACAGGGTTGGAGTGGGTTGAATACAACCAGTAATATCAAAGCTGCAATCCTCATCGCAACTTAACTCTCCGCCTAAAAAGCCTAAACTTTCACAGGTTTGACCAGCCAAATCATCACCCTCACAATCCTCATCTCCTTCAATTACACCATCCCCACAAACACTGGTTTTAACAGTGGCATCAATAACTGAATCAGGAGACTGGGCGTAAGTTAAGTTAGCTGCAACCGTTTGTCTGGTAAAAATTAAAATTGGCAGTAAAACAGTAAGAAAAATTAGTTTCATTCTTCATCAGTAGTTGATCTTTTTTTAATATTAATATTAAAACTAAAGAATTTTTTGACCAAAACCACAGTGACCACAAAGCTTACTGCCCCCAAAGCAATATTAGTCCATGGTTGATATCTCTGCCAAAAACTTAAAGTGCGATAATATAAAGCCTGCAACAAATTAGCTGGTGCCACACTAAACTCAAGCTTAGCTGCTGCTGCAATATTAACTGCAGTTTCCCCCTCCTCAGTAACCCTATAAGGGAAACCTCTAACATAGGCAAAATAATTACCTGGAACCATTTCCAAAGGCAAAATCAAGTCAATCTCAACCCGCTGTGATTCTCTAGGTTCTAAGTGAAATGTTTCAGGCTCAAATCTAAACCAATCTTCTTCTGGCTTAAGCTCAAGCTGATCTTGATGGTAAGAAATGCCAACACCATAAATAGCAGCTTGATCACCAGTATTAATCACAGTCAAGGCCGGCAGGCGATATGTCATGCCAGGCTTTAATTGTTCCTCAACCACCATTTTACCAGTTCCAACCCCAACACCCAGTTGAGCAAAAACAGGAACAGCAGGAGTAAAAATTAGCAATGTTGAAACTAAAATCAAATAAATAAACTTACAACGATGAAAGATCATGAACTTAATCTAGCACAATCTAAAAAGACTGCCAATTACTATTCGGGGTTTTAGCTTGCTGAAACTTGAACTGTAACGTCAACTGATTGCTCGTCATAACTGCTTGTTGATGTTGGCAGGGTGATCTTTAAATCTAAATCTGTCGTGCCATCTGGTGCAACACCCGAGCTTAAAGATTGAGGAGAGGTTGTTAGTGCTGTCCACGCAGTTCCATCATCAATACTAAACTGATGCATATATTGATCAGCTCCTATAGATCCAGCAAGGGTCCATGGAGAAGAATTTTGTCCATTTATTGTAAAATCTGCGGTCACATTACCTGTATTGGTAACTGTTTGCGTATCATTCAGACCATCACCAGTTGTATCTTGAGAAGCTTCTAGCGCAAGTATCCCGTAAGCTACAGTTCCATCAGAAACAGACAAAGACACTTCTTGTGCTGTGACTGTGGCTGTCACGGTTTCTGAACCTTGCACTCTTTGTACAGAAACAAAAGCAGCAACCAATAAAGCAAGTAAGTAGGGTGAGTATTGACGAAAAAAGGCAGGCATAAGTTTATTTTAATTAACAAATATCCTTGATATCTATATACTATATACTAGTTTGACAACGCAAATATCGTCAACTATAACTTAATATAACAATAATTATCAAAAATAGTTTCTTTAGTATCGTTATGAAAAACCTGGTTTTTCCAAATAAACTAAATCTTGTCCTTATTTTAATTTTAATTATTAGTTTAATTAATCTAATTTTTAACATCCAGTCTATAACACAAAGCAAGCAAGAAGCAGCCCAGCCTCCAAGGACTAGTGGCGGGGGAGTGATTCCTCAAGTAGCTGATTCTGCAAGAGAAACATTAGATGCTACTGAGAGTGGAGAAATCTTAGGGTCAGTTGATGAAAATGGGGAATTGCTTTCAGATGAAGAAAGGTTAGAACTCTCTTTGAGTTCTTTTTTAAAAACAGATCAACCAGTAACCTGCAGTTGGCCTGAAGTAACCAATTACATAGTTGCTGGTTCTCTCCTTTCTGACAGGCAGCTTATTACCCTAGCTACAGCTGACTTATCAAGAACTTCAAAACTTTTAAAAACTAACCTAGTAATTTATTTATGGGAAACAGAGCAAAATCAGGGCTATAGATTCTCTCCCAATGATCTTGGAATGGCTTATGAGTATCTGCAGTCTAACCAAGTTAATCCTAACTATATAACTCTGATCGATTTAATTACCAGCGACAAAGCCCCCACTTGTCAAAGAGCGGAAATTGATGAAAAAAATTTAGCCTTACCTCCCTTGGTGGATTTCAAACAAATACCTGCAGAGTAAAACTAAAGCTGAAGTCAAAGCAAAAATAACTATACTATAATAATTGCTATGAAATCTCGTTTTAGCTTTTTGTTTTCAATTTTATCTTTTTTTTTAATAGCAATTTATTTTATAGCGCCTGTCTCAACCATTTATGCTGCAACTAGCTATATTGATCCTGACGGCGATGGATCAATTGGTTCAGGTTGGAATTCAACTGGAACCAATTTTTACACTGAAATAAATTGTGGTACAAGACAACCTAACACACCCTCGACAACTAATTACGTCTATGGTCAAAGTAATCGAATAAATGCTGAGAATATATTTTTTAGAATGTCCTCAATCAGCAATATAGAAAGCGTATCAGAAATTACAATTTGGATTTATCAAAATATTAACCGCGGCGATCTTATAGTTCAATTATATGACGATGATGAAGTAACTACACATTCCTCTCGAGTTGCCTTGACTCCAAGCAGTAATACATGGCAGTCAATAACTTTTTCAGGCCTTTCTTTAGCTCAATCCGAATTGGATTCTTTATCAATTGCCATAATTGGTGATCACTATGGAGGAGGACCAATGACTAATTACATTTACGCCATGTATGCGGAAGTCACCTTCACTGAAGCAGCAGCCGTGTCTATCAGTCTTACTACCGACGGCTCAGTAAACTTTGGCATTTTGCCGCTTGATGATACCCAAGATACAACTGAAACCGGCATTAATGATCTTCAAACCATCAGCATTGACGCCGGACCAGCCAATTTACTTGTGCAAAGCACTAACTTTAGTGATGGCACTAATTCCTGGTCGCTAGGAACTAATAATGGAGATAATCAAGTCCTATGGGAATTTTCTAATGGAGATTCAGGTTGGACAACCTTTTCTATTGTGGATACTAATTACACTTTTGAAGATAATGTCCCTCAAGGAGAAACTAGAGATTTATTTTTAAGATTAACCATGCCTACAAGCACCAGCAGTTATAATCAACATAGTAATACAGTTACTATTACAGCCACAGCTCCCTGAAAAAAAACTAAACTAAACAATATGGGTAAGTTTAAACCTAATAACCCGCTTCCTCTACAATTTCATCTAAGTGGACTTTTTCCCGATCTCCCAGCTGGACATCTTCCCCAAAAGTGATCTTCTCTGGTCTTCCCACCAAAACCGATGATGGCTATGATTCAGACACAAATGACTTCTTTTGATTTATCTGCCAGTAATCACCAAATACAAGAAAAGTCAAACCTACCAAAGTTGCTAAAAGTACAAATAAGATTATGCTAAAAAAAATTATTTTATTCTTATAGAACCATCTTCTTTCACTTTAGGAGGAGTCGTAAATTCTATCGTACTAACAATATAATCGAAAAGTGCTATAAACTCATCTTCACTGATAATAGTATGTGTTTTTTCACCACCAAAAATTTCTGCAATTTCAGGATAATCCTGATAAAGTTCAAAGTTGCCAGTCATCGAATAGTCCCTGTTTTCTAAATCTGCTTTTATGTGATAATAATAATCCCACTTATAAAATATATAATCTATTTGCATCAACTCTTCCTGAACATTTTTCTTTATATATCTTCGTCCTGCTACTCCATCCACTATTACATTATTGCTCTTTTTTGCATTGTCTATGTTTTTTGATTTAGCAGCAAAAATTTTAATACCTCCGCCTGGAGTATCAACTGAACAAGTGGTCCCTGGATAACTAAAAAAATTCATATCTGGAGGATGAAAAAAAATTAATCCTTCACAGCCCTCTTGCGCTACCCAACTCTCGGGCATATTCCATGATTCAGACACAAATGACTTCTTTTGATTTATCTGCCAGTAATCACCAAATACAAGAAAAGTCAAACCTACCAAAGTTGCTAAAAGTACAAATAAGATTATGCTAAAAAAAATTATTTTTTTATTCTTATCCACATATTAAGTCTAACATATTTAAGCAGAAAATCATTTTATATAAGTGTCAAATTTGGCTCGAGAAATGGTATGAATTCGGACGAATTGATTGGGTTGGAGAGCTGGAGTATCCGGAGTGGACGGTGAAGGAGGTGGGGAGGTTTCTGACCAATTTATCTTAAATTACCTAGGCATAATTCTCTAAATCAGCTTGTAAGACTTTTATTGAATCAAAAGCTAAATATAAACAAGTGAAAAATCCCCAAAGAGCCCAAGGTCCTTGAAAGATTTTTTTAATGCTAAACAATTCATTTGCGACAAAAATACCAGGGTCTATTACCAAAATTGCGTCAACTCCGCTACCAGCCAACTTTGACCGAGCTGTTTCTTCTTTTGCCCAACCCTTATAACCGACCGCAAACACTGGAATGGTTTTTGCGAATCTTTCATCACCAATCAGAATATTCCCTCCCCAACCACGATAAAGATCTTTTACCGCTTTGGCTGTGCTGAGAACTTCTTCCCATTGTGTGCTTAAATCAGATTTAACTTCTATGACTGCTGCGATACTCTCGGCAACATATAGTCTGGGCTTGCCATTTGGCTGGGGAAGACTGGGAAATAGTGGATACTCAACAACTAAATCAAGTTGACCAGTGACCTTGTCATGAGCGTCAATTGCTTCTCCAGAACCAAAACGGAATACGGGAGGCATTATCTTCTCAAGGTAACTATTGATAAAGTCTTCTCGCTCTCTCCCTTTAGAGGTAGAGCTAGGACTACCTCCTTCGTGATGAGCAATCAACTGTTTCTGAATTGAACTTAATCTAGAATGAAGATATGAATTTTGCATAGTTTTAAAATAATTTTGCTTTCTTGAGTGTTTCCTTCGATGCCCCACCACTAAAGTATTCTTCATCACTTATCTTTACTTCGTAAAATCTCCCATCTTTAACACCTCTTTGGTAAGTTCCTGGTCTTGTTTCTCCAGTTGAGGAAGTTTCTAGATCAATTACTGGCATGGGACTGGCTTGATGAAACTCAACCAGTTCAGTTAATTTATCCCAAAATAGGTCAATATTTTCTTTACTAAAGTGAGAAGTGTGTTTTAAGACTCTATCTTCGAAATATGAATAGTCTAGCCACCTCTTACAACGAAATCTCGCAACAGATTTCGCGAAAACATAGAAACGCCGCATATCGAGAGGATGAAATGATTCAGGATAATTTTTCATCCATACTAGAAAGGCATATTCTGTTTGATTTTTGTACCTGATAACAGCCATCTCATTCCGTTTCTCCATCCTCTACAGAGTCTGGTAATTCAAGGTAACTAACTTTAGGTAGAGCATTCCCAATTAACCCTTGCAGATCACCATAAATTCCAGAGGTTGTAGCAATGACTTTGTGGATACTCTTTTCTTCTTCCTGCCATTTTTTATTAAAATAGACTCTCTCTTTATTGATTTTTTCTTGTCTTTCTCTAAAATACTCAACCCAGACTTCAATTCGCTGCTTAAATTCATTGCTGATTAGGTAGTTGTAGACCACTTCTGCTTTAGTTGTTTTATCGCTATTTGCCACTTGAGCCGTATGTACTTTCATTAGTTGTTGTCTCAGCAGGTAAGCAACACTGATTGCAGATTGTAGATCCGTCACGAAAATACTCTTAATCATCCCAAAACCTCTAATTTCCTCAGGAAGAATATTTGAAACCAATATCGCAATATCACCTTTAACAGCCCTCTGATCTTCAACAAGTTTTTGAACCCATTTTTGATCGAAACGCTTAGACCGCTTTGATTCCCAAACTATAGTGCCACAAGCAGCACCGGTTCTTGTCCTAACCACCTGAATCGTATCTGCACCTCCCTGGCCTTTGGGAACTTCACTTATCTCATCAAAGGGGAACTCCTCTTTTAGCATCTCTTCTAGCCTAAGTTCTTGTACTTCTCCTTGAAGTTGCTGTGATCCTTGCTGCATTTTCCTTTGCAACTCAAGAATTTGCTTTTCAGCATCCTGTAGTTTTTTATCTTTCTCAGCCATTTTCAAATCCAACTCTTCTCGTGCCTCCTTTTTAGCAGTTTGTTTAATCTTGTCCTGATCTTCCAAAAGCTGTTTCTCATAATCAACTGCCAATTTGTCTTTCTCATCTTTGAGTTCCCGCATTTGCTTTAGAGTTGCCTTCAGATCTTCTTGAAGCTCTTCATTTTTCTTCTCTCTAGCCTCTGCTTCTTCTTTGGATGTAGATATTTGGCTTTCAAGTTCCTTGCGGATTTTCTCCTCAGCTTCTTTCTTGGCAGTTTCAGCCGTTTGTTTTTTGGCATCCTCAAGTTCTTGCTCATGAGACTTGCGAAGTTGCGACTTTTCTTCTTTCAATTCAGCCAATTGCTTTACCTGGTCATCAAGCTCTTCCTTTAGCTTTAAGTTCTGTTTGGCGTTATCTGAGGTCTCCTTCTTAACCGCATCAACTGCCATTTCTAAATCTTCCTTGGCTTTTTCCTCTGCTTTACGTTGTGCAGTTTCGGCTGCTTGCTTCTTGGCTTCCTCTAACTCTTTCGCCTGGCTCTCCTCAAGCTCGGCTTTTTCTTTCTTCAAACGCTTCACCTCTTGATCATGCTTTTCCTGAGCTTCTCGAAGAACTCTTTCTTCCAACTCGTGCTTGTACGCCTCAGTTGGCTCGAATGATTTGCTACAGTAGGGGCAAGTTATTTTATTATTCATAGTTTTATTCTTGACTAAAATTTGCTTACTTTTTTGTATAAATCCTTCAAATGTTCATCACCCAGGTCCAAGATTGGTTCATACATAAAACTATTTATATGGATGTTCTCAGGAGTCATTAGGTTTACTTGTTCCAACAAATCAATATTACTAGTCTCAGCTGCAAATAACTCTTCATATTTGTTAATCAATGTTACCGTCTGGTTTACTGAAATTTGATCAACAAACGATTGATCATTAATCTTTTTAATCATGAATTCTTCGGATTTGAGTCTAATTGCAATTGAAAGCACGATCTTATTTTCGAGATCCAGAACATCATCAGTGTTTTGTGAAATTGTATTCGCTGATTCATAAATCACTTGAATTACTTTCTTACCACCATTGGAGAGACTTAAATTATTTTTGTCCTTCAAGATTATTTTATAAATAACTTCTAAATCAAGAATTGTGTGATTTTGTGAGTCAGTTTTTATATGCAACAGAGATGTTAGTTTTTCGAATTCATCCTTATAACCCGCATATTCCGCTAAATTTCTTACGAATGGAATTGAAGCTATTAACATTGAATTGTTGTCTAAGTTGTCTTTCCAATGCTTAAATGGGTTGTTTTGATATTTTTCTTCTACTATTTTGATTTCATCTTTCGTCTTTACAACATTTAGCCTATTGTTTCTAGGCAAATATAATCTGCCCGATACGCATCTATAAAAATCAAAATTATGCGTGAGTATTAACTGACCAAAACAACCTTCTTTTGAGATATCGTTAAGGTATTCAATGATCGCATACTTATTTTTGTAATCAAAAGAATCTGCAATATCGTCAATAATGAATAATGTGGTTTGTTTATTCTTTTTCCTAGCTTGTACTTCAAAAATAATATTTAACAAATACAGAGCTCTTCTTTCTCCCTGGCTTAGTACTTTTAGCAATTCGCCTCTCTCGATTGATTTCTGACCTTCAGAATCACTAAATAAAAACTCAACTGTGGGAGCACTGGTCTTTAATAAGACATCTTCTCTATTTTTTATTGTCAACCTGAAAGGCAAACCTTTAAAACGATCATTAAACTCTTCAATGGACCTTTCCCAATCTGTCTTTTCTTTTTTTGCTTTGGAAACAATATCTTCAAGCTGTGATTTACGAGTATTGTAAAAATTAAGCAAATCCTGAACTTCTACCGTCAACTGATCTAAATAACCCAACCATACTTTCTTCTTGAAGCTCTCATAATCTTTAAGCTCAAGTAATAATGTGTTGTTTTTCTCTATAACAGACTTGAATGCCCTTAGCTCAACATTAGAACCGATATCCTTGTCTACCTTTTCAAAAATCTTTTTTAACTTTTCGTCACTTACAACCTTTTTTATTTCCACATCCAGTAAATTTTTGAAATCACTTACAGAACCTATTTTTGTCTGATCTGTAAGTTCAAACGAATGCCCTGCATCAAAAAATGAGTTGTCTGAAACGGATCTAAGAATTTCAGTTGCTTGATATGTGCCAAAGGTATTCTCTGATTTCTTGAAAAAATTTGACTTTGAAATGAGTGATTCGTAATTTTTTGAGTATAGTTCTAGCGAGCTTCTATGTTTATCTAAAAACTTTTTAACATTACCTTTCTTGTCAAAAACATCGTTATATCTAAAATTGTATTTTATCTGCTTACCATCAAGCTCTGTCAAAACTTGACTTAATAGATCTAAAAAGTTGTTTTCTCCAGAGGAAGAAAAAGTTAAGAGAAATTCAGATTCACAGTCAGTGCTCTGTGAAATATTTTTTAGTTTTTTAATAAATTCGTTTTTCTTCGTTTCTAACTCCTGATACGCTTTGTCATACTCCTCCTTTAATTCTTTTGTAACAAGGAGGGTAGATACTTTATCTGTATTAAATTGTTCGTTATACGGCTCAATAACAAATATTTCTTCGGGTTTTACATCACTCCCGCTTTCATCTGTTATTTCTCTTTTTGTCACACGATCAGGAAAAACTAAGTCTACTGAATCTTTCCCGTGACTTAAATCAATAAAGGTTTTAGCAAAAGAAGTTTTCATTACCCCATTCGGAGAATATATGGCATAGGTTCGCTTCACAGAAAAATCAAACTCTACCTTTAGTTTGTTTATTCCATAGCAGTATTTGAGATCAACAAATATTTTATTCATAGTCATTTTCATTTTTTGGATGTCGCGCTTGACATCACTGTATATTTATCATAAAGTTATCATAATATGCCCATATCCGTCAAGCCTCTTACAGACAGACAAAAAGAAGCTTTAGATTTCATAAACTCTTTCATAGTTGCAAAAGGATATTCTCCTTCTCTCAAAGAGCTCGCCAAATTTCTTGAAACAGAAAACCTTAGTACAGCACAATATTTTATTCAAGAATTAGAGAAAAAAGGGCATCTCAAGCGAGATCCGCATAAAAATCGCGGAATAACTCCTACTGCACAAAAGCAAACAGTCCCTCTGTTGGGCTATATTGCAGCCGGCTCACCAATAGAACCGATTGAAGATTCAGAGCCTGTTCAAGTACCCACTAATATCAAATTAAATAAAAACAACTCTTACTACGCGCTCAAAGTAAAAGGTGACAGCATGATCGATATGGGAATCTTAGACAACGATATCGTGCTCATCAAACATCAAATGACTGCTGATAGGGGTGACGTAGTCGTGGGAGTTACGGAAAATGGAGCTACTCTCAAAATTTTTGATAGAGAAAATGGAAAGATTGTTCTAAAACCAAGAAATAACAAATATAAATCAATCAAACCTGAACAGCTTGACATCAGGGGAGTGTTTGTCGGTTTAGTAAGAAGCGGTTATTAGCTACAATGAATATAAATTATGAGTAATTTAACAATCAATCAACTTGTCAAGAAATACGAAGAAAATAGAGATGCTTATCTAAACCCTTCCTACAAAGAAGCTCAGTTAAGGATAGATTTTCTGGATCCCCTATTTGAACTTTTGGGTTGGGATATAAAAAATCAAAACGGTAAACCAACCAATGAGCGAGAAGTGCTTGTCGAGGAATCTCTTAAAGAAGACGCTTATTCGACTACAGAAAAACCAGACTACACTTTTCGCCTTTTTTCAGAGAGAAAATTTTATCTAGAAGCAAAAAAGCCCAGCGTTAAAATAGATACTGATGATGAACCAGCTAAGCAAGTCAGAAGGTATGGCTTCACCTCTAAACTCAAAATTTCTGCTCTCTCAAACTTTGAGTACCTAGCTATTTATGATTGCTCTCAAAAAATTGGAGAGGGCGATAAGGTATCCAACTCAAGAGTTAAACTTTACCATTACACTGAGTACGAAGATGCCTTTGAAGAAATAAGAAAAGAATTGGGACACGATAGTGTTTATACTGGGGAATTTGATAAAACTTGGGAACACATAGAGGAACAACTCAAGCTTTTCAGTGTTGATGATCTATTCCTCTCTCAAATCAACGAGTGGCGACTCATTCTAGGAAAGGAAGTATTTTCCCATAAACCATCTTTAACAGAACCAGAACTAAACGACTTAGTACAAAGATACATTAACAGCATTATCTTTTTGAGAGTTTGTGAAGATAGAAACCTGGAAACATACAAAACCCTTTTATCTAGCAACGGTGATTACGAAACTTTAATCAACCTTTTCAAAACTTCTGATAAAAAATATAACGCAGGTTTATTCAACCACCCTCTCAATGATGAAATCATCAAAGACAACAGCTCTGCATTTTGGACAATAATCTCACAGCTCTACTACCCTGAAAGTACTTACTCATTTGCGGTATTCGCTTCCGATATCTTGGGGAATATTTACGAAGTATTTCTCGGACAAAAACTGAGTATTAGCTCTGATGGTGAAATTTCTCTTACAAAAAAGCCGGAACATGTTGACAGGGATATTGTCACAACTCCAACCTTTATTATTCAAGATCTTTTAAGGAAAACGGTTCTTCCCTTTTGTGAAGGTAAAACAGACGAAGAAATACTTTGTTCATCATTTGCAGATATTGCCTGTGGCTCTGGAGCCTTCTTGCTTGAAACTTACCAACTAATAGTCGACTTTCTGATAGATCATTACTTAAAGCATTCTCCCGATAAACTCATTCAAACAGGAGTTAATTCTTATAAATTGCCATTTAAAATCAAAAAACAAGTATTGGTGAATTGCCTCTATGGTGTAGACAAAGACTACAACGCTGTTGAAGCCTGTAAATTTGGGTTATTACTCAAACTTTTAGAAGGTGAGAACAACGAGTCGATTCCAACCCCGGCACTACCATTGCTAAGTAAAAACATCCAATTTGGCAACAGCTTAATTGATTCTCCAAACACTCCAAGCGGAAAGCAACAGGAAATAAACCCTTTCGATTTTCAAGACACAAAATTTAATGTGATTGTTGGTAACCCTCCTTATATGTCAACGGAGCATATTAAACAACTTACTCCATTAGAGCTGCCTATCTACAAAAAAGCATATGAAGCCTCCTATAAACAATTTGATAAATACTTCTTATTTATAGAGAGAGGGTTTAATTTATTAGCCGATAATGGATATCTTGGCTATATTGTGCCCAGCAAATTCACTAAAGTTGGTGCTGGAGTAAAACTCAGAGAGCTGTTGGCAAATGAGCAATCAGTTCAAGAAATAGTTTCCTTTGGCGCAAATCAAATTTTTCAAGATAAAACCACCTATACTTGCTTGTTAGTTCTGAAAAGAGAATCTCAACAAGACCTAAAATACCTCGAAATTACTAATCTAAATGATTGGAAAACAAGAACTATTAAGTCAGAAGATTATGATGAGATTGAATACAGCGAGCTTGATAATGAAGTGTGGGTATTGGTCCCGGGATATCTAAAGCCTGCTTATACAAGCGTTAATCAACAGAGCGTCAATCTAGAAGAACTTATTGGGGCAGACAATATTTACAACGGTATTCAAACTAGTGCGAACAATATTTATATACATACTGCCACCAAAGAAGATGAGCAATATGTCTATTTCACAAAAGACGGAAAAGAGTGGAAAGTTGAAAAAATTCTAACTCGTCCCTACTTCAAGACTACAAATGGTAAAGATAACTTAAATTCTTACAGACCATTTAAGCCAAATGCCTTTGTTATCTACCCGTACCTAAAAACCGACTCTGGTATAGAATTCGTTACAATAGATAAGTTGAGAAGTGACTTCCCCAACTTGTATGAATATTTGTCGGCATACAAAGAATCTTTAGATAATCCGAAACGAGATATAAAACCAGAACCCGAGACCAATGACGAATGGTACCGATATGGCAGACATCAAAGTCTAGAGAAATGTGATGTGCCAGCTAAAATTATTGTGGGAGTCTTGTCTCAAGGAAACAAATACGCTATCGATTACCATGGAACTCTAATCTCGTCAGGCGGAACCGCGGGTTATTGCATGATAACTTTACCAAATGATTTTCCTTACTCCATCTACTACATACAGGCTCTCTTGAATTCAAAGTATCTGGAATGGTATGCCTCACTCATAGGTGAGATATTCAGAGGTGGATATATTGCCAGAGGGACGAAGGTATTAAAAAAACTGCCAATCAGAAGAATTGACTTCTCTAACCAAAAAGAAAAATCTCAGCATGACAAAATATCTACCTTGCAAGAAGAATTAATCAAAATTCAAGGAGAGATTGATACCAATCACGGAAACAACAGAGTACTTGAACCATTACATAGGGAATTCGAAACCAAGAAACGAGAACTGGATCAAATCATCTCTCACCTATTCAGTCTTGGAGAAATAGATAAAAAAGTACCTTTAATCAATCAAGTATATGAAACTAATTAGTGAAACAACTCAAGAAAAATTGCGCGGTGGATTTTATACCCCTAACTCAATTGCAGCCTTTATTCTCAAATGGGGCTTCAACGGCAACAAGGAAAATGATGTTTTAGAACCAAGTTGTGGCGATGGTGTTTTTTTGGAAGAAATTAAAAACGGCAATTATAAATATAAAAGCGTCACCGCAGTTGAAATTGATGCTGTAGAGGCTGAAAAAGCAAAAAAGATTGCTCTTTTAAAGAGCGAGGTTATCATCTCTGATTTTCATGAATTTTGTCTCAAATCTAGTCAAAAATTTGACCTCATTATTGGAAACCCTCCTTACATCAGATACCAATTTTTTGATCGCAATCAACAAAAAATGGCTGATGAGATATTCACAAGAGCCCAATTAAAATATTCAAAATTGACTAACGCGTGGGTTTCATTCGTAATTGGTTCTAGTTTATTGCTGAAAGAAAAAGGCAAGATTGGTTTTGTTCTTCCGGCAGAATTATTACAAGTCTCCTTTGCCCAACAACTCAGAGATTTCTTGGCACATTTCTACAATAAGATAAACATCATCTCTTTTAAAACCTTAGTGTTTCCAGAAATTCAACAAGAAGTAATACTCCTTCTTTGTGAAAAAAATGATTCCGACTCCCATTTTATAGAGCATTTAGAACTCAAGGATGCGCAAGAGTTATCAAATCTGAATGTCACAACTTTAAGAAGTCCTAAAAAGAAGATCGACTTTAAATCTAATAAATGGACCTTTTACTTTCTAGATCAAGATGAAATAGATTTTATTGAACGCCTTCAAGAAAGCGAAGCAATTCCCAAGCTAGGTAAGTATGCAAAAGTCGAGGTAGGAATAACTACCGGCTCAAATCCATTTTTTACAGTTTCAGCTTCAACGGTTAAAGAATACAACTTAGAAAAATTTGCCCAACCTTTGGTGGGTAGAAGCGTTCAGGTCCCTAGTGCGATTTTTACTCACAAGGATTGGCTAGAAAATAGGATTGCTGAGGCGAGAACACACCTTTTGGTATTCCCATCATTATCCGAGCTAAAAAACCACGCTGGTGCCATGAAATACATTAGATGGGGTGAAGATCAAGGAATTAATAAAGGGTATAAATGTAGGATTAGGAATGAGTGGCAGATGGTTCCCTCACTTCGTATTTCAGATGCACTTTTCATAAGAAGAAATAATTTATATCCAAAATTAATTATTAACGAAGCTGGAGCTTACACCACTGATACAATGCATCGCGTTACAGTAAAGCCTGACGTTGATATTAATGCCTTAATCGCAAGCTATTATAACTCTTTATCTTTAGCGTTTGCCGAGATTTGTGGAAGAAGTCATGGAGGAGGCGTCTTAGAGTTAATGCCTAACGAGGCAGAAGAAATATTGCTTCCATACCATGAGAACAATAGAAATTTGCTTGAGGATATTAACGACATGATTAGAAATAAAAAAGATATATCAGAAATATTGAAAGTCACTAATCAAAAGATTCTAAAGGATAATTTTGGATTATCATCAAGTGATATTAAAACTGCTGAAAACATTTGGAGGAAATTGTCAGCAAGACGGCTAAATAGAGGTAAAAATAATCACTCCTAGAAATGTATTCTCCGATGGATCCAAAGCAGTCGTTTCCATTTTGGAAATAACTCTCAAGCAAAACACGAGCCCTGAGCCCGCGTGACCAAGTTTACGAGGCTTTTGCTGCCTATTTGGGCAAGTTGTACCCTGGAAACAAAATCTTGAGAATTTGGAGTCATTTATCAAAAATTAATAGCTACAATCCGTAATAGTCGCCCAATCAATAGTAATACCAGAGCTGGCTCTATTAACCACACACTCCATAGCTCCCACAAACCACCAATACTGGATAGCAAAAAGTACAACCAAGAACGCTATAAATAATAAAATCTTCTTCATATTCATAGTTTATTGTACCGTTGCTCTGCTCACCGGTCCATTTAGCTCGTTGGAAAAGTTGATGAGTTGCCCACCACTCGTAAAGGCAATACTTAAACTCTGTTGTTCCTTGGACTCGTAAACCTTAATACAAGGAACACCATTGCCGTTGTAGTATAAACCCTCAACGTCCTTATCTAAGTCTTCACTGCACGTTTCAAGCGGTGGGTTGTGCTGAACAGTTCGGGCTTCGCCACTCCAAATGAAGAAATAATTTACTCTACCATTCCCACCGTCTTTCTTGCCGGCTTCCAAGGTTAGTTTACCCAGATCAACATTACCAATAGCAGAAGCATGTTTGGCAATGAAGCCCTTGGCGATTTGCTCCACCTCTTCCTGAGAGTAATTGGCAGAGTAGTCATAGTCTTTCTGATGACTAAACCAGCGAGTGCCATCGGTCTTGTACCCCCAAGTGCCAGGAGTCTCATCAACTTGTAAAACATAGTTTGTTGCCGGATCAACTACAAAATACGTCATGCCTACAGTGTATGTCTCGCCTTTGGCAGGGATAAGCCTGTCTTCATCCAGACTATAAAAGGCGTTATTGCATTGATACTCTACTTCGGCGGTTGGCATTTCCAGAAAATCGCGAACGGCACTAACTGCTTTCTCCCGCTCAGCAGCTGGACGAGCAGTCAGGGAACAAAGATTTTCTCTTAATTGTTTGGTAGATTGAGAAGTACGATCCCGATATTTCGAGTCAGTACTGAGTTTTTCCGTGATCTCTTTGATCTCCTGGATCTTCTGCTCCTCAGCTTGTTGCACTTTAGTGGACTGGTACTTCGTCCGCACCAACCCCAGCCCAAGAACACCCGCCACCAGAACCAAGGCAACCAGAGATAATTGTTTGAACATTTTCATACTCATATTATGCTCCTTTCTGTAAGGTTTGCCGATATTAACTTCGTTTGGCGCTGGTTGTCAAATCTTTGTCCAGTTTCACTAAAGCGGGCATTTTCACTAAACAGTGAAAACGGGCAATTTAGTGAAAATCTTTAACTGTAAACACAAGTAAACACAAATCACCACAAAGTTTATTGAGACGAACATACGACTCCGGCTAGGCTAGACATAGTTAATTCTAAATTTGAATTCTTATGTCACAGCCAAAACCTGCTACTTACCTTACCAGCGATCTTGCCCTCGCTACCACCATTTCCCTTACCTTTCCCATTGAAGACATTGATCGATCCAATCCACGCAAAGCAGTGTTTGTGTTTCGCCGGTCCCCGGAACTGGAAACCTTAGTCGATGCTTACTTCACCAATCAACTCAAAGTCTCTCCTCAAATCTTTTTTAATCAACTGCGCGATGTTAAAGCAAGGCTGTACGCCGAGAAACGACCATGGTAAGTCAAAAATTATTACTCGAGCTGAAAATGATTATTGAAGAAGACTACGGGATCAAGCTGACCATGGCTGAGGTAATGGAAGTAGCTACTACCTTAGTGAGCTTTGCGGAAACAGCGATGAAGATTGAAGCTAAACCCAACAGTACTTAGCTCACCTTGCCTTACGAAGGATAATTTAAATGTCAAAACAAAATAAACCACCAACAGACAATCTCTACCTCCAAATTTGGAGAAATCCTATTTTCAACGATCACCTGCTATCTCACATCACTGCTGAGCAGTGGCACACTTTCACGGCCCTGGCGGTCTTCATGAATAAGAAGGGCGAGTGTTATCCCTCGCAAAGCAAACTTAAGCAGCTGCTTGGCTTGGACAATGTGGCTAGTGTGAGTAGGAGAATCTCTTCTTTAGAAAAAGCCCGCTTTAAAGGCGAGCCACTCATCAAGGTCTTTCGTGGCAAGAAAACCAAGATTAAGGGCAAGCTCATCTTTGCCAGCAACAGCTATCTTCTCAATCAAAATATCATCACAATTTTCTCTCCGCATGACACCACCGTCACACGGAAGCAAGAACAACTGGAAGATTTAGTACAACGCAAGGCTAAACTCGCTAATTCATTGCACATTGATGCAACACGAAACAACGACAAGCTAACTAGAAGAAAGTTTTAACAAAAAATTTAACGAAAACAACGCCGTTTATGACAAAAAACTTTACCCTAAAACCTATACAGAAACTGTGCAAAATTGCGACAGGAAATCAGATAAGAAGACTTGGTCAATTCCTGGTCAAAACTTGGTCAGGTTCTCTGATAAAGGGCGGGCAGTCTTCGGGCAAGATGAGGGTAAAAACACTTCGGCAACGCTTCGGCGTGGTTTCGGTGGTTTTAGAACTCTTTCAGGCAAGAAGTGTTGAAAATCAGGGTGGGCAAAAGGTGAGCAATAATGGGACGGATTTAGAGAATTTTCAAGCTAAACAGGGTGTACAAAAGGTGGACAAAAATGGAATGAAAAGGGTTCACCAACGCTTCACTGAAACTTCACCGGATTTTGAGGGTCTTAGTCTGGGAAGGTGTCGGCAAAGTGACGGCAAAATGTCGGCGGGTTTTTACCCTTCATTTGTCCTGTTTCCGCTTGTAGACAACGACATATGGAAAAGTCCTATTCAATTTGCTATTCCCTCGAGTTACCTATATGTTGTTGTGTTGAAAGAGCCAGACTTATGAAAAGCGTCATATTCTGCCGAGTCTCCAGCAAAGAACAAGAAGAAACCGGCTATTCCTTACCGGCTCAGGAGAAGTTCCTGCGAGAATATGGCGACAAGCAAGGCTTGGATGTAACCAAAGTTTTTGCTATCTCCGAGTCAGCGGCAGGCAAAAGCCAGCGCAAGGTTTTCCTTGAGATGATTGGCTATGTTCGTAAGAAAAACATCTGTGCCATCATTGTCGAAACTACGGACCGACTGACTCGCAATTTTTCCGACGTCCCTACCATTGATCAATGGATTACTGAAAGTGAGCAACACCAAATCCACTTGGCCAAAGAAGCCTGCATTCTCCACAACTCCTCCCGCTCCCACGAGTGGTTTATGTGGCGGGTTAAAGTGGCCACTGCCGAGTATTATGTCCGCCTGCTGTCCGAGAATGTGAAGAAGGGGCAGAAGGAAAAACTCGCTCAGGGTTGGCTACCAACCAGACCACCACTTGGCTACAAAACCGTGGGTGAAACTGGACATAAGATCCACATCATTGATGAAGGCGCCTCAAAACTGGTGATTAAAATGTTTGAGCTCTACGCCTCTGGCGACTACTCCATCAAGAAACTAGCCAATACCATGTACAAAGAAGGCATGAGATCGCCCCAAGGCAATAAGCTAGCGGTCAGCAGAACCCACTCCCTACTGCGCGATCCTTTCTATATGGGTAAAATTAGATGGAACGACGAGATCTGCGACGGCAAACAAGAGCCGTTAATCAGTAAAGAGTTATTTGATAAGGTCCAAACTCTGCTTAAAAGCAAAACCACACCAACCTATATGAAACATAGCTATTTGTTCAAAGGCTTGATCCGCTGCACCACTTGCAACGGTCTGATCACCTGGGAACTGCACCGCGGTCATCGCTATGGCCACTGCAATCACTACAACAAATGTCCTCAGAAAACATGGGTCAAGGAACCTGAAACTGAAGAACAGCTCTTGGCTGGCTTTGAAAACTTGAGGATTAAAAATAAGCGAGTCACAGAGTGGCTCAAAAAAGCTCTCAAAGAAAGCCACCAAGACGAAGTTCAGTACCACAACAGTACCGTCGGCGAGCTGGAAACCCGTTATGAAGCTGTCAGCAGAAGAATGGACAAGCTATATGACGATAAACTGGACGAGAAAATCACCCAGGAATTCTATAACCGCAAATTCAAACAGTACTCCAATGAAAAAGACGAACTCACCGAAACCATCAAGCGACACTCCACTGCCAGCACAGGTTACCTAAACCTTGGCATCAATCTCTATGAACTTTCGCAACGAGCTAAAGAAATCTACCTAACTGCAAAAAACAAGGACATGTTGGACGAACAACGAGCCCTGATCAGGCTGGTCTTCGCCAAGTTAACCCTCAACGAAGGCAAGCTCAGCTGGGAATACTCCAAGGCATTCAAAATACTTTCAGAAGCAGTGGACCGAACCAATTGTTCTAAAGTGGAAAATTTGGAGGATTTTGAAAATGGAACTTTCGAACATGCAGAATTGCCCGATAAATCAATAAAAAAGGACGCTTTGTTGCCTCTGCGTCCCATCTGGCTCCCCTTGGTTGACGCATTCAGGAACAAAGAAATAGAGTTTGGATTTAGCTTACAAAACATCAAAACAGTATTTGAAACGTTCGGTATCCAACCAGTGTACGCAACAACCTAACCTCTGAATGCCAGCCAAACTTGAACAATCGCTGTAATCACTGTTACAACTGTTAGAGCAAATAATGCTATTTGTAATCGTCCGTTTTTCTTATCCAATTCTTTGATTGTTGTTTCTAATTTTGAAACAGTCCCTCGAGTCTTTTTACTCTCAGTTTGATAAGTATTACTTAGTAAAATCAAAGCTTTGACCGTTCTCTCCAGCCTGTCATTCGTTGTGGCAGTAAGGTCGTTTGCATACCCATTACCAGTTTGCACTCTCTCTGGAAAATCCAGAATGTCATTTATTTCGTCCATAAGTCTATTTTACCAGGAAATGTTAAACAATGATAAAATAATACTATGCAAGCAATTGATGTTATCTATAACCGATATGGGTATCCTGAGTTGAGATTACTTCAAAACGGAAGACTTGTTACCTTTGGTGGCAAAAGTGCTGGATTTATTAAAAATCAGGGCGTATACGACTATAACGGAAGACATCTAGGTTGGTATGAAAACGGAGTGTTGAGAGACCACTGGGGCAATGTTGTGGGCTTTGGTGAACATCCAACCGATTATCCGTCTCCAATTTTCCCCATAAAAGCGATTAAGCCTATTCCCGCCATTACAGAGATTGAACGAATTAGACCCATTACCCAGATACCTCCGATTAAGTCGATTAAATCTTTTAACTGGTCTAGATTCACACCCATATCACTGATGTTTGGAAAATAAAAATGGCAAAGAAAAAACGTACAACACCAAGAATAACATCGAAGGAAAAAAATGCACCTGCATACAGGAAGAAGCTGGAACAGGAAATCGTTCAGTTAAAAGAAAGTCTAGAGACTACTCAAAACCAAGCGTCAACGTTACAGCAACAATGCTCAGACCTAGAAAAAGAAAACTCAGTACTAGATGAAAGATTAAAAGGCTCAGGGTTTCAATCAACGGTAAAGGATATTTGCATACTTATAGCTGGTGCTGGAATCAGCTACTTTGTTGAAGGTCAACACAAGATTGCGTCAACATTACTTTTAGTCTCCTTTGTTGGTGTCGGTGTTTACTGGCTAATATCTAACTTTAGGAAGAAGTAGTCCGTATAATTTTTTTGAAAAAGTAATGAACAATGCCAAAATTAAATAAGAAAAAACTAACACTCGGACAAATAAGCGAACTCTCACCAGAAGAGCAAACTAAGATTTTTGAACCCATCGTTAAAGCAAATTCTGAACAGTTTCGCCAACTAGCTAGCACTCTGGCAGAGACTGCTAGTTTTGCTAAGTCCATCGGCTCGATTGCTTCATCGATAAAGCTACCTATTTTAGATTTGGTACAGAGTTTCCAACTACCAGAATTACCCATATACGAACCTCCTAAATTGCCAGATATTAGCTTTGAAAGATATGACCCACCTGTAACTATCAAAAAATCAAAGTGGGAACTTGAACAAGAAGCAAGGGAAGCTTATCGGACTGAGCTACAAATTCAAGTACTCGAACAACAACTCAATATCTATAAAGGTATGCTTGCTCCTCAATATGACATAAATACTGGCGTTATTACTTTTATGGGCAAAAAAATTGAAATCCCGCTTAACACCCAACTAGAAATGGTTTGTCGTGTAGTTTTGAAGAACTCTACAAATATGAAGAAGAAATGGTCTTGGGATGAAGTAATTGAAGCAAATCGAGAGTCGCACGAGAACTTTACCTCACGACAAATATATAACGCCTCTCGTTCAATCAACGATAAGGTAGCCATCGAAACACAAGTAAAAGATTTTCTTCTAACAAAACCTCTTTCAACTGTTCAGTTAAACCCCCAATTCCTGGCTAGATAGTTAGCTAACTTTAGCTACCACCCTGTTTTATATCCTATTCGGTAATGAGTACCGAAAACGTAACGACTAGTAATCAGGGATTCAAATTCTCTTCGGCAGAACTCAGCAAATTGACTGAGTTTTTTTCGTTGCTCATCAGGATAGATAAGAAAAATAAAGCCAGAAAGGAGGTGAAACGTTATGCCAATCAAAGCATTCGGCAAAACAGTAAGTAGGGATAAGGCTTACGAAATCATTATCAGTGACAAGGTTTGCGACATTTGCCACGCTCGCAATACTGACACACTTGAAGATTTGCTTATGTTCGGATGGAAGTCCCTTGAAGAGTGGACAGACCAAGAATTAGAAGAGTTTATAAGCGAACTTCTCATTGAGAATCAACCAAACGGAAAAATATGAAAGCAACAATAAGCGAAGTACAAGTTACACCAGTAAAAGCAAACGAGGGTTTAGTTGGGTTTGCCAGCTTCGTTTATAACGACAGCTTTTATTTTGGGTCAATCGGTATCTACACCAGACCGCAAGGCGGGTATCGATTGACCTACCCCACTCGTAAGAGTAACAACGGTAATTTCAATATCTTTCATCCCATTAACCGAGAAGTATCAGAACAAATTGAAAAGGTAATTATTTCAAAGTATGAAAACGTAACGAAAATGTATGTTAGACACAATAGTTTTAACACTAAGTAAGAGTATGTTTATTCTTAAAGACCCAGACAAATTCGAACCGTCTGCAAGCCAAATTTTAAATGCCAATGCATCACTTGGTGGTCGAGGTTATTTTTCAGCAAAACAGAATCCTACTAGAACAGAATTAAAGAATGGCTATTACAAACCTCGTCTTACTCTTACTAATCGTTATAACCACACAGGCAGACGAGAAGCCAGCCTAAAAATAGAGCTATCCTTACCCAAGTTACTTTTTGGAAACAATTTTGATGAACTAACTAACAAAGATTTTGATTCTGTAACGGAACTTTTACAGGCTAGGCTTAAAGAAATGGGTGTGTTAGTTTTTACTCCATTATTAGAGGTTGCTCCTGTCTCCGCAATCCATTACTCGAAAAACATACCTTTAACCGATGGTACTACACCCCACTTTCTAATTAGCAAGATAAAAGAAGCCAACATAAAACTTTCACTCGATGTAAACCAAACCGATTATCGAAATGACGGACATAGTTATAAGTGGCACGCTAATTCGTACGAGGTAGCCTTTTATGACAAGCTTAGAGATTACGAGACTGCCAAGAAAAGCGAAAAGCGAGCAATAGAAAAGGATAATGCAATCCAGCTAAACCTTTTTGAGAAACTTGAAAAAAGACAAAGATTTGAGGTCTTACGGATTGAAGTTAGGTTAAATCGACGACATAAAATTAGACAACTTTTCAAAAAGTTAGATATTCATTGCGAACCCACATATAAAGAGATATTTAATCCTAAAATTGCTCAGAAGGTACTTATTCACTATCTCGACGAACTAGAAGAAAGACGTTTACCTTTATTTGACTACAAGCCTCGAAATTCAAAATCATTATTAACTGACCTGATTATCAACAATCCAAATCTTGGTGTGCTTAAGACAATACAGCTCTATGGATTAAAGCAAGTATTTGACGAGGTTCCACCCCGTGAACTTCGACAAATGTTTAATGGTTATAGCCAAAGAAGCTGGTATAGGCTCGTTGCTGAAGCCAAAAAAGTAAAATTACCAAATACGCCTAGTCCACTTGAGATAATCCGCAAAAGCCTAATATATTTTGAACCATTAAGACTTGTTGATTTTCAGGACTTAATGTTAAATAATGATAAATATAACTAATATGACTGAAGACCAATACTATTCCGTAGAAGAGGTAGCAAAAATGCTAAAAGTTGCCTATTTAACTGTGTATCGTTGGATACAATCAAAAAAGCTACCAGCAATTAAAGCAGGAAAACAATACAGAATAAGAAAAATTGATTTAGAAAAATTTACTAGAAATTAAAAATGCAGAAAAAATTAGACTTCAATAAAGAAGAAAAAGAGCAAAAAATGAAAAATGCTGATTTTCATTTTATTGACCTGTTTTCAGGAATAGGTGGAATTCGTATTGGTTTTGAAAAAGCGGGTGGATATTGTGTTTATTCTTCTGAGATTGAACCTGAATGTGTGAAAACATACGAAGTAAACTTTGACGAAATTCCTGATGGGGATATTACAAAAGCAGATTATAAATCAATACCTAAACACGATGTTATATGTGCAGGCTTTCCCTGTCAGCCATTTTCAATAAGTGGAAAAATGAGAGGTTTTGAAGATACCAGAGGAACTCTCTTTTTCAATATATTGGAAATAATCAGAGAGAAAAAACCAAAGGTAGTTTTTCTAGAAAACGTTAAGCAACTCAAATATCACGATAAGGGAAATACTCTTAAAGTGATTATTAAATCGCTAGAAAATGAAGGTTACCTAGTATCTTGGAAAGTTCTCAATGCTCTAAATTTTGGTGTTGCTCAAAATAGAGAAAGAATAATTATTATCGCATCCAAGGATAAAAAGTTTGATTTTGAGAAAGTAGAACACGAAAAACATAAACTCATTAGAGATGTTCTTGATAAAGATGGTGAGTTCGAATATCTCAATGAAGATGAATATACAATTATTCCAAAAGAACTTTGGAAAAAACAGAAAAGTGGCTTGATTTTTTGTGGTCACCGAAATAAATCAATTAGAAAAGCTGGAGTTAGACCAAACACAGAACATCTCTCACGAGTTCATAAACAACCCAATAGGATTTATCATATAGATGGCACTCACCCAACTCTTCCGTCACAAGAAACTTCTGGAAGATTTTGGATTTATGATGGTGAGACTGTAAGAAAACTTACTATTAATGAATGTTTTAGGCTGATGGGTTTCCCAGACAACTTTAAAAGAGTTAGTAAAAATGGTCACCTCTATAAACAAATAGGCAATTCTGTATGTGTGCCAATGATTGAAAAACTTGCTTTATCAGTTAAGAAACAACTCTTATAGAAAGAAAACAATATGTCAGAAAAACACCAATTAGAACTAGAAAAAATATATGAGCAAGCAATCGAACTCTTGAAAGAGAATAACAACATTGCAATACCTTCGCCAGATTTACCTAAGAAAATAGTGGAACACATTGACCTCATAACAGACAACGTTGAGTATGTCTTAGGAATCAATAACGTTTTAATTACTAGCCTGACAGAAAAAATTGTTAATCCAAATCAAGACATCAGACTTCATCAAGCAAAAATGGATGGAGGTTATTCAGGAAGAACTCTTGATACAAAATACATTGCTCCATTTTTAAAATCAAAAGGACTAAGGTCTATGGTTGAAAGTGGCTGGTTAACTAGGTCTCTAGAACAAGGATATCCATACAATCTAGACTACAGAGGAGCAATAAAGAATAAGGGTGTCAAAAAAGCCTTTCTAGAAATAATTGATTTTATTCAAACTAAAGATGGTAATCCAAGACACTGTCTACTTTATTACCTCCAAAATCTCATATTGTTTCGAGAAAGAGAAAAGATTGAAATTGAGCCGTTAGCTGATAGTAGCAAGCTATCAATTTCAGATATTTGCCACTTACTTGAAGACCACTTTGAACAAAGTAACTCATATGGAAAATCAAAATTACCTGTCATTGCAATCTATTCAATCTATGAGTGTTTGATTAAAGAATTAAAAAGATTTGAAAATAAAACTTTAGTTCCCTTAGGACATCATACTTCAGCAGACCTTCGTTCTAAAGCAATCGGTGATGTTCAAGTTAATGATGAAAATGAGCAACCATTTGAAGGAGTTGAAATTAAATATAAAAAGCAAATTACACATCAACTTGTAAATGATGCTTATCAAAAACTAAAGATTCATCCAGTTAATCGATATTACATACTGTCTACAGAAGATATCACAGATGAAGAGATGCCAGAGATTCAATACGAAGTTAACCGAATTGCCGAAGAACACGGATGTCAAATGATACCAAATGGATTAATGAACTCAATAAAGTACTATTTAAGATTAATTGAAAACCCTGATGAATTTATTGAAAAATATACTAGCAATATCGTTGTAGATACTGAGTTGAAAATTGAACACAAAGAAGTTTGGAAACATTTATTAGCTGAAATACGAAAAAGTAAAAAAACTAATGTATGAAAGCAATAATCCTAGCTCGAGTTTCAGACAAAAAACAGGATTCAAATGAAGCCCAAATACTCCGAGTTTTGGATTACGTAAAATGTAAAAATTTAACGGTTTGGAAAACTTACGAGATTGAAGAATCTTCTACTAAAGGCGACAGAGAAAAATTCCAACAAGTTGTCGAGGAAATTACTAACGCCTCAGAACCCATTGCATTAGTGGTTGATACCGTTGATAGGCTTCAGCGAAGCTTCAAAGAATCTGTTCAATTAGACGACTTACGAAAAGAAGGTAAGCTCGAAATTCACTTCTATCGAGAAAGCTTAGTTATCAATCAAAACTCTAATAGCTCTGACCTACTCCGTTGGGATATGGCTGTAATGTTTGCAAGAAGCTATGTTCTTCAATTGAGCGACAACGTTAAAAGGAAACAAGAACAAATGTTAAGAAGCGGTATCTACCCGAGCAGGCCACCTTATGGCTACAAAAGAGTCCCTATTCCTGGAAACGAAAAGAAAACACATATCGTAATTGATGAGTACGCTTCAAAAATCGTTCAAAAAGCTTATGAGTGGTACGCAACAAGTAGCTATTCAATGGATTTATTGAGAGAAAAACTAAAAAAGGAATATGGTGTTGATTGGTCTAAAGGATACCTAGACAAGGTATTAAAAGACCACTTTTATTACGGCTTAATGACTTGGAATAAAGGTAAATCAAACGAAAAAGTTTACCCACATAAATACCCACACGTTATTGAAAAGTCACTCTTTGACCAGGTTCAGAAAATAAAGGCAGGTTTTAATAAGAAACCATTCAAATATGCGGGCAAGCCATACATCTATCGAGGATTACTTCGCTGTGCTCATTGCGGACTTGCTGTAACACCCGAGAAGCACAAAGGACACGTTTACTATCATTGCACTCAGTACAAAGGCAAACACGGGGCTAAGTGGCTTAGAGAAGACAATATCACAGAACAAATCGGTAAAGTATTTAAGGATATTCAAATTCCAGAAGAAGTCCTAAATCAAATAGTTACATCACTACAGTCCAGCCACGAAGGCAAAATAAGCTTTAGGGAAACTCAATACAAACTGCTAACTTCAGAACACGAGAAATATACTAAACGCCTTGAAAGAATTTATATCGATAGGTTAGATGGGCGTATTACTGATGATGAATATGACAAGTTTTATCAACAATTCCGTGAGAAAGTAACAGAAATAGACACCCAACTCTCAATGCTTCAAGAAGCAGAAGATAACTACTATCTCTCGGCTAAATACCTGTTGGAACTAGCAAATAGAGCTTATGAATTGTTTGAAAGTTCGGAAGTTGAAGAAAGAAGGCAATTAATCAAGCTTGTACTATCGAACCTTAGAGTAGAAGATGAATTTGTCCGATACGATGCGATAAAACCGTTCGACACACTCCTAAATTACGACCATCGTCAATCTTGGCTCCCCGGGCTGGACTCGAACCAGCAACCTTGAAGTTAACAGCTTCCTGCTCTGCCATTGAGCTACCGGGGATTGTTCTTTACTTGTCAAAGATCACGGCCACCAATTTT
>Ga0334890_1001779_pt1 | contig 27164 bp, 25 predicted proteins | sample GraSluR1_MG_3_FD_207220 | JGI IMG/M metagenome (GOLD analysis project Ga0334890, IMG submission 207220) | Sludge microbial communities from methane-producing bioreactor in Wageningen University, Netherlands - Granular Sludge_31_08-R1 | ecosystem: Engineered > Bioreactor > Anaerobic >... | reverse complement strand
ACCAACGTCCAGGTGGATACGGTGCTGCTGGTCCCCGAAGGCCCGGCCCAGCAGACGGTTGGCCCGGAGGTGTTGGTGGCGGGTGTGGACGTGCCAGCGACGGTCAACCAGGGCGAGCGTTTCAGCCTGACGGCCTCGCTGGCCGCGAACCGCCCGGACACGGCGGCGGAAGTGCGCGTGCTCTCGCGCGGGCAGATCGTGCACCAGCGCGAAGTGCTGTTGCAGCCCGGCGTCACCCATGAGGTCTTCGACGTGGTGGCCCCACAGGCCGGGTTCATTGATTTTGAGGTGGTCATCGAGCCGCGCGGCGCGGACACGTTCTACCAGAACAACCGCCTGGCTGCCTTCACCCAGGTCAGCGGGCCGCCGCGCGCCCTGCTGGTGACTTCCGACGAGCGCGAGATCGCCGCGCTGCGCACTGTGCTGGCCGAGTCGGGCCTGCAGGTGGACGTGCGCGGCCCGCGCGAGCTGCCGGTTGGCCTGGCCGCGCTGAGCAGCTACAACAGCGTGATCCTGGCGAACGTCTCGGCCACCGAGCTTTCGTTGGAGCGCATGGAGGCGCTGCAAACCTACGTGCGCGACCTGGGCGGCGGGCTGGTAGTGATCGGCGGGCCGAACAGCTACGGCGTGGGCGGCTACTTCGAGACGCCGCTGGAGGAGACGCTGCCGGTTGAGATGCGCCTGCGCGACCAGGAGCGCGTGCCGCAACTGACGCTGCTGTTCGTCATTGACCGGTCGGGCAGCATGGAACTCGCCAGCGCGAGTGGCGTCTCGAACCTGGAACTGGCGAAGGAAGCAGTCGTGCGCTCGTTCGACCTGCTTAACGACAACGACCGGACGGGCGTGCTGTCTTTCGATGTCAGCGCCTACTACGTGCTGGACATCCAGGAAGTGGGCGACGCCGCCAACCGCCAGCGGATGCGCGATCTGGTCGGCTCGCTGCGACCGGGCGGCGGCACCAATATTTACCAGGGCGTGCTGGCGGCGGATCAAGTGCTGCGCGGCGACCCGTCCGAGTTGAAGCACATCATTCTGCTGACCGACGGCGGCGCAGACCCCACCGGCATCGCAGATGCGGTTGGGCGCATGAACCAGGGCTACGGCGTCACTCTGTCGGTCGTGGCGATAGGGCAGGACTATGCCCCCTGGCTTGTGGATGTGGCTGCCGCCGGCGGCGGCCTGTTTCACCTGGCCTACGACATCTCTACCATCCCGGCCATCTTCACGGCGGAGACGCTGCTGGCGACCCGCTCTTATATCGTGGAGGAGCCGTTCGTCCCGGTGATCACCGCGCGGCACCCGATCACTGGTGCCCTGAGCGGCACGCCCGAACTGCGCGGCTATGTCGCCACGACCGAGAAGGACACGGCGACGGTCATCCTGCGCGGCCCGCAGGACGACCCGATCCTGGCCGCGTGGCAGTACGGCCTGGGGCGCGCGGCGGCCTTCACGTCCGACGCCAGCTCGCGCTGGGCGGCGGACTGGGTGACATGGGACGGCTACGCCGACTTCTGGAACCAGGCGGTGCGCTGGACGATCACCGAGGGCGGCACGGGCACTGTGGAGGCGCGCGTTGTCGAGCGCGGCGAAGAGGCTGTGCTGACGGTGGACGCGCGCGACAGCCGGGGCGGTTTTCTCAACGGCCTGGCGATGCAGGCAGCCGTTGTGGGCAGCGACCTGCTGACGACCACGCTCACCCTCCAGCAGACGGCGCCGGGTCGCTACGAGACCACGCTCAGCCTGGCGCGCGAGGGCGCTTACTTCATCACGGTGGCAGGCGGCACCGCGCCCGGCACCAACTCCTTGACCTCGCAATCGGTCATGCAAACGACGGGCTGGGTGCTCGGCTATTCGGCGGAGTACGCGCTCAGCGGCGCGGGGGTGCAGGATCAGTTGCCTGCTGACTACCTGCGCGATCTGGCCGCGATCACCGGCGGCGGATCGCTGCGGGAGAATCCGGCGGGCGCGTTCGCCCATAACCTGGATCAGGAGCGGGCCGCGCAGCCAATCTGGGCGTACCTGGTGCTGATTGCGCTGCTTCTCCTGCCGCTGGACGTGGCCGTGCGGCGGCTGGTCATCACGAGTGAGGACGTGGCGCGGGCGCGCGCGTGGCTGAGCCTGCGGCGCGCTCAGCCCGATCTTGGCGCGGCGGGCGAACGCTTCGAGCGTCTGCTTGGAGCGAAAGGGCGCGCGAGGGTCGCCCGCCCGCAGCCGCCGCCCGCTGAAAGCGCCGCGCCGCCTCCCGAATCCCTCACGCCGCCACCGCCGCCACGCCCCCCGTCCGCTGAAGCGCCCGCTGCGTCGCGCCCCGACCGCGGCCCCCGCCCGATTCCCGAACCTCCCGCCGAGCGCGCCCGCCAGGAGGAGACGCTGGCCTCGCGCCTGCTGGAACGACGGCGAACTCGCCGCGACGATGACGACAGGTAGCCTATGAGACACCACTTTGGCACGTGGCCTGGCCTGGCCAGGGGGCCTGGCGCTTGCCTGCTGGCGGCTGCGGTATTAGTGGGTTGTAGCCTGGCCCGCGTGGACAGCCCGCCAGGGAACGATCCGCCCGCATCAAGCGTACCAGCGAGCGGCTGGACGGCCATCGCGCCGGGCATCGAGCAGCGCGAGATGGCGCTGCCGGTCGCCTCAGCATCCGCGCAGGGGGTGGCGCTGCTCGTGCGCGCAGACCCGGCGGTGGCGCGCCTCGCCGTGCAGTACAGCCCCGGCGCGGCGCGCACGCTCGGCGAGTGGCAGCAGGCATTGCCGGATGCGCAGGTCATCGTCAACGGCGCGTTCTTCGACGAGGCGGATCGCGCCCTGGGCCTGATCGTCAGCGATGGGCAGGCTTACGGGCAGTCGTTCGCTGGGTTCGGCGGGATGCTGCAGGTGGACGCTGCCGGCGCGCGCGTGCGCTCCCTGGTGAGCAGCCCCTACCAGGGCGAACCGTTGTGGCAGGCGGTGCAGGCGTTTCCCATGCTGATCGAGCACGGCGGCCTGCTCGCCGCGCAAGGTGACGGCTTCGACCAGCGTTCGCGGCGCACGTGGATCGGCCAGGATCGCGCCGGGCGCATCATTCTCGGCGTGACACACACTCTGATCACCCTGGCGGACTTGCAGGCGTGGCTGCTCGCATCCGATCTCGACCTGGACGTGGCTTTTGCGCTGGATGGGGGGCGCTCCACCGGCATGGTCATCCAGACGCCGTCTCACCAGGAGAGCGCCCCGGCCTTCGACCGCCTGCCGTCGGTCGTGGTCGTGTATGCCCCGTGAATTCTGCGGTATGATAAGCGGGTTGGCTCGGCGCGGGCGCGCGAACGGGTTGTTGGGCTGCCGCTAGAACGCCCCTATCCCCCGGCCCCTTCCCCCAGCAAAGCGAGGGGAAGGGGAGAGCCGCCTGGCGGATCGTCCCCCCTAGCTGTGCTGGAGGGGGGATCGAGGGGGGAGGCTTCAGCGAGTATTCCTGAACTTCCCCTGGCAACAGATTGTTCGTGAACCCACTCGGCCCTGGACAGCGCAACAGACCGGACAGACGACCTTGATGACCGAAACCACCCAGACGATCCCGACCTATATCCTCACACCCGACGGCCTGACGCCCACGCCCTACCAGGTGCAGTCGCTGACTGAAGCGGTCGGGTGCGAGCCGCGCGGCGTCTACACGGTCGCGCGAACATTTCGCGGCGACTGCGCCCTGCTGTTCGACGCGCACCTCGACCGGCTGGAACAGTCGGCGCATCTGGTCCATATCCCGCTGCGGCTGGATCGCCGCCGTCTGCGGGCGGCGCTGCGCGAGTTGCTGCACCAGGCGGGCTACCCCGATGCCAAGTTCCGCATCACCGTCTCCTACGAGCACCCGGACTGGCTGTACTTCGCGCTGGAGCCGTTCCGCCCTGTGCCGGAGGCGATCATGCGGCAGGGCGCGCACGTGATCACCACGCCGCTGGTGCGCGAGAACCCGGTCGTCAAGACGACCGATTGGATGATTGTGCGCCAGCCAGCCTGGGACAGCCTGCCGCCGGGCGTGTACGAGGCGATCCTGGTGGGGCAGGACGGGCGGCTGCTGGAAGGATTCTCCAGCAACTTCTACGGCGTGCTCGATGGGATGCTGCGGACGGCGCTCGATGGCGTGCTGGCGGGCATCACCCGCAAGGCGATTCTGACCATCGCGCCGGAGGTGCTGCCGGTTGAGCCGGTGGGCGTGCATCTGGCAGAGGTGCCGCGCCTGGCGGAAGCCATGCTGACCAGCAGCGGACGCGGCGTGGTGCCCATCACGCGCATTGACGGCCAGCCTGTCGGCGACGGGCAGGTGGGGCCGGTGGTCAGCGCCCTGCGCGCGCGCTACGACGCCTGGACTGAGGCGCACATCGAGCCGATTTAGAGCGTGTCATGACCTCCGCGCGCTCGGCGCAGCAGGCAGCACGTTGACCCCACCCTGTGGTCCCTCCCCGCAGGCGGGGAGGCTCCCCTTTCCCTGCTTGCGGGGAAAGGGGCCGGGGGATAGGGGTTGGAAGTGCAAACACGATCTGGGCGCTTCGGGCGCGCTCATTCCGGCTCAGCGGGGGCGTGCTCGACGCCTGGTCTCAGCACGTGCAAGGCGCGCTCCTCCTGCCGCACGATGACCGACCCGGCGATCTGGCGGCGCAGCGTCTCCAGGCGCGGGTAGCCGTCGGCGAACTCGGAGGCCCATTCCTGGGCGAAAGCACCGCGCCGGATGGCGTCGAGAACGGACTCCATCTGGCGGTGGTGCTTGACCTCGCGGAAGCGTTCGAGGCGCGAGAGCATCCCGTATTCGGCGGTGCGCGAGTGCTGTTGGAGCGTGGGCAGGACGCCCTGCTCGCCCCAGCGGGTGAGCAGATCGCCAAGCTCGCCGGACAGATACAGGCTCATGCTCACGGCTTCGGGGGGGAAGCCCTCGCGGTTGAGCACCTCGACCGCCGTTTGCAGAATGGCAAACAGCGCCGGCAGGATGGCCTGGTGCGTGAACAGGTCTAGCTCGGCCTCCTGCTGAAAGGTCAGCTCGACCGCGCCCTGGCGCAGCGCGCCGAGGGCTTTGGCCAGGGCCAGGACGCGCGGCCAGGCGTCGCCGGAAGCGTCCTGCGCCACCCCCACGATGCTGGGAAAGCCCGGCCCATCCACGTAGCTTTCGCGCACGCGGCTGCCCAACGCCTGCGGGGCGACGAGCACCACGTCCACAAACGGGGGCGGCTCGATGAAGCCGAAGGCGATGTTGTAGCCGGAAGCGAAGGCCAGCGAGTCGCCCACGCGCAGGTTGAGCGCGATGTCCTGCAGATAGACCTGGGGCGCGATCTCGTCGGGCAGTGTGAGGAGCAGCAGGTCGGCGCGCGCGGCGGCGTCGGCCAGGGAAGTCACCTCGAAGCCTTCATGGTAGGCGCGCTCGGCATATTCGTCGTCGCGGTTGCCGATGAGCACGGAGAAGGCGCTGTCGCGCAGATTGAGCGCGAACGCCCGGCCCATGTGACCGTAGCCGAGCACGGCGAGGGTGCGCGGCATCAGCAGCGCGAGATCGGCGTCTGGCTCGCGATAGATCATGGTCATTGAGGAGTCCTCCGCAGGGTGGTGCCTGTGCCGGTAGCGTCCGGCAGCGCAGTGCAGCGAGCATTCTACTGCGAAGGGCGGGCGCGTGTCGAGTAGTCTGGTTGTTGGTTTCTGGTTATGGGTGGGAGCGGTTTGTTCTGCGAGCGGCCCTCCAACCACCAACCACCAAGAACCAATCACCAAGAACCAATAACCACAAGCGCAACACGCCGGCGCCGTTTGCGTATATCATGGTAGTAGGGGAGCCAGGTGCTCGATCAGGTAGGGGACAACTTGTGAGCCAAGACAGCGATTCCCTATGGGTGCAGCGAACGCTTGCCGGCGATCCACAAGCCTTTGGGGAACTCGTCCAGCGCTACGAGCGCGATGTGTTCAACCTGGCTTATCGCATGTTGAGCGAGCGAGGCGAAGCAGAGGATGCGGCGCAGGAGGCGTTCATGCGCGCCTACTCCAACCTCGATCGCTACGATATGGAGCGGCCTTTCAAGACCTGGCTGCTCTCGATCACCTCGAACCATTGCATTGACCGGCTGCGTCGGCGGCGACTGATCTGGCTGTCGCTGGAAGAGCCGCTGCCCCCACACCCGGCGCTGACCAGCGACATTCCCGGCCCGGAGGAAGAGGCGCTGACCCATGAGCGCAATGTGCTGGTGCAGGAGATGCTGGCCGACCTCAGCCCGGACTACCGGCTAGCGGTGGTGCTGCGCTACTGGTACGACATGTCCTACGCTGAGATCGCCGAGATGCTGGACACGACCGAAAGCGCCATCAAGAGCCGCCTGTTCCGCGCGCGGCAGGCATTGGCCGACTACCTGGATGCGCAGCCAGCTTCCGCGCGCGAGCGCGTGATGGAGGGTTCCTGATGCCTCACGATGACCCCACACTCCAACAGCAGATGCACCGGGCGCTCGATGGCGAGTTGAGCGGCGAAGAGCTGGCCCTGCTGCAATCGCGCCTCGACGAGAGCGACCAGCGCGCTGCAAGCTGGGAACGGCTACACCAGACGGATGAGCTGCTGCGCAAGACGCCGCCAGTCGCGCCGTCGCGGGGGTTCGCCGACCGTGTGATGGCGGCGATCCTGGCGATGGGCGTGCCGGAGTTCGCCCGCCGCCATACGAGCGTGGGCCTGGCCCTGGGGCTGGTCGCGGCGGCGCTGCTGACTGTGCCCGTGCTGTGGGCGATGCTGTTCGTCATCGTCAGCGTGCTGACCGATCCGGGCGCGCTGGGCGCGGTGCTGGAGACGATCCTGGAGGCGGCGGGCGCTGTAGCCGGCCTGCTGACCGACCTGGTGGACCAGGCCCAGGCTTTCACCGGCGAGACGGCGCTGATTGGCGCGGTGTTTGCAGGCGTGGCCGCCGTGACCATCGCCTGGCTGGGGCTGATCTGGCGGCTGATGGGCGGGCGGGGCGCGCTGGCCCGGCGCTCCAAGCTCTAGCGGCGCGGCCCATGCACAGAAGCGAGGACTCGATGCCTCTCCAACTTCCCTCGGCTCGCAAGCTGGCGCTCCCGGCGCTGCTCGTTGTGCTGGCGCTCGTGGTGACGGGGTGCCAGACTGCTTCAGACGACTTCGACGGGTTCCAGATCGCCTCGTCGTACACGCTGGGGGCGGGCGAGCAGCGCACCGGCGACCAGGTGATCCTGGCGGGGACGATCACCCTGGAGGCGGGCAGCGTGGTGGAGGGCGATCTCACGCTGCTGGGCGAGAAGGTCACGCTCAACGGGGAAGTGCGCGGCGAGGCGGTGGCCGTTGCCGACCGCCTGACCATCGGTGAGGGAGCGCACATCACCGGCGATCTGACCGTCTGCGCCGAGAGCCTGGAACGCAGCGACGCAGCCCGCATTGACGGCCAGGTGCGCGAGGAGTGCAACCAGAGCGGGCGGGCCAGCGTCAGCAATGCGATCAATTCTGGCTGGGAAGGCTGGCGAGGCAGCGTCCTGTTCCGCACGGGCGCGGTGCTCACCGGCTCGCTATTCTTCGGGGCGCTGTCCGCGCTGCTGACGGCTATCCTGCCGCGCCGGCTGGTGCGCATGTCCGAGTCGGTCTACCGCGCGCCGCTTGTCGCCGGGGGGGTGGGGCTGCTGACCATGCTCGCCGCCATCGGGCTGACCGTCGTCTATGGCGTGTCGCTGCTGCTGATCCTGCCGCTGGTGCTGCTGCCCGTCGTAATCCTCGCCTGGCTGGTGATTGGCGCGCTGTCGGTGTTGGGGTGGGTGGCGCTGGTGGGGCCGTTCGGCGTCGCCTTGCTGCGGCGCGCCGGGCTGGAAGGCCAGCCGCGCATGGTCGCGGCGGCGGTGGGAGGCGTGGCGCTGTCGCTGCTGCTGCGCGTGTGGAGCGTCTTCTGGTTCACGGCGTGGATCGGGCTGCTGGCGACGGCGCTGCTGGGGGCGGTTGGGTTGGGTGCAGTGCTGCTCACGCGCGTCGGCACGCGGCCCTATCCGCGCCGCGATACTGCACCTCGTCGCTAGTGCATGTTGGCGGAAGTCCACCAGTGGCTGTTCGATGGTTTACCCCACCCTAAATCCCTCCCCGCCAGCAGGGAGGGGCTTGAGTCTGCTCTCCCTTTCTCCGCTGGCGGGGAAAGGGGGCTGGGGGGATAGGGGTCAAGCAGGCCAAACCGCACGCCTATTTCCGCCCTGATGTACTAGGCTGCTGTCGGGAGTACGTACAGCGATCTCGCTTGTCACCGGTGAATAGCCTCACCCCCGGTCTCGCTGCGCATCAGCGCCGGGCGGGGGCGAGGTTACGTAGGGGCGTATTGCAATACGCACCTACGGGCGCAGCAGAGCAGTGCCCGTACCGAAAGACCTTCCAACTATCGGTCTCTACCATATGTCAGGCCATCAGGGGGGGACGGAGCAGCCTCACTCCCGTTCGTAGACCTGAACCATGCTCACCAGGACGGCGCGCGTGAACAGATTGACCTGGCGCAGCGTCGCGCCCCAGGCACTCTGGGGCCGGACCGTGCCCGTCTCGGCAAGCTGCACGACGGAGTCCACCAGGAAGTCCACGAAGTAGAAATAGCCCTCCAGCGTCTGCGACAGCGACAGACCCTGGCTCTTGAGCAGCCGCCCATAGGTCTGGCCGATGTCGCGGGCTGTCTCGCGCCCGCTGCTGGCGGCGGGGTTTGCCAGGTGGTCAATCAGGGCGTCCATCAGGCGCAGACCCTGGCGGCGCATGACCTCGCGCGCGTCAGGACTCAGCCGCCCGAACCACCCCAGGCGGGCCAGCGCCTCGCGGTCGCTCATTTCCATCCGCGCGCGGCCCAGGGCGCTCTGGACGAGCACCTGTGCTTCCGCTGGCTGGGTGATGCGGTTCGACGCCAGCCACTGTTCCAGGTCCGCCCGGCGGAAGCGACGGTGACCGCCCGGCGTGCGCCGGTAGGGTAGCTCGCCCTGTTCGGCCCAGTTGCGGATGGTCGCCGGGTGCACGCCGATGATCTGCGCGGCCTCGCCCAGGCTCACCCATTCTGAGGGCTGGTCGCGTTCCGGGGTTTCGTGTGCCTGTGTCATGCTCTTCTCTGCCGGTACGGGCATCTTGGTGGGCGTATCTCATTTCCGGGGCACAAGATCACCGCTGAGGCGCAGAGAGCGCAGAGAAAAGATAGTAAAGATAGTAGGGAGAGGGTGTTAGTTCTTCTCCGCGTCCTCTGCGTCTCTGCGGTTCACACATTTTGCCCCCATCGTGAGATGCACCCCATCGTGGTTGGGATGATTCTATAGCATATCCACCGGGTCTATATCCACGATCCAGTCCTCAGGGATGTCTGTGCCGTCCAGCACGCCCACCGGATTGGCGCTGCGCACGACCAGATGCCAGCGATAGAGGTTGTTGCGCCGGGCGAAAAAGCACGGCGTGGGGCCGATGATCTCGGTGGCTGTGAACTGCCCGGCGGTGATGCGCCGCTCGATGATCAGGCGGGCGCGCTGCGCCTCGGCTTCGGCGCGGTCGGCGGTCGGGTACTGGAAGATGAGGCGCGCCAGCCGCCGGAACGGAGGGAACCGCTGGTCGCGGCGGTGGGCGATCTCCTGGCGGTAGAAGGTCAGGTAGTCATGATGGGCGGCGGCGCGCACGGCATAGTGCTCCGGCAGGTAGCTTTGCAGCACGACACGCCCGCCCAGCGCGCCGCGCCCGGCTCGCCCGGCGACCTGCGTCAGAAGCTGGAACGTGCGCTCGCCGGAGCGGTAGTCGGGCAGGCCGAGCGCAGTGTCGGCGGAGACGATGCCCACCAGCGTCACCTGCGGCAAATCCAGCCCCTTGGCGACCATCTGCGTGCCGATCAGGATGTCGGCGCGATGCGCGGCGAAGGCGCGCAGAATCTTGTCGTGCCCGTCCGCAGCGGTCACCGTGTCGGCATCCCAGCGGATGACTCGCGCCTGGGGGAACTCCTCGCGCACCGCCGTTTCGATCAGCTCCGTGCCCTGGCCGAAGTGCCGGATGCGCTTGCTGTTGCACGCCGGGCAGACGGTGATGTGCCCAGTCGTGTAGCCGCAGTAGTGGCAGATGAGGGCTTCGCGCGGGCCGTGATAGGTCAGCGGCGTGCTGCAGCGCGGGCACATGGCGATGTAGCCACAGTCGCGGCACATGATGAAGGTGGCCGTGCCGCGCCGGTTGAGGAACAGGATGGCCTGCTCCGCGCGCTCCAGCACTTCGCTGATCGCAGAATGCAGCAGCCGGCTGAAGATGCTGCGGTTGCCGGCGCGCAACTCCTGGCGCATGTCCACGACATGCACGGCGGGCAGGTCGGCGTAAACGGCGTCGGCGGCGTCGGTGGGATGGTAGCGCGCCTGCGGCGCGTTCAGCTGACGGGTTAGCTCGGCGATGCGCTCACGGTGGGCGATCACCCGGTCGGGCAGCGACAGAAGCTGGTAGTCGCCGCGCTCGGCGCGGAAGAACGTGCCCACGTCCGGTGTGGCGCTACCCAACAGCACCGTGCCCCGCGTGATGCGCATGAGGGCGATGGCCGCCTCGCGCGCGTGGTAGTAGGGCGGGGCAATGGGCGGCGACTGCTTGTAGCTGTCGTCATGCTCCTCGTCGAGGATGACCAGCCCCACGTCGGGTAACGGTGTGAACAGCGCCGAGCGCGCGCCGACCACCACGTGCACCTGGCCGGCCCGCGCGCGCCGCCAGGCGTCGTAGCGTTCGCCGACCGACAGCCCACTGTGCACCACGGCCACGCTGCCCGGAAAGCGCGCGGCGAAGCGGCGCACGGTCTGCGGCGTCAGGGCGATCTCCGGCACCAACACAATCGCCTGGCGACCCTGGGCCAGCGCCCGCTCGACGGCGCGCAGGTAGATTTCTGTCTTGCCGGAGCCGGTGACGCCGTGCAGCACAAACACGCCAGAGGTCTCCGGCGTGGGCGATACGTCACCCCAGTGGATGGTGTCCATGTACCGCTGGACGGTCTCCCAGACGCGGCGCTGTTCGGCGGTGAGCGGCGGGGCGACGGTCGGCAGGAACTCCTGCTCGCCCACCGGATCGCGCCAGATTTCCGCCTCCCCCAGCGCCACCAGATCGTCGTCGGCCAGGCGGCGCAGGTGCACGAGCGTGGTGCCCGTCGCCTGTGTGACTTCGCGCAGCGCGACCGCCCCCCCGGCCTGGGCCAGGTATTCCAGCACGGCCAGGTATGGCGCGCCGCCGCGTAGCTCGATGATGCGCTCCATTACCGCCTGGGGCGGGTGCACAAGTTCGACGGTCGCCGGGTCCGTCCAGCGGCGGACCGTCCCGGCTTTCTCCAGCACGCCCACCGCACGGGTATTCAGCGCGCTCAAGGGAAGGGGGCCGTTGGCCTCAAGAAGCTGCTGCAACACCTGGCGCTGCGCGTGGGCGCGGGCGTAGTCTCCCGCTTCCAGGTGCGCGGCAATCTCCGCCGGGGCGACGGTGAGTTCGACCCACGTCTGGCTGACGGTCTGGCGCAGGTCGCCGGCCTCGACCAGCGTGTGGATCGGCCCCTCTGTGCAGCCAACCGCCGCCATCACCGCGCTGACGCTCAAGCGTTGGTGGCGCGCGGTGAGTAGCACCTCCAGCACGTTGGCCCGCCGCGACTCGCGGCCCAGCCGGGGGGCGACAGCCTTAATTCGCGGCGGGGCGATGTTCAGTTGGACGGTACGCACCGTCTGCGGGCGCACGTCGGGCGCTTCCAGGATCGGGTCCTGGCGGACGATGCCCCGCTTGACCAGTCCGGCCAGCGGCCCCTGCCAGCGAACTCGACGTAGCGCGTGGGCGATCTGTCGCCCGCGCAGCGGCCCGCGCCGGTGGAGCAGGCTGACCAGGCGCGTTTGCGTCTTGGAGAGGTCTGCGGCGTCCTCTTCAACCAGCGTGTAGAGCAGATCGCCGCGCTTGGCGATGCCCGGCGGCAGCATCAGCCACAGGCACAATCCCAGCGGGGCGAGCGTCTCGCGCGCGAGCCAGCGAGCCAGTTCAAGCTGGGCGGGGGTGATCACCGGCACAGGGTCCAGCCGTTCCAGGACGGGCTTGGTCTGCGGGATGGGCGCGTGCTCATGCAGGCCGACGACGATGCCCGTCGTGTGCGCCGTGCCGAAGGAGACCTTGACCAGGTGCCCCGGCGCGATCAGGCCGGACAGGTGATCCGGGATATGGTAGTGAAATGTGCCCTGAACGCGGCGGTTGACGGCAATTTCAGCGAACATCAGCTGCCAGGCGGCTCAGCGCCGGGGTCGGCGGCCCGCTTGCAGAACAGTGCCGCGCCATAGCCGACCACTTGCTGGTAGTCGTGCGTCACGTCGCCCGAAGTCGCGTAGCCGACGACTTGGGCGGTGTCCGCGCCCAGCGCCCGCGCCGCGATCATCACCGCCGCGATGGCCCCGCGCCCGCAGGCGAAGCCAGAGCCGTTCATCTCCGCCTGGATCACACCTGCCGGGTCGTAGCGGGCGACGGCATCGAGCACCGCCCCGTCGAGCCTGCGGGCGATGTCCTGCGGGTAGAAGTGCGACAGGTCGGAACTGGCGACGAGCAGCGCGCGCGCGCCGGCCAGCGTGTCGGCGAGGGCCTGGCCGAGCACCTGGGCCATCTCGTAGGACTGCTCTACCAGGGCGAGCGGGATCACGCGGAACTCGCCGAGCGCGCGCTGGAGGAAGGGTAACTCGATCTCCAGCGAATGCTCCGGGTCGGTGCGCACCGCTTTGATCGGCATGGTTTGCCCCAGCGCCGCCAGAGCCGCCCGGTCAACCGGCACCTGGCCGAGCGGCGTCTCGTAGGCTTCGTGAGCGGTGGTGATCACCGGCGCGTCGTAGGGGTAATGCGACGGGCCGACCAGGGCGACGACCTCTACGGGCAGACCCCGCACCGGCTTGAAAGCGTGCCCGGCGATGGGGCCGGAGTAGCGGTGCCCGGCGTGCGGCGTCAGAAGGCCGATCAATTCGCCGTCCAGGGCGGGCACGTTGGCCTGCTCCATGTACTCATCCACCGAGCGCGCCAGGCGCAGCGGGTCGGCAGGGTACCAGCGCCCGGCAATGGGGGAGGGGCGCACGTCCTGATAGAGGTGTGGCGCGTTCATGGCTGGCCCTTTCGCTACCAGGTGCGAACAGCCTTCTACTCACATTCTACTATTGCCTGCCCCGGCAGACTAGTACTCTGCGCCAAAGGGGATGCATTTCACAATGAGGGCGACATACTGAACCGCAGAGACACAGAGAACGCAGAGAAGAACCATGAAGATTCTCCGCTTTTCTCTGCACTTTCTGCGTCTCTGCGGTGATGCTTTGACCTGGCAACGAGAACGACCGTGCCAACGCAAAGCCGGGTGACTGCTGACAATCACCCGGCCTGGCAGGTTGGTGTGTAGCTTGTGGGGCGCTCTACTTGATGCGCGCCAGCACGTCGTCCTCGTTCATCAGCAGGTAGGTCTTGCCCTCGAACTTGATCTCGGTGCCAGTGTACTTGGGGAACAGCACGCGGTCGCCGACCTTCAGATCGGTTTCCATGTCGTCGGAATTGCCGATGGCCTCGATGGTGCCCTGCTGCGGTTTCTCTTTGGCCGTCTCCGGCAGCAGCACGCCGCCCGGCGACTGCGCTTCACCCTCAATCGGCAGGACAAGAACACGAGCGCCCAGGGGTTCGATATTGATCTTGTTGGACATGTGACTTTCTCTCCTTAGTGCGTCGAGTTGTGTAAGCCTTGCGGTCCAAGACCGGCTGAGCGCGGTCGTTGGCTAAGTTCCGCCGCTGGGGCAGGATCGCTCACCGCACGGCGGCCTTTAGCTTCTCCAGGAGCATCTGCTCAGGGGCTGCACCTTCGAGATAAGTGTACTCGTTGATCACGGTGCGCGGCACGCCCATCACGTCGTACTTCTGGCCGAGGTGCGGGAACTCGGTGACTTCCACCATGTCCGCCGTCACTTTGTCCGAGGCGTAAGCAAGCTGGTGGGCCAGCATCACCGCGCGCGGGCAATAGGGGCAGGTGGGCGTCACGAAGACCTGCAGGTGCAGCGGCGTGTGGAGCGCGTCCAGGAACTTGTGCGTGCTGTCTTGTAGCTCCACATTGCCGGTGCCGACCAGCACAATCGCTTCGAGCAGTGACGTGAACTCGTAGCCCGACGGGATGCCGAAGAAGCGGATGCCGTAGTCGTGACCGCTGTCACCCAGCACAACAATGGCCGGGATTTTGTCAACGCCCAGGCTCCTGGCGAGATCGCTATCGGCGAGGAAATCGTGTACCTCAACGGTGACCAGGTTCGAGAGTTCCGCCACCTCTTCGGCAATCTGGCGTGTTTCTTTGCAGTAGCCGCATTCGAAGTCCTGGGTGAACATCTTCAGCGTCACCGGCGACTTCACAGCCGCCAGTATCTCGCGGACCTGCTGCTGCGTGTCTTGATCCATCAGAGGCATGAGTGCCAATCCTTTTACGCTGACTGGAACGATACACCCAGTTAGATGCAGCGCCCCCTGGCCGGTTGCGCCAGCCTACGCTCATCATACCGGAAAACAGGCTGCGTTTCTAACAGAAATTCGTTAGAGGTGCGCCGGGCACGCGCTTGGCGGTATAATCGCTCTCACGATCACTCGACGCCCTGCGACCAGATGAAAGGACACTATGGGCAGCGCGACAGTCACCTGGGTTCAGAACCTGCAATTCGTCGGGACGGACAGCACCAAGCATTCGGTCGTCGTGTCTGCCCCGGACGAGGCGAACGGGGTCGGCATGAAGCCGAACGAGTTGCTGCTGGTCTCTTTGGCAGCGTGTACGGCCTATGATGTCGTCAACATTCTGCAAAAGAAACGTAAGACGCTCAGCCAACTGCGCGTAGAAGTTGAAGGCGAGCAGCAGGGCGCGGCTCCCTGGCCGTTCACGCGCATCCATCTGCACTACATCATCGCCGGAAATGGCATTTCCGAGCGCGATGTCGCCCTGGCTATTCACCTGTCGCACGAGAAGTATTGCTCTGTCTCGGCAACGCTGCGCCCGTCTGTTACCCTGACCCACGATTACGAGATCGTGGGCGATGCCGGCGCGGGCGTGTCCTAGCGCGTGTCTGGCAAGCCGGTCTTTGTTCCCCTCATCCCCCGACCCCTTCTCCCCCTGGGGGAGAAGGGGAGCCAAGTACGGGGTTCCGCTCGCCCCGTTGAGGGAGAGGGGGGCAGGGGTGAGGGGACTTCTATGCACGCTCTTAACGCTAGGGCAGAAAGCTGGTCGGGACTCCGCCACGAGAGGGATGGCCTGTGGACTTGATTGATCTCTTGCTTGGTCGCAGCGATCGCTACCAGCGCGTCCCTGGCTTGCTGGGCGGGCTGTCGCGCTGGCTGGTGAGCTGTAGCTGTCTGCTGACAGCCCTGGTGCTGCTGGGAATCGTGCTGGTGCTGGGCGGGTTTGTCACGGTAGGCGAAAGCGCGGTCACGGTGGTGATCGTCTTCGTGACCATCGTCGTCGCCATTGCCTCGCTGATCCGCACCAGCCTCGGCTATTGAGCGATCCCATCCGTCAAGGCTCCATGTCCTGCGATGCGGTGCGCAGCACGGACGGACGCGCGCCCGTCTGCCCTACGGGAAAGCCTGCTGCACCCACTGCATCGGGTCTACCTGCACTCCGCCGACCCACATCTCCCAGTGCAGATGCGGCCCGGTTGACCGCCCGGTTGACCCTACCGTGCCGATGACCTGCCCGGCGCTCACCACATCGCCCACCCGCACGCTGATCTCCGACTGGTGCCAGTAGCCAGTCACGACGCCCCAGCCGTGATCAAGGATGGTGGCGTTGCCGCGCACGGGCAGCGCCTCGGCCAGCACGACCACACCCGCCGCCGGAGCCAGCACGGGCGAGCCGGGCGCGCCGCCGAAGTCGGTGCCGCTGTGGAAGGTGCTCAGCACGCCGCCGTTGTAGGCCCGCCGCGTGCCAAACTGCGAGGTGATGGCCCCCGTCGAAGGCAGACCCATCAGGCCGTCGAAGTAGCGTTGCGCGGTGAAGACGCTCATGGTGCGGGCGACCAGGTCCCATTCCGGCTCGGTGACCTGGGCGGTGAGCAGGTCTTGCTGCTGCGTGTCCAGCGAGATCATCTCTGTGCCATAATCCCCGTCGTCCACGCGCACGTTGAAGGTCAGGTGCGTCTGCGCGCCATCCGGCGTGGTCACGCTGAGGGCCAGCGGGTAGACGCCGCCTGCGGTGAAGGCGTGCACGCCGAAAAGGGCCTCGTGCTGGTTGCCGTCGTGCGTCACGAACTGGACGGGATAGCCGACGAAGGTGCCGGCCAACGTCGCCGGCCCCTCGGTCGTGATGTGCAGGGCGATGGTCTTGCCCTGCACGGCGGGCGTGGGCGTGATGGCAAACGAGACAAGCGGGCTGGGCAGATCGCGCGGGCTGCCGTCGCCACCGGGCACCCACAGCCGCAGACCAGCGAAGACGGGGCCGCTGCCAGCCAGCCCGTTCGCTTCGGCGAGCGCACGCCAGGGCACGCCCAGGCGCAGGGCAATGCGCAGCACATTGTCCCCTGGCTGGATGCGGTAGAGGCTGCGCGGCTGGGCTGTGGTGCCGGCTTCAGCCGCTGCGCCCTGGTTGATCGTCAATTCCTGGCCGATGAACAGGCGCGCCGGGTTGGTGATGAAGTTGGCGGCGGCGATGCGATCTGCGGTCGTCTGGTAGGCGGCGGCCAGCGTGCGCAACGTGTCACCCGGAGCGACGCTATGCGTGAGCGGCGCGCCGGGCACGTCCAGGCGCGCGTTGGGGATGAGCAGCCGCTGCCCGACACTGATGTAGCGCGGATCGCTGATGCCGTTGGCGGCGGCAATGGCCTCGACGGTCGTCCCGTAGCGCATGGCGATGCGGAACAGCGTCTCGTCGCGCTGCACCACATGGATGGTCGTGCCCCCCACTGGCGACGCCTGGCTTCCGTCCTGAGCCAGCGCCAGGCGCGGGCCAGCCACGCCCCACAAGACGATCAGCAAGGCGACGAGAGGCATGGATCGGTGTGGCAGCCGGATCATCCTGACGGTCTCGCGCGTATGAGGTCGTAGAGGTTCTGCGACTGGGTGAGTCTGGCCAGGGCGTCGTTGGCCAGGGCCAGCCCTTGCTCTGCTGAGCCTGCCAGATTGTAGCCCCAACAACTCGCTTCGTACAGGGCGCGTGCCTCCAACGCCAGCGCCAACCCCTCCTGCTGGAGGCGAATGGCGTCGGCAAGCTGGGGGTCGGCGGCAGTGGGCGAGTCCAGGAGGGCCTGCTGCTCCGGCGTCAGGGCAAAGGCGGCGGGCCAGCTCGTCAGCGTGCAATAGCTGGTCGAGTCCTGTCCTTGTGGTGAGAGCGCCTGCTCCCACTGGTCAATCATGCCCGTCCCGTAGCTGTTCTTGAGGTCGCCCATGACCGCGTAACGCTCGCGCAGCGCCGAGAGAATCGCCCGGTAATCAAGGTCGGGGAAGGGCAGCGTCGCCGTCGGGGAGGGGGTGGTTGTAGGCGTGCGCGTCGGCGTCGCTGAGACGGTCGGCGTCGGTGAGACAGTCGGCGTCGGTGAGACAGTCGGCGTCGGCGTGATGCTGGCCGGGGCGGTCGCCGAAGGGGGCACGGTTGCAGTGGGCGTGGTTGGCGTAGGAGTCAACGAGGGGGTGGCCGTGGCCGTCGGCAGCGGCGTGACCGTCGGGCCGACGGTGGGGGCCGGGCTGACGATGGCCCGCTGAAGCTGCTCGCTCGCCTCCTGAATCTGGTTGTCCACTTTGTCAAGCTCGACCGCCGACGCCAGGATGCGCTCTGTCTTGGTGGCCGGATTCTGGCAGGCGATGTCGAGCAGCAGCAGCGCCTTTTGCAGCGTGGGCAGCGCAGCATCCACATTCATGGCGGCGATGTGCAGGTCAGGATAGGTGACCTGATCAATGGGCGCCAGTCCTACTGGCTCCGGCACGCTGTAGTCGAAGTCGCACGTCAGTTCCCCCGTCGCGTCGGAGATGGCGATCTCGCCGCGCAGATCGGCGGCCAGTTGCCGGGCGTCGCGCAGGCGCGTCTCGACCTGGGCGATCACTTCCTCGCGTGGTGAGGGCGGCTCGTCGAAGATCGAGCCGGACGGCTGACCGGCGGTTTCGCCATCGTCCTCGCCCAGAAGCGCCAGGCCGTTGAGCGCCAGTGATGCCAGCAAGAGCACAGTCAGCGCCCCCGTCACCAGACGCAGAAAGCGGCGGCCCGGCGGGAAGCGCCGCGTGCTGCGCCCCTCCTGTCGCGCCTTGAAGACAGCCAGGGCCTCGCGCGCTGCATCGCGCACTCCCTCATCGTCGTCCTGAAGGTAGGCGTTGCGCAGGAAGGGGATCACTGCCGGATCGCCCGTCTTGGCGAGCTTGCGGCAGGCAGCGCGACGCTGCCGGAGGCGCTTCGCTTCGCTCAGCTGCCCGGTCAGGTCGTCCCACGGTGGCTTGCTCATCAGGCATCCTCACGGAGACAGGCGCGGCCCAGCAGGGCCGGGACACCCATCACGGCGCGACAACGGTGAACGTGCAGCTTCCCTGGTCAACTTCGTTGGCCGTTCCGGGGCCGAAGCGTTCGTAGCCGTCGGTGATGGCCTCATCCCATGTCAGGCGGAAGTCCACCCGATGCTCGCCCGGCTGGAGCTTGCCCACAGGGTAGTACCAGTACGTGAACCAGAGGCCCCCCTCGCGGATCATCTCGGTCGCGTAGCGTTCCCAATTCTCCAGCAGCTTGCCGTCCAGACGCACTTCATAGTTGGCGTTGAGCAGGTGCTCGTCCATGTACTCCGGGCGGGTCACGAACCAGCTCCACTCGATGAACACGTCGTCGGTCGTCTTCGGGCGGGGCGGGCGCACGCCCTTGAGCTGGCAGTAGGCGAGAATCTCGACGCGGTTCGGCTCCGGCGTGGGCGCGGCGCTGCTCGTCGCCGGCGGAGTCTCGGCCAGGCTGCTGAGCGCGGCGAAGTCGGTGTTGACCAGCGCCCCCAGCGCCCACAGATAGCGCACTTCGCCGTCCTCGTCGCTGAGGGCGACCTTGTACCACTCGCGCCCGTTGGCGTCGGTCTGCACGCCGAGCACACCGACCTCGGTGCCGGGCCGCACGCTCATCACGATGTCGTAGTCGGTGCCTGGCCCGGTGCGCAGGTTGACGTTCTCGGTCGAGCGGATCACCCCGGCGGCGGTGGGCGTGACCGTCGGACTCACGGTGGGCGTGAGGGTGGGGGGGACGGGCGTCGCTGTCGGCGAAGGGGTGGTGGAGGGCGTGAAGGTGGCGCTGGGCAGTGGCGTCGCCGTGAAGCGGGGCGTGAAGGATACAATCGGTGCCAGCGTGCGCGTGGGCACCTGCAACGCGGCGGCATCACCGTTGCTGGCGGGAGAGGGTTGCGCGGGTGCGGCTTCCTGGCAGCCAACGAGCACCAGAAGAGACGCGAGCAGAAGCCAGATCATCCAACGGGCGTTTGGGCGCATCCGCTTTTCCTCCGCGTACCGTTCTCCATCAACGGAGTCCAGCTTAGCAGCATTCTGGCTTGCACACAAACGGCATCCCTGGTGGGCAGCCTCATCTCACGAGGAACCTTCGGCAGGAATCAGGCGGGACCAGCAGGCGGGCTGCCCGGCGGCCCGCTCTGGCGACCGGAGGCGAGCAGCAGGCGAACCCGATCAATGAGGCTGTTGGCGACATACGGCTTGGTCACGTAGCCGTCCGCGCCCGCCTCCAGCACATCGCGGATCGTTCTTGGCTCGACTTTGGCCGACAGCACCAGCACCGGCACCGGGTCGAAGCGAGGATCGCTGCGGATGCGGCACAAAATGTCGAAACCATTGACATGCGGCAGCATCAAATCTAATATGATGAGATCGGGCGTGTTGTCTGCCAGGTAGTGCAGGGCTTCCTGCCCATCCGCGATGGTGGTGCTGCGCGCGCCGATGCGCCGCAGGAGCAGCACCATCAGCTTGAGCAATTCTGTGTCGTCGTCAATCACGGCAATGTGCGGGGCGGCGTTTGGTTGCGCTTCGCTCACGACAGACTTCCTCGCTGATCTGCTGATCCGCTGGAGCCGATTCGTCCACGAGTGATGGTCTTCGCCAGGAGCACAGGACTGTCTGGCTAAGCATGTTTTACACCGGCTCCAACTGCCGGGCAAGTTTTGCGGGACAGTGCATCGTTATGGCATCTGGCGTGTTTTCATAGTAGCATGGACTGGTAGCTGTTCGCGCAGGGCGAGCAGGAAAGGGCAGGATCATGGAACCAGGGCTGGTTGTACTGGTGATCGCCATCGGGTACATCATCGGGTCGTTTCCGACGGCGTACCTGGTCGCGCGGACGAGAGGCGTTGACATTTTCGCGGTGGGCAGCGGCAACATGGGGGCGACGAACGTCATCCGTGCTGTCGGGATGCGCTATGGCCTGCTGGTGTGGGCGATTGATGGGGTGAAGGGCATCCTGGCTATCCTGCTGGCCCGCCTGATCGCGCCCGACTACCAGGCCACAGCGAGCGTGCTGGCGGCTGTGGCTGCTGTTGCCGGGCACAACTGGTCGCTGCTGGCGACGCTGCTGACGGGCAGCATTCGCGGCGGCAAGGGCGCGGCGACAGCGATGGGCACTTTCATCTTGCTGGCCCCCACGCTGCTGGTGGCGCTGGTGCTGGCGGTCGCCATGACCATTGTGTTGCTGACGCGCTACGTCTCGCTTGGCGTGCTGACGGCGGTCGCGGTCGCCGGGATCGCTTTCCTGGCGCTGGTCATGGCCGGCTGGATGGACCCGGTCTACACGGTCTACTTGCTGGCGGGCTGGATGGTCTTCGTCCGGCATCGCGGCAATATTGTGCGCCTGCTGGCTGGCACCGAGCGGCGTTTGGGCGAGCGCGCCTGAGTTCTGCGTCCCCTGATTTCTGGTTGTGAAGACGCCCGGCTTCTGTTGGACAGGCCGGGCGTTTCTTGTGTGCGGGCGGTACGGCCAGGGCAGAAAGGGCGCGGGCCATCGCGCCCGGTTATCTCTGGGCGAATGGCTATGCTATAATGCTGTGCCAGTGCGGAACACAGCGGGGTGTGCACGCCATGACACGAACACTCGTAATCGCCAACCAGAAGGGCGGGGTCGGCAAGTCCACGTCGGCGATGAACCTGGGGTTGGCGCTTGCCGAGAAGGGCCAGCGGGTGCTGCTCATTGATCTCGATCCCCAGGGCGGGCTGACGGCGGCCTTCGGCATTGACTCCTACGACATCCGGCGCAGCGCCTTTTCGCTCATCATGTACAGCCATGTCTCGCTCTCGCGGGTGATGCGGCCCGTGCGCACCAATCTCGCGCTCGTTCCGGCCAGCATTGACCTGGCCGCGTCCGAGGTGCAGTTGGCGGGCGTGGCCGACCGCGTGCAGCGGCTGCGCGCCTCGCTGCGGCGCAGCCAGCTTCCCTTCGACTACGTGCTGATGGATACGCCGCCGGGCCTGGGCATCCTGGCCGCCAACGGCCTGGTCGCCGCCGACGAGGTGCTGATCCCCGTGCAGTGCCAATACCTGGCCATGCGCGGCGTGCGCGCGCTGATGGATACGATCATCCGCATCAAGAAGAACCTGAACCCTTCGCTGCGCCTGGCCGGGCTGTTCGGGACGATGTACCGCTCTGACTCGGTGCACGCCCAGGAAGTCGTGGATGAGTTGCGCTCCGTGTTCGGCGAGCGCATGTTCCGCACGCTGATCCAGTACGATGATGTGGTCGCCGAAGCGCCGATTGTCGGCCTGTCGGTGCTGGAATACATGCCCCGCCACCCCATTGCCCAGAGCTACCGGGTGCTGGCAGAGGAGGTCATGCGTGGACGCGCCGAATGACGAACGCCGCCCGCGTGCGACGCTGCGCGGCAAAGGGCGCGCCATCCTGCTCGGCCAGCGCCCGCTGCCCTCGGAGAACAGCGCGCCCCCCGATCAAGCGCCGCCCGTTGAGCGGGAGGCGCTGCGCCTCGACCCGGCGTCGCTGCGCCTGAGCGCCGAAGAAACGCGCGCCCTGTTCGACCTGCGGGCGCCGCTGCCCGCCCTCGACGAGACACTGCCGCTGATGCCGGGCCGCCCCGCCGCGCCGCCCCCGCGCGAGCCGGAGCCTGCCCCGGCGGTCCAACGCCCGGCACCTGTTGCGCGAGCCGTGCCGGAGGTGGAGGAGGCGCTGGCCGACCTGCCGGACTGGCTTACGGCTTCCGGCCAGGCTGACGACGTGCCGGTGATCGTCGGGCGGGACAAGGCGAGCGCGCCGCCCGCCGCGCCCGACGACGCGCAGCCCCTGGCCGAGCGCGAGTCCCCTGTGCTAGCCAGGGCCGCTACCGCGCCCTACGAGCCACACCCGGCAGTGGAATCCCTGACGCCCGGCACCCCAGAAGCCTGGTCGTCGGAGCCGAAGGCAACGACTCCCGCCGAGGCGGAGCCTGCACCGCCGCCCGCGCCGCCTCGTGCCGCCGCGCCAGAGTCGGCAGCTGCCGAGCCGTCGCTCCCAGCGAGCGAAGCGGCTGCGCCGCCCCTGGTGGACGATGAGCGGCTGCGCAAACTCGCGGCGCAGATCGAGGCCGTGCAGGATGACCTGGCCCGCCGCCCCAGCGGTGATGCGGACGTGGTGCTGGGCTACCAGCAGGCGCTCGCCGACGCCAGCCGGATGCTCGCCGAGTCGCGCGAGAGCTACGAGGCGGTACGCGCTACTGTTTACCGCATCCGCACGGAGATCAACCGCCAGCGCAAGACAGACGCCGACATCGCGCGCTACCGCCCGCTGCTGCTCAACTACATGGTCGGCTGGGTGATCGCCCTGGGCGTGTTGTTCCTGCTCAAGGCGCTGTTTGTCGGGGTGGGGGAGGCAGTGGGTGTGCCCATCGTCGGCGCGCTGTACTACCCGCTGTTGCTGGGCATCGCCGGGGCGCTGCTGGCCGGCTACCTGACGCTGGAACGCCACACGACGCGCCTGCGCGACTTCGATCCGATCCACATTAGCTGGTACCTCTTCAACCCGCTGCTTGGCGGCGTGATGGGGCTGCTGGCCTTCCTGGTGGTCTCCATCGCCAATGAGGACTTGCTGCGCGACAGCGCGACCGAAGCCGAGTACGCGATGACCTATCTGCTCTGCTTCGTAGCGGGTATGAACCAGACGCCGATCCTGCGCACTTTGCACGACGTGCTGCGGCGCTTCGGGCGCGGCAATTAGCCGGGCCTCTGCGCACGCCTCCCCCCTAAATCCCCCTCTCCAGCCGAGCCAGAGCGTGTTATGAACTCCTTGCGCTCGGCGCAGCGGGAAGCGCGCAACGCCATGTGCGGCGCATTGACCCCACCCTGTGGCCCCTCCCCGCCAGCGGGGAGGGGCAAATCGCTCCCCTTTCCCTGCTTGCGGGGAAAGGGGCTGGGGGATAGGGGTGAAAGTGCATAACACGCTCTAGAGAGGGGGGCCTTGACCGCCGGCGCGGTGCTTTCCCCCTCCCTGGCTTGGCCGGGGAGGGGACCAGGGGGAGGGGGCTGCGCAGGAAGAGACTTCCGAAGTTTTCGGAAACTTCGGAAGTCTGGGGAGGTATGTGGCAATATGCCCCTACGGGACCTCACCCCGCTCGGCGTCAGGCGAGTCACCGACAACCTTTGCACGCACCCCCCTTCAGTCCAGGTAGACGCTGTTATCCGGCGTCCAGGCCGGGACGCACACCGCCACAAACAGCAAATCCGCCTCGCCCGCGTTCCAAATGTGATGCACAGCGGTCGGCGGGATGGCCACGGCATCGCCGGGGCGCAGGGTTGCGCTCTCGCCGTCAACCTCGATGCCCGCGATGCCCTCCAGGATGACATAGCTCTCTTCGGCGACCGGATGATAATGGCGGCGCGACGCCTTGCCCGGCGGAATGCGTATCTGGGCGACGCTGTGCGCTGCCGTCCCGCCCGCCGCTGGCCCCGCCAGCTCGTAGACGATCTCCCCGTGCGGACTTGCCAGCGCCGGGACGTTGCCTGCGTTGCGGATGTGCATCGGATTCTCCCTTCTTGAGCCGCTACCCGGCGGACACTACCGATTCGGGGCGAAGTGGTCTAGACCACAGGGATAAACCGAACCGCAGAGGCACAGAGGGCGCAGAGAAGCACCAGGATCATTTTTGTTTTCCTTTCCTCTGCGTTCTCTGCGCCTCTGCGGTGGCCCTTTGCCTTTGATCTGGAGTGTTCGGCTAACCGGATAACCAGTGCGCGATGATCTCATCCAGTGCCCCGTCGGCCTTGATCGCCTTCAACGCCCGCTCCACGTGCGCGGTCAGGCGGAAGTCGCCCCGGCGCATGGCGATGACGTACGGCTCGGCGACGGTTGTCTCGGCGGCCATGACCAGACGGGGATGGGCGGGCAGGTACAGCCGTGCGCTGACCGTATCCACCAGCGCGGCGGCGGCCTGGCCCTCCTCAACCGCGCGCATGGCGTCCTGCGGCAGCAAATGGCGTTCGATGGTCAGCGCGCGCAGGCGGCGCGCCCAGCGGCGGGCTGCTGCGTCGCCGGACGAAGCCACCTCCACCGCGACGCTCTTCCCGTCCAGTGCGCGCATGTCGCTGACTGGCTCCTCGCGCGGCGAGACGAGCACCTGCCCGGCGTCGAAATACGGCTGCGAGTAGTACACCCAGTGGGTGAGCGTGGAATCGGGGTGCAGCCCGGCGATCAGCATGTCCACATTGCCCGTATAGAGCGCGTCGTACAGGCTGTCGTAGCCCATGATCAGGATGTGCGTCTCGACGCCCAGCCGCCGCCCGATCTCCCGCGCCAGGTCGGCCTCGATGCCGACGATCTGCTCCGGCGTCCACTCAGCGAAAGGGGGATAGCTGGGGTCCAGGCCGACGTAGAGATCGCCGTTGATCTGCACGCGCCGCCAGGTGCTGTCCTGCGGGCCGAAGGGCGCGCCGGGCTGCGTCAGCCGCCAGGCGGCGAGTGCGGCGGCGATCACCAGCAGTGCCGCCAATGCCAGACGGGGGTGCCGGCGCGCCCGGCGGCGACAGTCGCGGAGCAGGGAGGGGGCGCGGGCTATCCAGTGGCTCATGGGGCGTAGGGGTTCTCCCAGCCGCGCGCGTAAGCCTGAACCGCCTCGTAGATCGGCTTGGCGAAGAAATCCGACGACACCAGCGCGTAGTAGGCGTCGCGGCGGTTGTGGAAGTCCGACGGCTGGCGGAACTGCCACAGGCACAGGTGATCGGCCCAGGGCCAGGCGGTGGCCATGTCCAGCGCCGCCAGCGTGTAGGCGATGCGCTGGCCGGGGCGCACGGCGCGCGTCCAGCGCGGGTCGTCGCTCCAGCCGCTCTCGGTGATGGTGATGGGCTTGGCTCCGTCCCCGTAGCGCACCATCACCGCGCGCAGCAGCTCGACGCGCCGGAAGTTGATGGTCTGCGGGTCCGGCGGGTCTGCCGGGGCGTGGGTGAAGCCGTAGGTGTGCGCGGCCAGCGCGTCGAAGTAAGGGGCAGCGCCCGCCTCGTACATGCGCTCCAGGAAGCGCACTTCGTTCATGCCGCTGCCGCTGCCCTCCGGCTCGTTGGTGGGGGCCAACGCCCCGCCGAGGACGACGATGTTTGGGTTGACGGCGTGCGCAGCCTGGTACGACAGGCGCAGCAGTTCCGTGTAGGCGGCGGGGTCGGGGCTGCGGTCGCCCCACTCGTAGCTCAGGTTCGGCTCGTTCCAGATGATCACGCCGCCAATCCGGTCGCCGTAGCGCGCCACGAACGCGCCGACATAGCGGGCGAAGTCGTCGAAGTGATCGGCAGGCAGATAGGTGAGCGTGGTCACTTTTTCGTGCACGGGCGGGCGCGCCCAGGCGGGCACCAGCCCCAGCCGGGCGATGACGGTCAGGCCCTGGTTCTCGGCGTGCTGGATGATGCGGTCGGCGTGCGCCCAGTCATAGCTGCCGCGCTCGCGCTCGGCGTAGGGCCAGGGGAAGAACTCAACGATGGTCGCCGCGCCCATCTCGCGCACCATTTGCAGCGTGCGCTGAATCTTCCACTCTTCCACTTCGTCGGTCAGGCGGGTGTGCACGCAGACCGTCGGGTTGACCGTCTGGACGGTGTGTGGCGGCCCCATCACCACACGCGGCGGGGCAGGGCGCAGCGTCGCCAGCGCGCCCACGACGAACAGCAGGCCGCTGACCCGCAGCAGGTGGGCGAGTGCCTTGCGCTGGACGGGGCGGGTGAGGCGCATCATGGTGTGGAGGGGGAGGTTGCGGGCTGGTCGGGGCGGTCACAGCGCGGGGGGCGCGTTGCGCGCCCCCCGCATGGTTCTGGTGGGTGGGCGATGGCCTTCAGTCACCGCGTTTAGCCCCCAGATCGGTGATCTGGCGGACGACCGATAGCAGCGAGACAGCCAGCTTCAGCGCGTCCATCGTCTTGATGCGGTTGGGCTGCGCGTAGCCGTTTTCCTCGGAGACGCGGGCGTAGAAATAGGCGGCGAGCAGGCCGACTGCCAGCCCCACCAGCCCACCGAACAGGTAGACACGCAACTTCCAGGCAGTGTCGCTCTTGGCGGTGAGATCGGCGTGCGCCTCAGAGGTCATCGCACGATCCCTCCGCGCAGCGACTCCTTGATGCGCTCCAGGCGGCTCTTGCGCCGCTCCCGCGCGGACTGGGTGACGAGGTAGGCGGCGATGAGGCCCACAATCAACGCAACAATCCCGCCGATCAGGTAGGCCCACACCTGGGTATCCTGCTCTTCGAGCGTCTTGATCAGGTCGCTGATTTGTTCTTCCGCCAGCTTGAGCGCGCTGGCACCCTGGCCTTCGAGGTTCTTGATCCTCTCACTCATGGGATGTCTTCCTTTCGACAGGCAGTGCCGGACTCGGCTGGCCGCGCAGCGTGTGCTCCCAGCGCGTCAGGCGCACGTTCACCGCAATCAGCGGGCGGGCGAGCCTGGGTGCCACCCCAGCGGTGGTCTGTGCCAGGCGCTCCGTCGTGCGGCGGGCCGAGCGCAACGGGCCGCGCGCCCCCGCGTACCCGCGCCCGCTTAGCGCGGCCAGCGCCGCCAGCATGACATACGGCACCAGGCACAGGATCGCCATCGGCAGAGCCAGGAAAGCCGTCGCCACGATGCCCATGACGATGGTGATCTGCTTGCTCTCCAACGCTCCGCCAATCACCGCCAGGACAAGCGCGCCGCACACACCCACCAGGGCGAGCAACGCCAGCACGACCGGGCCGACGATCTTCAGGCGCACGGCGCGCCGGTGCCCGGCGACGGGATTCGCTTTCCTGGCAGCTTGGCTCATAC
>Ga0334890_1001777_pt1 | contig 27178 bp, 25 predicted proteins | sample GraSluR1_MG_3_FD_207220 | JGI IMG/M metagenome (GOLD analysis project Ga0334890, IMG submission 207220) | Sludge microbial communities from methane-producing bioreactor in Wageningen University, Netherlands - Granular Sludge_31_08-R1 | ecosystem: Engineered > Bioreactor > Anaerobic >... | reverse complement strand
TGCGATAACCGTCGTCCACCGTCGGAACGCCGTCGATCTCGGTCAACACATCGGCCGCGCCCAGCCCGTTCTCCACGATGAACAACGGCAGCTGCCAGCGCTCCCAGAAGTCATTGAGGACGATCCGAAGGCCGACCGGGTCGATCGCCCAGCCCCATTCCGACACCGGCAGCGTGGGGTTCTTCGCACCGCCCAGGAGGTTGCCCTCGCCGACGATCCTCTTGGCGGGGTCGGCGGTCTCGCAGACGCTCATGTAGTAGCTGAACGAGACGAAGTCGACGGTGTTGGTCAGGACCTCCCGGTCGGCATCGGTGATCTCGAGTTCGATCCCTTCCTCGCGCAGCTTGCGCAGGTAGTAGCCGGGATAGGCGCCGCGGACGTGGATGTCCCCGAAGGCGTAGCTGTCGTGTTCGGCCAGCCGGGCAGCCCAGACATCGTCCGGATCGGGGGTCAGCGGGTAGGTCGGCATCGCCAAGATCATGCAGCCGATCTTCGCCTGCGGGGCCACCTCACGCGCGATCTTCGTAGCCGACGCCGAGGCCACCAACTCGTTGTGAATCGCCTGATACAGCTGAGTCTTGGTCAGCTGCTCCTTGGGAGTCCAGATACCACCGGACATCAGGGGCGCATGCAGCACCGAGTTGATCTCGTTGAACGTCAGCCAGTACTTCACCCGCTGGCCGTAGCGCTCGAACAGGGTGCGGGCATAGCGCTCGTAGAAGCCGATCAGCTTGCGATTCGTCCAGCCGTCGTAGGTCTTGGCCAGATGCAGCGGAGTCTCGTAGTGGGAGATGGTGACCAGTGGCTCCATGCCGTGTTTCTCGCACTCGTCGAGCACCCGATCGTAGAACGCCAGACCGGCTTCGTTGGGCTCGGTCTCGTCCCCCTGTGGGAAGATGCGGCTCCAGGCGATCGAGAAGCGGAAGACCGTGAAGCCCATCTCGGCGAACAGCGCGATGTCATCGCGATAGCGATGGTAGAAATCGATGCCCTCGAGTTTGAGGTTGTCGGGGGTCGGTTCGTCGCTGGGCGGGGCGACGATGCCGTGAGGCATCACGTCCTGGATCGACGGGCCCTTGCCGTCGGTGTTCCAGGCGCCCTCCAACTGGTTGGCGGCGGTCGCGCCGCCCCACAGGAATCCCTCGGGAAATGGCTGGGAGGTAAGTCTGGTCGGGGTCATCTGGGGTCCTTTCTCAGATTCCCGGTAAGCCGGGCGATGTGCAGGATGAGATATGTGGCTTCGTCTTCGGTCAGCGTGGTGCCGAGCCTCAGCTCCAGCACCGCACGTACCTTTTGTGCAGCTTGGGCTGCCTCGGGGAACGAGTCGCGGACGCTCGCGTTGAACGCGTGCGGCTGTTCCGACAGCTGCTGCCCGCTGGCTGCACGGGCGAAGAAATAACGTAGATGGGTGATGAAGCGAGCGGTGTTGACGTCCTCGGACGCAAAATCGCGGTCGTAGGCAGATTCGAGCACGTCGAAGACTTGCGCGAGGACCTCGGTCATCGCGAAGGTCTTCGACAGGTCACTGGTGGCGAAGGCCAGCGCGTTCACGAAATGCAGAGTGATCGCCACCGCGTCCTCGTCGCTGAGTGGCAGGTGACCCTGTTCGCGGGCCATCGCCACTGAGCGCTGTGCGAGCGCGTATTCGTTGGGGAACAGATGCGAGACCTCGGCCTTCAACGGGTGCGCGTTGACGGTCCCGGTCTCCGCGCGCTTCACGGCGAAGACCAGGTGATCGGCCAGCGCGACGATGAGGGCCTGCGGAAAGGTGGTCTGCCAGGCAGCCTCAGCGGTGTCCACGATCATGCGAGCCAATCCGACATACTCGGGTGAGATGTCGACCAGGAAATCACGCAGCGTCACGTAGTCCTCGCGGCTCGTGGGAGTGAAGACTTGGACGATCTTGGACGCGTCCACCTGCTGGCCGGCCGACTTCTGGAAGCCGAGGCCTCGCCCGGTGAGGATGACTTGGGAACCATCCGAATCGGTGGCAAGAACAACATTGTTGTTCAGTACCTTGCGGATCTCCATGCGATGTCCCTTGTCAGACTGTCGCCAGATTAATCGGTCGCCGAACGCTCCGCCCCCGCGGCGAGCCCACGGGGAAGGCGGAGAGTCCGCAGCAGCGCATGGGCTCAGGCCTCCGCTGTCAGCACAACATCGCCCGCGGCCACCTGACCGGGCTGCTCGGAGGTGATAGCGCCGAGCGACTTCGTGTTGGTCACCACCACGATGGTCGTCGGGTCGAACCCGGCCTCGGAGATCTTCGCCAGATCCACGGTGGCCAGCGCATCGCCGGCGTCCACCCGCTGTCCTTTGGTCACCTCGGAGGTGAAGCCGTCCCCCTTCATCGCGACCGTGTCGATGCCGATGTGGACGAGCAGGTCGACGCCGTCGTCCGACTTGATGCCGTAGGCGTGACCGGTCGGGAAGACGGTCACCACAGTGCCCGCGATCGGCGCCACGAAATGGCCGTCGGAAGGCACGATGCCGACGCCCGCGCCGAGCGCGCCGGAGGCGAAGACCTTGTCCGGAACATCGGCCAAAGCGATCAGCCGGCCGTTGACCGGGCTGACGATGCTGCGGGAGACACCGGTCAACGCGCGCGCCGATGCCTCTTCGGTTTTGGCTTCCTCGACGGGCAGGGCCTCGTCAGGGCCGGCATCGGGGGAGTCGTTCTTGCTGGTCATGCCGAACAGGAGAGTCAGCACGAAGGCAATGGTCACGGCGGCTGCGATGCCGAGCAGCTGCATCCCGAAGCTTCCATGGCCCAGGTAAGCAGGCAGCGACAGCAGCGAGGGGACGACGAATGTCGTGGTGGCGGAGCCGCCGATCGCGGCGATCATGCCGCCCACGGCGCCACCGGCCAGACCGAAGTAGAACGGCCGCCGCATCGGGAGATTGACACCGTAGATGATCGGCTCGGTGACACCGGCGAGAAGACCCGAGGCGGCGCCGGGCAGAGCAACCGCACGGCGTGCCTTCGACCTCGTCCGGATGGCGACTGCAGTGGCCGCCGCAGCCTGGGCGAGCACGGCCGACGGCAGCGGGCCGGCCAGCAGGGAGTAGCCGAGGGTACCGAGGTCATTGATCATGACCGGCACCAGACCCCAGTGCAGACCGAAGATCACCAGCACCTGCCATAGGCCGCCGACAATCGCGCCGGCAGCCCAGGGGGCATGGACGAAGAGGAACTGGACCCCGGCCGAAATGGCGCTTGCGATCACCGTAGTGATGGGCCCGACAACGATGAGCGTGAGCGGCACCATCACCAGCACGGTAATCAACGGCACGGTGAAGTTGCGGATCATGGCCGGCAACGCCTTGGCGAGCCTGCGCTCCAGATGACCTTGAATCCACACGGCGAAGATGATCGGGATGACCGACGAGGTGTAGTTCATCATGACCACCGGGATGCCGAAGAAGGTCACGGGGTCGGTGGTGGAGTTGAGAGCCACAATCGCGGGGTAGACCAGTGCACCGCCGATGGCCAGCGAGGTGAACTGGTTGGCTTTGAAGCGTTTGGCCGCGGTGATAGCGAGGAACATCGGCAGGAAATAGAAGACCGAATCTGCGGCGGCATTGAGGATCGCGTAGGTGCTGGCCGCGGGGTCTATCCAGCTGAATTGCGCCGCCATCGACAAGAAGGCCTTGAGCAGTGCAATACCGGCAAGCGGCCACAGGATCGGTAAGAAGATGGACGAAATCAACTCGATGAACCGGTCGAGAAGATTGCCCTTGGGAACGTCATCGTCGGGAGGAACCTCGCCGCTGCCCGAGATGCCGGCCGCCTTGGTGAAGTAGTCGTAGACCACCGGTACCTCATCACCGATGACCACCTGCACCACGCGACTATTGCGCGATAGCGTCTCAGGTCTTGCCTCGAAAGTAACAACCCTGATGAAGGCTTTTACACCTTCGAAAGGAGCATAAGCGTGCGCCGCAATGTCAATCGCGTGGCCGGCGGTCGACCGTTCTGCTCCGAGCGAACCTCGAGGCTGGGGGTTCGTCCCCGGTGATGGCGTCCCTAGATCGTCGTGCCGTCGGGAATGCGCTGCGGAGTATCGGTCGTCAGCACCGCGTCGCCGCGCGCCACGATGTCCTTGCCGAAGGTGAAGTCCCCGGTGACATGAAGCGAGCGGGCCTGCGCCAGTGAGGGCGGGCCATCGGGGAACCGCTCCTCGAAGTCGTCGATGAGCTTGTAGTAGTCGGGATCCAGGCGGACGGTCGGGCTGATCTCGCGTCCGACCAGGAGGGCATCATCGGTGAACTCGTAGACGTCGCTGCGCAGCACCAGGAGGTCAGCGGTCGCCTTGACCGGCAGGAAGCGGCTGCGCGGCACCCCGATCGCCTGGGCGCCGTTGAACACCTCGACCGCGGCGCCGATCGCTCCCTCCAGCTGCAGCACAGTGGGCGAGGTCGCGTCGGCGGGGTCGAGGGTCTTCTTGTTGATGATCAACGGCAGCGAGAGTGTGCCCTGGTTGGCGTCCAGCACCGTGACGACCTGCTGCAGATCGAGCCACAGGTTGTTGGTGTGGGTCCAGGGGTGTCTGATGATGTCGATGAAGGAGTCCATCTCGGCGGGGCTGACCTGCGCGGTGTCGCGCAGTACCAGGCGCCCGTCGGTGATCCGGTGGGCCAGATGGCCGCCCTTGCGGTCCATCTCGGTGCGTTCGGTGACCTCGGCCGCGTACGGTGCGCCGCTGGCGGCGAACCAGCCTGCCAGCCGGGGGTCGGGTACTGCGCCCAGGTTGTCGATGTTCGCGACGAACAGGTAGCGGAAGCCTTCGTCCAGCAGCTTGGTGATCAGGCCGCTGGCGTACAGCGAGGGGTAGAAGTCGCCGTGGCCGGGTGGGCACCATTCGAGGTTGGGATTGGCCGGCCAGCTGGCGGGCATCCGGGTGTCGGCCAGCAGTTTGGGTTCGCGGCTCTGGACGAATTCCAGCGGCAGCGAGCCGACCGCGAGGTCGGGGTAGGCCTCGAGCGCCGCCAGTGAGGCCGCCGACGTGTTGTAGCTGTTCATGAGTAGCAGCGGCAGCCGCACCCCGTGGGCTTCGCGCACCGCGAGGATCTGCCGCACCACGATGTCGAGGAAGCTCAGCCCATCGCGCACCGGAATGAGGCACTTTGGTCCGGCCAGCCCCATCGAGGTGCCGAGCCCTCCGTTGAGGCGCACCACCGCAGTCTGGGCGAGCGCCTGGGTCGCGGCGTCACCGAGCTCCTGATCGGCAAGCATCGGCGGATTGGTGAGCGGCTCGAGATCGGCTTCATACACATAGCCGGTCTCACCGCTGGCCAGCCGGTTGTAGCGGTCGATGAAGGCGGCGATCACCGAGGAGGCGGCGCCGTCGGCGGTGAGCTTGGCTGTCGCGGCGTCGAGCGCTGGATCTGTCATGAATGCACTCCTTCGTAAGTCGGTCAGGACATCCGGAAGGGTTGGGCTGGTGGCCTCGGGGACGTCCACAGCCATGAGCTTAAGGCCTCACGGCGAGGGAATCTGGGATCATGGAGGAGGCGATGCCGCCTGCGGAAGGAGATCGCGCTCGTGAGCTATTCGATGGTTGCCAGTGATTGGGATGACACTCTAGTGCCGCTCGGTGCGACGATTCCCGACCGCACCCGCGCCGCGTTGGAGCGCGTGCGGGCGCAAGGCACGGTGCTGGCGGTCGCGTCCGGACGAAGCGTGCACGGTCTGCAGGTGCAGCTGAAGCGCAACGCCATCGACCTGGGCGGGCTGTACTTCATCGCATACAACGGGGCATTGGCCGTACAGGCCTGGGACGAGGAAGTCCTGTTCGGTCATCCGCTGGGACTCGACCTGGCTGCCCGCGCCGCACGGATGTGCGCCGATGCCGGGGCAGCGGTCATGATTCACCACGGCCGTCGGCTGCTCAGCGATCAGCCCGATCACTTCGCGGTGCGTTTCGAGGCGGAGTCGAACGATCTGGACGTGGTCAAGGTGCACGACTTCTCCGCTCTCGATTTCGTGCCGGTGAAACTGCTGGTGGGCGGCGACAAGGAGCAGCTGACCAAGCTCTGCCGGGCGATGCGGACCGAGTTCGCTCATGAGGGGGAGGCGATGCTGTCGGCCGACTTCCTGATGGAGTTCACCGCCAGGCATGTCAACAAGGGCAGCGCGCTGCGCGGGCTGTGCGAGGCGATCGACATTCCGCTCGGCGAGGTCGTGGCGTTCGGCGACAACTACAACGACATCCCGATGATGAAGGTCGCCGGCTACTCGGTCGCGGTCGCCGATGGGGTGCCCGAGCTGCTGAGCATCGTCGACGAGGTGACCGCCCCGAGTAGCGAATCGGGCGTTGCGGACGTGCTCGACGAGTTGCTGCCCGCCTGAGCCGGTGCCCGGTGGAACGGATCAGCGACCACTGCTGGACCGCGACCAGCCGCTTCTGTCGCATGAACACGGTAGTGGTGGCCGGTTCTGACGGTTGTCTGCTGGTCGATCCCGGAGTTCACACCGATGAGCTCGCGACGCTGGCCGCCGAGATCCGCGAGCGGTTCGGACGATGCGCGCTGGCCGTGTCGAGCCATCCGCATTGGGATCACCTGTTGTGGTCGACGGCGCTGGGGGAGGTGCCGCGGCTAGCCTCGGGGCGCGGTTGCGAGTTTTTGGCCGAGCCCGGACGATTGTTCGCCTGCCGCGCGGCGGCCGTGGCCGAGGTGCCGGATTGTGACGCTGCGCTGCTCGGGGTGGTGTCGTCGCTGCGTGATGAGGGCCGGTCGGGTCGGATCGAGTGGGGCGGCCCACGGGTGGAGTTCGTCGTCCATGACGGGCATGCGCCCGGGCATCTCGGCTTGTTCGTGCCCGGCGATGGGGTCTTGATCGCCGGCGATATGTGTTCGGACGATGAGGTGCCGCTGCTCGACCTGGCCGGGCGTGATCCGCTCGGAGACTACTGGGATGGTCTCAATAAGCTTGCCCGGCTGGCGGGTGATCGCTGCGAGGTGCTGGTTCCGGGGCACGGGGGAGTGGCCTGCGGGGGCGCTGAGATCCGGGCGCGATTCGAGCGGGACCGGGCCTATCTCGACTCGCTGGCGGCGGGCCGCCCGGTGGTCGATCCCCGGCTCGGTGAGGGTGCGCCCGGGTGGTTGGTCGCCGAGCATGAGGCTGCGATGGCGTGGTCTGTGCGGAGGAGATCGTCCGGCTAGCGCGGCTTGTTGGGTGGACGCAGGCCGAGAGCCGGGGCACTACGGACTTTGTAACTGACTGAAACTCAGTTGCAGTTCCAATGTCGTTGAACGCTGGTTTGTTACAGGTTTGGATGCTGTCCGGAGTATGGTCTAACCATACGAAGTCGACGCGGTCCCCGTACGAGGGCCGCGTTTTTGTTTTGAGAGGGCATGGAAATGGCAGCGTTGGTGCACCCAACAACGAATCATTCCGCGCAGCGGACGGTGGCTGCGCACGGAGCGCAGAACCTGAGCTGGTTGGCTGTGGGAGCTGCAGTGCTGGTGGTCCTCCTCCTGGTCGGTGTGGTCAGCCTGGCCAGCACCACGGTGCAGTCGGCCGCCCTGGCAATCGTCGCCGTGGCCGCCTCGATCGGCGCCGCCTGGTACCTCAATCGTCGCCGCAACAGCTAGTGCGGCGCTAGCACTCACCCCGCTTCAGCGACGGGCCGATCGTCTCTCCGGATGGGAGGACGCATCGGCCCGTTCTCTATTCCTGGCTGATCGTGCAATTCCTGGCTGATGGTGCACCTGGTCGGTTCAGTCGATGAGCCGGGATCGCAGGGCGTCAAGAGTCCTGGAATCCAGCCCCAGGCCGGTGGTGAAGTAGCCCTCGATGCTGCCGAACCGAGAATCGACCTGATTGAGCGCCGCGTCCAGGTAGCTCTCGCGGACGCCCAGAACCGGCAGCAGCAGATCGGCCGTTATGCCTTGGGCGGCGGCAAGGTCGAACAGGGGTTGCAGGGCTGGAAGTAGGTCGGTGTTGCTCTGCAGATAGTCGTCGCGGACGGTCTGCTCGTCAGCCCCGAGCAGGAGCAGTAAGGAGGCCGCGGCCCAACCGGTGCGGTCCTTGCCGGTGGTGCAGTGGACGAGCGCGGCGCCGGCGCGGTTCGGGTAGGCGAGGCCATGGAAGAAGTCGCGGTAGGACGTCTGCGCCGAGCGCAGGGTGATGAAATCGCGGTAGGTCTGTTCCATCAACGCTTCGGCCTGGCCGCTCCCAAGTACGTCATCGAGTAACTCCGGATTCGTGCCGAGATTGCCGATGCTGGTTGCGGCATCCGTGGAATGGTCAGCGAGCACGTCGAGGCCGGTGACCTCGATGCCGGCGGGCAGACGGTCGGGTGCGGAGGTGCGTTCGCCCTCGGTGCGCATGTCGTAGATGATGGTGACGCCGAGGCTCTCGAAGATAGGCAGATCTTCGTCGCTGAGATTGGCGAGCATCGTCGAGCGATAGATCTGGCGTGCGCGGACGATTCCGCCGTCAACGGGCAGCCCGCCGAGATCGCGCGTGTTCGGTGCGCTGGGCAGAGGGATGCGGCGGTCCATGGATGGGAGCCTATCGCTTCGGCGAAGACCGGATCTCGAGCTCAAGTTGCGCCCGCGTCGGGCCCAGGGGTGGCTCTCTCGCGTCGCCCTCATCGTGAATCTGGAAGACCGATCCGCTACCCTTGTGGTTGCACGTAGCGCGCCTATAGCTCAGTTGGCAGAGCAGGAGACTTTTAATCTTCGGGTCCAGGGTTCGAGCCCCTGTGGGCGCACCCTATGCACAAGGCTCGAGCTTTCGATCGATGAATCGTTGATTGGGGTTCGGGCCTTGTCGTTTGCGCCGGCCCGGATGAGAGCGTCGGCGTGAACCAGCACGACGAGGGCAGGATTGACTCGTCCGTTTCCTATGCGTAGAGGACTGATTGATGACTGCCAGCATGATGTGGCCCGTTGGCTCCGGAGAGCCGGACGTGGTCATCGTTCCAGGTTTCGGGGACTCCGGGGCGGGACACTGGCAGACGCGATGGCAGGATCAGAACCCGCACCTGGTTCGCATCAGTCCAGCGTCGTGGACGGAGCCCGATCTCGGGGACTGGCTTTCGGCTCTTGAGCGGGCCGTCGATCATCGCCGGCCGGTGCTCGTAGCGCACAGCCTCGGCTGCCTGCTTTCGATCGAATGGGCGCGACGAAATCCGCAAGCTGTGGCGGGGCTGTTCCTGGTCGCCCTGCCGGATCCGGTTGCAGCGTCGTTCCCTCTCCCGGACTCGCCATTCGCGCGTATCGATCTGGGGCATGCTTTGCCGGTGCCGGCTCTTGTCATCGCAAGCGAGAATGATGAGTACTGCGCGCCGGAGCGTTCCGCTGAGATCGCGAGTGCTCTCGGAGCAGGGTGGATCTCGCTGGGGCCAGTCGGGCACATCAATGCCGACAGCAGACTTGGGTCTTGGCGTCAGGGCCGTGACCTCCTCACGGCGTTCATGTCAGGCCTTGATCGCCAGTAGAGACCACATGGCTAGCTCCATCGATAGCTGAGGACACGGGGGAGGTCGGCGGCCGCGCCCGGTCGTGCGACAAGCACTATGGCAGCCGTGGCAACGAACCGAATGAGTCGGTTGTTGCGGTCGTTGGAATGTACTCCAGTGATACCCAGCCGTCGTAGCCGCCATTCGCAAGGTTGTTGAGCAGCCTCGCGAACGGCAAACCACCAGTGCCAGGTTCGCCGCGTCCCGGACAATCCGCGATCTGTACATGTGTTATGCGGGGCACCAGGTGAGCTGTGATGGCGTCCAAGTCGTCCCCGTTGGCAGCAAGGTGGTAAAAGTCGCAAAGCAAACCAACGTTGACGGTATTGGTTTCCGCGGCAACGCGATCGATCACGGCGAGTGCGTCGGACGCGGTGCGCAGAGGATAGTCTGACGCCCCTGACAAAAGATCGCCGTTCAGAATCTTGCCTACGCAGCGCAGACGGTCGGCGAGTTCGGTGGAACTGTTCTTCTCGAGCCTTTGTCCTGCTGTTGAGGTAGCAGATCGGTACGCCAGTTGCCGTACGCCGCATTGAACGCCGGACAATTCAGATCGCGTCCGATGCGGGCAACCACCGGCACATTGGCTCGAAACTGGTCCCTTTGCTCAGGTAGCGACACCAGGCCCCGATCGCCTGCACCGTTTCCGCCAAAGAAGTTGAGTCCGACCAGTTGCACGCCTGCTTGTCGCACGGCGTTCACGAAGGCCGCAACTTCGTCGTCGTCAGGCACACTTGTCTCGAACGGCCACCAGAACTCGACCCCCTCGAATCCGGCCGCTCGGGCTGCGGCCGACCGCTTCAACAGCGGCAGTTCGGTGAACATGATGGAGCAATTGACGGCGTACTTCATAGCGTGAGTTGGCATCCTGACGAGATTGTTGTGCGTTGGCGACGGAGGTCTGCTGTGTGCGGGGCCCTCACGATTCCGGAAGGTTCTCGACGTATGCCTCGCGCATCGAGCTGCGTCCGACGCCGAGTTCGAGCCTGCTCAGAAGGCAGCTGCGCTCCCACTGGGTAGACCCCTTCGAGGATCAGCGAGAGCAGCTTCTGCGCTGCCACATCGGAGACCCGTCGTCGCGGGCGGTCGGAAGCGTCGATCACGGCCATCATCTCTTGTTTTGTTCGCCTGGCTCAGGCAACGGCGTACTTCGCCACTACGTCCATATCTACCTTAACGCCGAGTCCTGGCCCGGCCGGGACGTCGACATAGCCATCGCGAACTGCGAACTCCGAAACCAGGAGATCGTCCCGAAGCGGATTGTGGGTGCGGTCGAATTCGATGATCGGTTCGTTCTCTGCAGGCACCGCCTGGTAGGTGTACGGCGCTAGCGGCAGTGAGGCGCAGATCTGCAAGGCGGCGGCCAAACCTACGCCCGATCCCCAGGCGTGCGGTATCACCCGGAGGTTGTGGGCGGATGCCATGGCCTGAATCTGTCGTACTTCGGAGATGCCTCCGCAGACGCAGACATCGGGCTGGAGGATGTCTGCGCAGCCTGCGGCGATGAAGTCTCGGAAGCCGTAACGGGTGTACTCGGCCTCGCCGCCCGCGATCGGGACGGTGAGCCGGGAGCGGACCCGGGCGTAGCCCTCTCGGTCTTCTGGTGGTACGGGCTCCTCGAAGAACCCGAAGCCCGTTGCTTCGAGGACTCGTCCCATCTGGATGGCTACCGAGGAGTTGTAGGCGTGGTTTGCGTCCGCGAACAGGACGAAGTCGTCGCCGAGCACCTCGCGCACCCGCTCAACGCGGAGCGCGTCGTCGCTCACCGGAAGCAGACCGAGCTTGATCTTCAGCATGCCGAAGCCCTGACTCTGGTAGCGGCGCACCATCTCCTCAAGCTCGGCAAGATCGCGTTCGCGGTCGAAATCGACCGAGGTGTAGTAGCCGCCGGTGCCGTAGGCCCGGACTCGTTCGCGGAAGCGCCCTCCCAACAGGGTGGAGATCGATGCCCCGTAGTGCTTGCCCATCAGATCCCAAAGCGCGATGTCGATCGCGCTGATGGCCTCAATGTAGGTGCCCTTCTGACCGAAATCTCGACTCCGGGCATACAAGATCTCCCAAACGACGGACGGCGCCGCATCGTCCATCGCCAGCAGTTGTGGGCCGAGGACAGCGTCGATGCAAGCTTTCACAGGCTCCGCTGGCCCGTACTGGCCGCCCTCGCCCCAGCCCACCAGGCCGTCGGTGGTGGTGAGTTTTACGAGCATGGAGTTGCGCTCGGGGAACTCCGCTTGCGAGGAGTAGAAACGCTCGGTGCCGAGCGGGGTCTTGAGGACAAAGGTCTCGATGTGTTCGATCTTCATTGATGTCGCCCTTCGGGTCCGTCGGTTCCAGACTCATCTGATGTCGCTAGCAGACTCATCTGATGAGCTGAAGTCTATGGTCGAAGTCGGGTTGCTCATCAGCCTCGGCGTGGTGATGGGCTTCCTGATGTCGAGCTATGGGGCCGTTCAGAGAATCGTTCAGGGCATTCTCAAGGTGTTCGGCAGGAAGGGCTCGTCCTACGCCTTCGGCCTGACCCTCATCAGCATCATCTCTCCGCTGGTCGGCGATCTCGGGCTTTCTCCGATGCTCGTGATGTCTTCCTCTTGTTCAGGCCTCGGGGATGACGCGGTCGAAGAACGCCGGCCGGGGCACGTCCGGGTCGGGTCCGTTGCGCACGCCGCGGTCGAGAGCATCGATGCGGCTCAGCTCGTCGGCCGACAGCTCGAAGTCGAACACGTTGAAGTTCTCCGCGATCCGGCCCGGGTTGGTCGACTTCGGGATCGCGGAGCGGCCCTGCTGGAGGTGCCAGCGCAGCATGATCTGGGCGGGCGTCTTCCCGTGAGCGGCCGCGAGCTCGCGAAGCAGCGGGTCGTCCATCACGCTGACCCGGTCGTCCCCGAAGCCGGGGTAGAAGGTGATGCCGCCGATCGGCGACCATGCCTGCGTCAGGATGCCGTGCTCCGCGTCTGCCTTCTGGACGTCCGGCTGCGTGAAGTAGGGGTGCAGCTCGATCTGGTTCACCGACGGCACCACCGAGATGTCCGTCAGTAGTCGGTCGAGATGGCGTCGCATGAAATTGCTGACCCCGATCGCACGGACCTTGCCGTCGAACAGTAGCGCCTCCAGCGCCTTGTAGGCGGCGAGGGTCTTGTCGAAACGGTCGGGTGCGGGCTGGTGCAGGATCAGCAGGTCCAGCTGCTCGACACCGAGCTTGCCGATGGCCTTGTCGAAGGCATGCAGGGTCTGGTCGTATCCGTAGTCGCTCACCCAGACCTTGGTCTCGATGAACACCTCCGAGCGGTCGATGCCCGAGCGCCGGATGCCTTCGCCGACTTCGCGCTCATTGCCGTAGGCCGCAGCGGTGTCGATATGCCGGTAGCCGACCTTGAGCGCGGTCTCGACCGCGGCCGTGGTCTCGGCGGGCGGGCTCTGGAAGACACCGAAGCCGAGGGCGGGCAGGACGACCCCGTTGTTCAAGGTCACGGTCGGAGTTGCGGTGGACTGAGTCATGGTTACTCCTTTTAGGCCGGATCCAGGACGCGGACGTCACCGGCACCGAATATGTAGGTCGCTTTCATGCCATTCAGTCTTGCCCGCGTGCCGCGCCGGCGGGAGTGACGGTCGTTCCGGGTAACGCCAGTGCCTCCCTCGGCTACCGGACGGGACGTAGGTTCGAGGGCATGAATCACGTCGACGACGTGCGCGAATTCCTCTCCAGTCGCCGCGCCCGCCTCACCCCGGAACAGGCCGGCCTGCCCGCTTATGGTGGCCACCGGCGGGTGAAAGGGTTGCGGCGCGAGGAGGTCGCGCTACTGGCGGGGGTCAGCGTCGACTACTACGTGCGCCTCGAGCGCGGGAATCTGTCCGGGGCCTCCGACTCCGTCCTCGAATCCCTCGCCCGTGCGCTCCAACTCGATGACATCGAGCGCGAGTACCTCTATGACCTCGCTCACCAGTCACCCACGCCGGGACCCCGGACCGGGGCAGCGTCGCCAAAGCCACGCCCAGTGATCCAGCAGGTTCTCGACGCGATCACCGATGCCCCGGCCTGGGTGCGCAACAACCGACACGACTTCCTTGCCACCAACCGGATGGCCCGGGCGCTGCACGCCCTGATGCTCGAACGCCAGCCACACCCGGCCAACAGTGCCCGCTTCATCTACCTCGACCCCGCGGCTCGCGACTTCTTCCGCGAGTGGGAGCATGTCGCGGAGGACGTCGCCGGGTTCCTCCGGCAGGAGGCCGCGCACACACCGCATGACAAGGCCCTTCAGGAGCTGATCGGCGAGCTCTCGACGCAAAGCCCAGAGTTCCGGCAGAACTGGGCCGCACACAACGTGCGTACCCATCGAGCCGGGACAAAGAAGCTCCACCACCCGCTCGTCGGTGACCTCGACCTCAACTTCGAGTCCGCCGAGCTCGGCTCCCAACCTGGTCTCATCCTCGTGGTGTACACGGCCGCCCCGGGCAGCTCGAGCGCCGACGCCTTGGCACTGCTCGGCAGCCTCGCTGCCGGCGAGCACGTCCGCGAGGCCTCGGTCGAGCCGCCCCTCGGCTAGCCGGTCGGGCAGGAGAAGGGACGGCACAAGGGATCGGGCGCCCTCGTCATGCTCGCTTCCTCGCGCGCCATGGTGGCGATTTGTCACGTAATGTAACGCATCGACATCGTCAGCGACGTCTCATATTGTTATCCACAACACGATTGCACAGTGGCAAGTGTTTGTGGTCGCCGTCTATTTGCTGTCCGGTCTTGTTTTTCAATCGAATTGGTTTAGCTCTTGATTGTCGGCTTTTAAATCATAATTGGGGGTGTTTCATGAAAGCCTACGCAATGACGCGGATCGGCCATACTGGCTGGGTTGACAAGCCCCGGCCCACATGCGGCCCGTTGGACGCCATCTGTCGTCCGATTGCCCTCGCCCCATGCACCTCGGACATACACACCGTCTGGTCGGGGTCGATCGGCGAGCGTTTCGATCTGGTTCTGGGGCATGAGGCGGTGGGCGAGGTGGTCGAGGTGGGCGCGCTCGTCCGCGACTTCAAGCCGGGTGACCGGGTGCTGGTGCCTGCCGTCACGCCCGATTGGAGCTCGCGGGAGGCGCAGGCGGGATTCGCGATGCACTCCGGCGGTCTGCTGGGCGGATGGAAGTTCTCGAACTCCAAGGATGGGGTTTTCGCGGAGTTCTTCCACGTCAACGATGCGGACGGGAACCTCGCCCTGTTGCCCGCCGGAATGGACCTCGCCGCCGCCTGCATGCTGTCGGACATGGTGTCGACCGGGCTCTACGGCGTGGAACTGGCCGGGGTGGAGTTCGGCGATACCGTAGCCGTCGTGGGAATCGGTCCGGTCGGGCTGATGAGCGTGGCGGGCGCCGCGATTCACGGGGCGTCCGAGATCTACGCGGTGGGTTCGCGCCCGAACTGCGTTGCGCTGGCCAGGGAATACGGTGCGACGCAGATCATCGATTATCATGTGGGCGACATTGCCGACCAAATTCTTGCACTGAGCGGCGGGGTTGATCGGGTGATTGTTGCCGGCGGTGACGCTAAGACCTTCGTGCAGGCCGTGCAAATGGTTAAGCCCGGCGGATGCATTGGCAATGTCAATTACCTGGACGAGGGCGATCACGTGATATTTCCGCGCCTCGAATGGGGTTGTGGCATGGGCAATAAATCGGTGCACGGTGGGCTGATGCCAGGCGGCCGGCTCCGCATGGAGAAGCTCGCCTCACTGGTGACTACGGGCAGGCTCGATCCCGCGAGGCTGGTGACTCATCGGTTCACCGGCATCGAGGGCGTCGAGCAGGCGGTGATGCTGATGAAGGACAAGCCTTCCGATCTGATCAAGCCACTGGTGCTGCTGGACGACGCCGCGCCGGCGTCGGTCGAGGTCTAGGTTCGTGCTGCCAGCCGCTGCATGAGGTCGACGAACGTGGCCGGTGTCTCGACGTGGAATCCATGACCGGTGGCCACGCGTTCGAGATGGCAGTCCCGCATGAGAGCACAGGCCCGAGCGGCATCCTCGTCGGTCATGGCCCCCTCGAGGATGCCGGCTTCGGTGATTCGCCAGTTCGCATGCACGAGGATCGCGGGCTGGCGGACACGGCTCAGCGTTGTGGCCTGGTCGAAACCCTGCTGCCAGCTGAAGGTGTAGAAGGCGTCGGCGAACGCGGGATCGAACTGGTTCAGGTGGGCGAATACCTCGTTCGTTCTCGGTGGCGCGAACCAGAGATTCAACGCGCGATCCGGATGGGAGCGGCGGTAGTTCTTCGCGTAGGAGACGATTCGGTCGCGGCTGCGGCCGAAGTACCCGATCCAGGCGTTGTGCTCCAGATACCAGCTCGTGAAGTCGTGCTCGACGTCTTGGTGGACGAACTCGTGTGCGGGCGTCGCGAGGTCGACGTAGTTGAACGTGCGGGGCGCGCGGTCGGGGTCGGTGGAGAAGAACGGCGGATCCTCGAACAGCAAGGCCTGCGCCAACTCGGGGAATTCGGCGGCGAGTTGTGCCGCGATGAGCCCGCCGGAGGAGTGCCCGGAGACGATCGCAGGCTGCCCGATGACCTGACGGGCGAATTCGGCGACCTCCGCGGTGAGCGTGTGCACGTCGTATCCGGTGGGCGTGCGGGACGATGCGCCGTGCCCGGGCAGGTCGATCGCGAACACATGAAAGTCCCGCGCGAGGCCGGGCAGGACGCGATTGTAGGTCTGCCATGCCGAGGTCTGCGCATGCAACAGCAGGACGGGCGGCCCGTTGTCAGGTCCCACCGCGTAGGCCAGGTTGATGCCGCTGGACAGGGTGTGCGATCGCTGCAGGTATCCCGCGGCGTGCACCCGCGCGGCGTCACGTCGGGCGTAGCTCGTGTTGTTCCATGCGTACCAGCCAAACGCTCCACCGGCGGCAAGGGTGACAGCCGCCGCAGTCGAGATCGCAACCCGCATCTGATCCGCCTTCCGTCGACAGCCCGACCGGGCCATACCTCAGTGATACAGCTTCTTCAGGGTCATAGTTACTTCAGTGCCACCACAGCCGCCGAGAATGCGAGATGAGGACTGGCGGACGCAATGGGAAATGACGGACGCGGGGCCGCCGAACCCGACCCTATTGCAGCAGCTTCTCCATCCTGAAATTCGTGAGGGGTACTCCATTCCTGACTGGATGCTGAACCCCCACCACCCGAAAACCGCACTTTTCGAACAATGGCCGAGCCGTAATGCTCACATCAGCGGAGAGAGCCGGAGTTCGGGCTTCTCGAGCCTGCCGCTCAGCCTCCGCAAGAAGCCGTCGCGCGATTCCTATCCCCTGATGGTCGGGGGAGACGAACATCATGGCTATGTATCCATCTGGGGCAACATCCGAGAACCCCGCTACTTCGCCGTTGACTGTCGCGGTGAAGCTGTTCCTGCTGCTCATGGCCAGATGCCAGCTCGCAGGGTCCGTCTGCCCCGACCTGGCCCAAGCCTTGATCTGCTCCGGCGTGTAGTCAGCCTGAGCGGTCTGCGTTATGGCGGCAACAAAGATGGCCAGCGTGGCCGCGGCGTCGAGTTCTTCGTAGCGGCGGATCTGAATGGGTAGCGGGGCAGGGGACATGCGTCCAATTGTTGTTGACACCGCAAGACTGTTGCGTAGTTGCGGTCGCGCCGCACAGGATGGACGCATGACGGATAACCCTTGGGATGGCAGCGGCTCCGACACCGCGGGGCACGACCCGGGAGCGTGGCCACAGATCGCGCCGGTCGACTTCTGGGAAGAACGCTATGCCGGCGCCGACCAAGTCTGGTCCGGCAAGGTCAATCAGGTGCTCGCCGATATCGCCAGCACGCTCGTCCCGGGCCGGGCCCTCGATCTGGGCTGCGGAGAGGGCGCCGATGTGATCTGGCTTGCGCAGCACGGCTGGCAGGCTACCGGTATCGACATCTCGGCCACTGCGATCCGTCACGCCACCGCGGCCGCCGAGGCGAGCGGTCTCGGACCCGACCGCGCCCGGTTTCTCGCCGCGGACCTCGCGACGGTACCCGCCGGCGCCTTTGACCTCGTATCCGTGAGCTACCTGCACTCGCCCGTGGACCTGCCTCGCGAGAGCATCCTCCGCCAGGCCGCCGAACGTGTCGCGGCCAGCGGATACCTATTGATCACCTCACATGCTGCGGCGCCACCTTGGTCCGACGCGCCCCACGGACACGAGCATCGCTTCCTCAGCCCACGAGAAGAAGTCGAGCAACTTCAGCTCGACCACGACGTCTGGGATGTCCTGCTTGCCGAGGTCCGCTCCCGGCAGGCCACCGCACCTGACGGTCAACCCGCGACCCTCGACGATGTGGTCGTGCTGATCCGCCGCCACTGACGCTCAACGGTCTCACCGAAATGGCTGCCGAATCGAGCGCTGAGATCGTCTTCGCGAGCACCTAATCGGTGTCGTCCCGCGTCAGCGTCCCCGCGCGACGTCGCTGAGATCGCGGCGGGGGCTGGGGTTCGCGGCGCGTTCGGGGTAGCCGACACGAAACGCGAGCAGGCTCTGGCCAGCGGGGATGCCCGTGGCGTGAGCCCAGCGCGCGGAGAACCGGTCGGGGTTGCCGAGGGCGGCGTCGCGGGCGATCCGCTCGGTGACCTGGTTCATGTGCTGCAATCCGATGCCGGCCGCGGTCGCCGCCAGATGCGCGTGCTGAAGCAGCCGCCCGCCTGCCAGCCGCGCCCGGGGATCGTCGGTGTCTTCGACGCGGACGATGCCGTACGCCCGGGCGGTGGCGGTGTGGGTGGTGCGCGCGGCTTTGACCCAGAAGGCGTCGCCGCTCCGGCGGGATTGGGCGGGCAGAAGCTTCGCCATGAACAGGGTGAATCCGTCGAGGCCCTGGCAGTCCAGGGTCAGCCCGTCGCGGTGGCGATCGATCTCGGCCCGGTCGTTGCGGAACCAGGAGAACGCCTCGATCGACATCTCCTCGTCGTCCACGATCGCCTGGGTGGCCTCCACGTACAGGTCAGCGAGCTCGCTCAGCGCGGCCGGCTCGGTGATCCAGACGAGTTCGGCACCGTCGGGCGCATCGTCGACCAGCGAATCGAGCACGTCCTGCCCGACGGCCCGCATGGCATAGGGCCCGCGATTGGAATGCCGCGTGGAGATCGCCTGCGCCAGTTTCTGCTCCCGTTCGGTGGCGGGCGCCCCCGCCGCGATCTCGATCCGCGCGATGTGGTCGGGATCGCCGTCCGGCCAGGGCATGACCTCGGCGTCGCGTCCCTCCGAGCGAGCCGCGAGGACGATGTTGTGAATCGCGCAGCCGTACCCGGCGATCCGCTCGCGCCCGTCCGAGTCGTTCACCGGCATGATGCGCCCTGGGTCCGCATACAGATCGATGCTGTCGCGGTCGACGACGAACGACCACGGCTGGATGTTGTGCGGGTTGGCCGCCAGCGTCCCGGCCGCGACGAGCTGCATGAGGCCGTCGGTGTCCTGCTCGCCGTGCCACAGTTCGTACGGCTCACCCTGTCCCTGGTTCCACACGCCGTTCATGCCCCCTCGGATACCGACGCCGGCCGCTCCGGCGATCACGAATGCGCCACCGCCGATCCCGGCCGCCTTCAACACCGCTCGGCGGGAGATCCGGCGTTGTTGTCCCTGCGTCGCCTGCGGATCGACATCCGGCCCATCCGGCACCGGCTGGTTGGTGGTCATGGCCGGTCTCCTTGTCGTCCGGGAGCCTTGGGTTGTCGTCCGGGAGCCTCGAGCGCACGTCGGCCCGCATCGGTGAGCAGCGGCTGCATCACGGCGCGGCCGTAACGGCGGGCATCGACCTGCTCGTCCTGAACCGCCTCGGCAAACGGGTACGCCGTCTCGGATATCAGCCACAGCAGGCTCACCATGTCCCGCACCGTGGTCGGCGGCTCGGGCGCCCGCAGCAGATCCGCGTCGACGAGTTGGCTCACGAGGACGACGAACGCGTCGCGGCGCGCGGTATACGCGTCGCGGAAGGCTTCGGCGAGTACGGGATCGGAGTGCAGCAGCGGAAACAGATCGCGCAGGAAAAAGGCGTAGTCGGGATCGGGTTGCGGCAGCTCGGTGATCCGATGCCACAGCATCCGCAGGGCCCCGGGCAGATCGTGGGTCTCGGTGTCCGGGATGCGCATCTGCTCGCTCCATTCCGCGAACAGCGCGCGCACGATCTCGGTCTTCGACGCGAACCAGTAGTACAGGTTGCCCGGGCTGATCCCGGCCTCCTCGGCGATCCGGTTCGTCGTGACCGGACCGATCCCGTGCTCGGCGAACAGGCGCCGGGCGGTCTGCAGGATCGCCTCACGACGAGGCGCGGCCCGCTGAGGCACGCGAGCCCCGGCAGCACCCGAGGACGGGGAAGCATCAACCATGGCCACAGCATAGCTCTATTAGAGTGAATCCTCTAATAAGGTTCTCGCGTCCCGTCCGCCGAGACCACGACCGAGATCGCTGTGCCCTTGGCCGCCCGGGATGTGAACGCAGACTCCTGCCCCAGCGCGCCTATGGCTGGACCGACGCCGCTGCTCGCAATTGCCCCAGCAGCTCGTCCACTCCGGCCGTCCAGGGCGTCCCGTGACCGGGCAGCACCCAGCTCGCGCGAATGCCGTCGAGCCTGGTGAGAGAGTCCAACGCCTGCCGCGGCTCATCGGTGAAGGGCGCCGGCTGCGGCCCCCGCCGCCCGGTGAGCACATGCCGCGTGGTCAACGCGTCACCCACGAACAAGGCGTCAACGGCCGGGACATGGATGGCGATGCTGCCCGGCGAGTGGCCGGGCATGGCGATGATGCGGGGATTGCCCGGCAGGTCCAGCACCTGATCGTCGTGCACCTCGACCACGTCGGTGAGGTGGGTCGTCCGGCCACCTCCCTTGCGCAGGGCATACCCGAAGAACCCCAGCGTTGCGCGCAGCCTCATCGGGGGCCGCGGGGTTGCCGGAGGCTTCTCGCCGCATGCGCGCGCCGCGTCGGCCGTGTGGACGAAGACCGGCACGCCGTGGTCACGCCGCAGTCTCTCCGCGAAGCCGATGTGGTCGCTGTCGCCGTGGGTCAGGATCAGTCCGCGGACGTCGTCCAGCGACCGGCCCATGGCCGCGAGCTCGGCGAGCAGTTCTCGCCAATGACCCGGAAGCCCCGCGTCCACGACAGTGACGCCCGCATCCGTGTCGACCAGATGGGCAGCGACGATGTCGTTGCCGATCCGGTGCAGTCCAGGTCCAAGTTTCATGGTCGCCCTCCCTTTGGTCGTGTGGTGTCAGGTCTGCGCTCTCGCTATGATGGCTACGATACATAGCCAACATAGCTACGGTCAATAGCTATGCGGACGATAGCCCGCCAAAGGAGACTCATGCCGACCCCAGCGCGCACCTCGCTCGACGACATCGTCCAAGCCGGCCGCGACATCCTGGCCTCCGACGGACTTCCCGCGTTGACGATGCAGGCCGTCGCCGACCGGGTGGGCGTGCGGGCCCCCTCCCTGTACAAGAGGGTGCGCAGCCGCGACGATCTCGTCCGCCTCATCGCCACGACCGTCGCCCACGAACTCGGCGACCAGCTCGAGGCCCTGGTGAGCCGAGATGGCGCAACATCGGAGGCGCAGGCCCAACTGACCGAACTCGCCCACGCAGTTCGCGCCTTCGCTTACGCCTGCCCCGACGAGTACCGGCTCATCTTCGCTCCGACCTGCGAGACGACCAGACCGGAGCCCGAAGCGCTCACCCACTCGGTCGGGCCTCTGCTGCGGATCACAACGGAACTCGCGGGACCCGACAGCGCACTCGACGCGGCCCGCACCGTCACCGCATGGGCGACCGGGTTCATCGGCATGGAGCTCGCCGGCGCCTTTCGCCTCGGCGGTGACATTGATCGCGCCTACGAGTTCGGGATCACCCGGCTGGCAGCGGCGCTGGCGAGCGTCCCCGGCACGCCATCGAATCAGGCGATGCATCGTGACCCGCACGATGGTCCGGACCACGATTGAATAGCCGTCAGTCTGAGCCGGACGGCGGCTAGGGTCGATCTACCCAGGCCTATGGGACGAGCGGTTTCCACCACAGTCGGAGGAGCGCCATGCTGAACCAAGTCGCTGAGGGCATTCTCGTGCACGAGAGCGCGACCATCCAGAGCAACGCTGTCGTTGTGCAAGGGCAAGCCGGCGTGTTGCTCATCGATCCCGGAATCACGAACGCGGAACTGGTCACCATCGCGGACGATCTCGGCGCGCTGGGGGGGGGGCCGGTCGTGGCCGCGTTTTCCACGCATCCGCATTGGGATCATCTGCTCTGGCACCACAAGTTCGGCGACGCGCCGCGTTACGGCACGGCGCGCGCGGCGGCCGTGGTCAAAGCCTTCTTGTCTAATCCGAGCTGGAGGGACGTCGTCGCCGAGGAGTTGCCGCCGGAGGCAGCCGAAGACATCCCGCTCGACCTGCTCGGCCACATTGCCGGTCTGCCCGCCGGAGCCACGCGCCTGCTCTGGGACGGCCCCGAGGCCAGGATCATCGAGCATCAGGCGCACGCCCCGGGCCATGCGGCGCTGCTGATCGAGGATCGCGGGGTTCTGGTGGCCGGCGACATGCTCTCCGATGTCCTGATCCCGATGCTCGACCTGAGCACGGCCGATCCGATCGGGGACTACCTGGCCGCGCTGCGGCTGCTCGATGCGGTGGCGGACGAGGTCGACGTCCTCGTCCCCGGTCACGGGTCGGTCGGCGACGCCGATCAGGTGCGCGCGCGAATCGACCAGGACCGGGCGTACCTGCAGGCCTTGCGTGACGGCTTTGATCCGGACGATCCGCGGATCGGCCCCTCGACCAAGCCCGGCTGGGAATGGGTCAGCGACGTGCACGCAGGTCAACTGCACGGCCTGCGCGCGAGGCGCGGTGAATGAGCCCGCGTCGCGAAAGTTGCGTCAGGTCGCGGATGGAGGTTAGGCTGCCCCCATGATCACGATGCGCTTTGCAACCATGTGCTGTTGCCGTGCGTCGATGGCATGTCCGGCCTGCTGACTGTTCCTTCCGAACGTTCGCACCCCAAGGCGATGCTTTGTGAGCATTCGTCGTGGGCGCTTCCACCCCGACATCTCAATCGTGATCCTTCACCATTGATTGCGCGCCCGTTGGTGCATGCAGACATCACATCGCCTCGACCCAGGTAGCAAACCTGCTAGTCATTGCGCATCTCATCCACAACCGCACAACCAGCTACAACCGCAACCATTTACACAACCGCACAATCATTTACACAACCGCACAGTAGAAAGAAGGCAAGGCAAATGGCGTACTTCGAAGACGCGACCCAGCTGATCGGCCGCACACCCCTCGTCAAGATCAACCGGCTCTACGGCGATTCCGACGCCACGGTGCTCGGCAAGCTCGAGTTCTACAACCCCGCCAACTCGGTCAAGGACCGCATCGGCGTGGCCATCGTCGATGCAGCCGAGGCTGACGGCTCCCTGAAGCCGGGCGGGACCATCGTCGAGGGCACGTCGGGCAACACCGGCATCGCGCTCGCCTGGGTGGGCGCCGCCCGCGGTTACAAGGTGATCATCACCTTGCCGGAGAGCTTCTCGAAGGAGCGCCGCGCTCTGCTGCGCGCCTTCGGCGCCGAACTGGTGCTGACCCCGGCCGCCGAGGGTGTTCCCGGCGCCAACAAGCGCGCCGAGGAAATCGCCGCGAACACCCCGGGTGCCATCCTGGCTCGCCAGTTCGACAACCCGGCCAACGTCGAGATCCACCGCAAGACGACGGCCGAGGAGATCTGGGCCGACACCGACGGCCAGGTCGACATCGTCGTGTCCGGTGTGGGTACCGGTGGCACCGTCAGCGGCGTGGGCGAAGTGCTCAAGAAGTACAAGCCCGAGGTCAAGATCTACGCCGTGGAGGCAGCCGAGTCCCCGGTGCTGTCGGGTGGCCAGAAGGGCGTCCACAAGATCCAGGGCATCAGCCCCGGCTTCGTTCCCTCGATCTTCGACCGCGATGTCATCGACGGCATTATCCAGGTGACGTCGGAGGACGCCTTGGCATGGGCCCGTCGCTCGGCCAAGGAAGAGGGCCTGCTCGTGGGCATCTCGTCCGGCGCGGCCCTGCGCGCTGCAGCTGACCTGGCGGCCGATCCCGCCAACGCCGGCAAGACGATCGTGGTGATCGTCCCTGACTGGGGCGAGCGCTACCTGTCCACTCCGTTGTACTCCGACCTGCTCGACTGAACGGCACGTCGCTGATCGATCGGCCGCCCCGGCCGGCGCCTGGTACCCCATCGGTGCTCCAGGCGTCCCGGGACGGCCGATCGTTTTATCGTGATCGGCCGACGATTCTGTCTACCCTGGTGACAGGCTCGTTCCTCGAATTGCTTGTCGGAAGGACGATCATGACACCGATGACGGTCGCTGACCCGAGAACCCGCCCCATACGCCGACGGCCTACCGCGCGGGGTGCTCGCGATCTCCTGGTCACCGCGGTGGCCGCTGTCCTGCTGGCCTCCTGCACCGTCGAACCCGACCGCGGTACCGGCACAGCGGCGCCGGACGCCACAGGCTCGGCGGCCCCGGACGCCACAGGCGCAGCGCCGCCGGGCACCACAGGATCGGTGAGCGGCGCGGTGGAGATCATCTCGACCGGTCTTGCTGCGCCCTGGTCGATCGCCTTCCTGGACGACATACCTCTGGTCAGCGAGCGCGACAGCGGCCGCGTCCTCGAACTCGATGGCGAGGGGAACGGCCGCGAAATCGCCACCATCGCCGGCGTCGTGGCGCGTGGTGAAGGCGGGCTGCTCGGGATCGCCGTGCACGACGGTTACCTGTATGCGTACTTCACCGCGAGCGGTGAGAACCGGGTCGAGCGCTTCGAGCTCATCGGCGAGCCCGGCTCGCTGAGCCTGGGTGAGGCCGAGACCATCCTGGATGGGCTGCCTGCCGCAGGCGTCCACAATGGTGGCCGCATCGCGTTCGGCCCGGACGGCATGTTGTATGTCACCGCGGGTGACGCCAATGATCGAGCCAGCGCCCAGAGCCTCGACGCGCTGTCCGGGAAGATCTTGCGGCTGACCCCGAGCGGGGACGTGCCCGACGACAACCCGTTCGCCGGATCACCGGTCTACAGCTACGGCCACCGCAATCCGCAGGGGATCGCCTGGGATGCCGAGGGCACCCTGTACGCCAGCGAGTTCGGCCAGAACACCTGGGACGAGCTCAACATCATCGAACCCGGGGGCAACTACGGCTGGCCGCAGGTCGAGGGCATCGCCGGACAGGAGGGGTTCATCGATCCGGTGCAGCAGTGGCGTCCCTCCGATGCCAGCCCCAGCGGCATCGCCATCGCGGCAGACACCTTGTACATCGCCAATCTCCGCGGGCAGCGCCTGCGTGCGGTACCCCTCGCCGATCCGAGCACGGCCACCGAACTCCTGGTCGGCGAATACGGCCGCCTGCGTGATGCCGTGGCCGCACCCGACGGGTCGATCTGGGTACTCACGAACAACACCGATGGACGAGGCCGCCCCGCCGCAGACGACGATCGCATCCTCCGCCTCCCGGTGGCCTGAGGCCGAACCGTCGCCGCAGATCAATGTCCGGGCTGCCGAGGTTGCGGCCGGGAGCCCTGACGCTGGGCGCCGGCCGGGAGCACTGGTCCGCCGCTGCGGAACCGGGCGATCGGAATAACCACGCGGTGATGGCGTGTTTCCTGTCTACGTATCTGCGGAACGGAGACTCAACATGGCGAGCATCACGATCATCGGTACCGGCAATATGTCCAAGGCACTTCAGACACTGTTCGAGCGCAGCCGCTCACAGGTCCAGGTCATCAACCACAAGGAGTCCACCAAGACACCGGTCGAAGGCGACATCGTCGTCCTGGCAGTGCCGTATACGGCGCTGTTCGACATCGTGGCGAAGCTGGGTGATGAACTGAGCGACAAGGTCGTTGTCGACATCTGCAACCCGGTCGACGCGGCGAGCTTCACGCTGATCAGGCCGGAAGCGGGCAGTGCCGCAGCCGAGTACGCCGCAGCCCTGCCGGGTGCCCACGTCGTTAAGGCGTTCAACACGAACTTCGCGGCCACCCTGGCCAGCGGTTCTGTTGCGTCTGCTCCCATCTCGGTGCTCATCGCCGGTTACGACGCAGAAGCGAAGAAGGCGCTCAGCGACGTGGTGACCGCGTCCGGGGCTGCGGCATACGACGTAGGTGGCCTGGCGCGTGCTGCCGAACTCGAGGCGCTCGGCTTCCTCCAGATCGCGCTGGCCGCCTCCGGGCAGATCGGCTGGACGAATGGATTTGCGCTTTACCAGTAACCGATAGCCGGGTTTCCGGCGAGCCGGCGGTCGTCAACCGGTCGAGCGTTCGGAGCGGTACGTCCCCCACTCGATCCGTTCAGCGAGGGCGCCGATCGTTCACGGCTCAGATCGTTGTCAGCGCCAGTGCATGCAGGCTGGACGAGAACGCTGTCGCGCCTCGTCCAGCCTGTCGGTAGGTTCAGTCTTCTTGTGGGCCGTGGCCGCCATGGCCGTGCGGGCCATGATGCTCGTGCGGGTCCTGCGACGCCGGGGGAGTGGGACGTCCACCACGGGGACCCCAGGGTCCGCGTCCGAACTCATCGTCTGGCGCCGAGCCGAACTCGGGGAAGGCATCCGCGGGAAATCCCGGGAATCCGCCGCGTCCGCGGGGACCGCGACCGTGATGGCGCCGGAACTCCTGAAGCACCTGGACGCGCTCCTTGAAGTTGTCATCGGATTCCTGCTCCAGGCGCTCGATGATGCGGCCCAGGTAGTCGGCCAGCTGCGCGACCTCGTCATCGGTCAGGCATTCGAGGAATGTCAGGCGGGCGGCGGTGTCGGGATCGGTGTCCTGAGCGGCGTTGTGCCCGGCCTCGGTGAGCGTGACGGTGACGGCGCGGCGGTCGTCGGGCGACGGTTCGCGCTTGATGAGGCCCTGCGTCTCGAGCTTGCGGAGTAGTTCGGCCATCGACTGACGGGACATGCCCATCAGGTAGGTCAGTTCACGCTGGGTCATTTCGGGCTTCAGCTTCAGCACGGCCAGTACGCGACCCTGTCCGTTTCGCGGATCGCGCCAGGGCTCGCCGCCGGGGCCTCTGCGTTGCCTGCGGAACTGGAGGACGGCCACGTGCCGCAGCCGCTCGGCCGCCAGTCGGCGGGTGTCGGATTGTTCAGTCTGTTCTTGTTCGTCGATGTGGTCAGTCATTGTTGTTGTCCTTCTGGTTGTATGGCCCTCACCTTCTGTCAGGTACCTGACATCAATAATGCGCGGCCCCGAACGATATGTCAAGTACCTGACAAACATCTCTTCTTCATTCGTGGGTCGACCTGTCTGCAGGGGCCGCGGGGCGGTAGACCCAAGTACGCGGGTGGCGGTGCGACCGCGGGGGTGGGGGCGTGTGGGGGCGTGGGTGTGGGGCGTGCGGACGTGGATGCGGGGTGCGGGCACAATGGAGGGCGTGCAGATTCCGCAAGTCGACTGGGACACGACATCCACGGTCTCGGTGCTGACCACTCGGATCATGGGCCTGCCCGCCGCGGGGAAACGGGTGATGGTCGGGTTGGCCGGGGCTCCCGGCGCCGGGAAGTCGACGATCGCGGCGGCGCTGGCTTCGGCTCTGGAATGCGAACTGCCTGGTCAGGTGGCACTAGTGCCTATGGATGGTTTTCATCTGGCCCAATCGGTCATCGAGCGTGCCGGGCTCGCCGAGGTCAAGGGAGCACCCGAGACGTTTGACGCCTACGGTTATGT
>Ga0334890_1001769_pt1 | contig 27242 bp, 27 predicted proteins | sample GraSluR1_MG_3_FD_207220 | JGI IMG/M metagenome (GOLD analysis project Ga0334890, IMG submission 207220) | Sludge microbial communities from methane-producing bioreactor in Wageningen University, Netherlands - Granular Sludge_31_08-R1 | ecosystem: Engineered > Bioreactor > Anaerobic >... | reverse complement strand
AGCGAACAATATGAGAGCCAGGGCTTTCTACAACAATTCCTCCCCAATTTAATCTTAAAGGGCTTTTAATATTTGGGTTTTGTATTGTTTCTATAGTGAAAACAACATCATCAGCAGTAAAGGGGACTCCGTCATGCCAGAAGATATCTTCTTTTAAAAATACAGTATAGCTAGTTCCGTCTTCGTTAATCTCTATTTTTTCTGCTAAGTCAGGAACAAATCCTCCTTGGCCATCAATTTTATAAAGACCATTATAAATCAATTCAATTAAATCTTTTTCGCAATCATTTGATTGAGAAAGAACAGGGTTAATATATGAAAGACGACCAATTGTGCCTAATCGCAAAACGCCTCCTTCGCGAGGCTCTAAAATTGTGAATTTAGATATTATATTAGACCCTAACAGAGTAAGGCCAATAATAAATATAAATAAAAATAAAAAGCTTAAAAATCTTTCTTTTAATGATAATTTAAGCCATCTTTTTAAGAAAGAATTGAAAATATTTTTCATTTGATCAAGTAAAAGAGATTATATCAAAAGAGAAACAAAGAGATAACTGACGAGATAATAAATAAAGCGCCTAAAATAACAGTAAAAATAAATATTGTTTTTTCTAATCCTCTTCGAGTTCCGTAAAATTGAGAAGAAATCCCTCCTAAGACTCCCATTCCTCCTCCTCTTTGTTGAAGAAGAATTAGAGTTATCAGAAGAATGCCAATAATAATTTGGGCAATAACTAAAGTTAATTGATTCATAAACTATTTTATCTTATACGTTAAAGAATTAAAAATACTAATAATGATAGAAGAGATCAGCCAAGTAATGGGAAGTTGGATAGTTAAGACAGGCATGAAGACCGTAGCTGTTTTTAGAATAATTATATTAATAATTAAAGAAAAAAAACCAAGAGTTATCCAAATAAGAGGAAGAAAAACCAAACGAAGAATAGGTTTTATCAATAAATTAAGAAAAGAAATGACAAGAGCTAATAAAATTAATTCAGTAAAGGTTCCTTGAAAATAAAAATCTTTAAACAATTCATTAAATAATCTTTGGCAAAATAAAATTGCTAATGAATTTAAAACAATGCCTAAAAGAAGTTTTCTCAAAAAATTCATTTTTTAGCAATAATAAGGACAAAAAACTTTCATTTTAATCAAGAACATAAATCTAAAATGTAATATTCTAAGTATAGAATAAATAATCTTAAAAGTCAAAATTATTATTTTTTAATGTTTAATAAAGGAAGTAAGCTTTGGCCAGTTATTTCAGGAGGAATTGGTAATCCAAATAATGTTAAAATTGTTGGAGCAACATCAGCTAGCATGCCGCCAGCCCATTTTTCTATATCAGATATTTCTTTTTCTGTACGAGGAACAGAAAATTTCCATCGAGAATCGATTAAATAAAAAGGAACTAAACTTGTATCGTGTTCTGTTTCTATTTCACCTGTTATAGGATTCATCATTCTTTCTAAGTTTCCATGATCAGCAGTGATAATAGTTGTATAATTTAATTCTTGGCTTTTTTTAATTACTTTTTCTATTTCTTGATCAATAATTTTTGCACACTCAATTCCTGATTTTATATTACCTGTGTGGCCTATTAAATCAGGGCTAGCATAATTAACTAATATAAAATCGTAAATATTTTCTTCAAAAGCTTGAATAAGCCGTGTAGTGATTTCTGTTGATTTTAATCCAGGGTAATCTTCAATATGAAGCGTTTTTATTGAAGGAATAATCACCCAATATTCTCCTGGAAAGGGTTTTTCTTTGAGGCTATTAAAGAAATAAGTAACATGGGCATATTTTTCGGTTTCTGCAAGATGAAGTTGTCTTTTTCCAGACCGAGAAAGGAGTTGCGAGAGGCAAGTAGATATTTTTTGAGGAGGAAAAGCAACATTAACAGGAAACTCTTTGTTATATTCAGTAAAAGTAGTAATTTTGAGTTCTTGAAATTTTTTAACTGGAAAGTTTTCAAATTTTGGATTACAAAAAGCTTCTACTAATTGCCTCATTCTTTCTTCTCGAAAATTAAAAAAGATTATTCCATCCTTTTCTTTTATTAAACTTGAAGATTCTGAATTTTCTTGGTCCTTTATTATGGCAGGAACAATAAATTCATCAGTAATTTTTTCCTTATAAGATTCTTCGATATAAGATAATGGATCCTTAATAATTTTTCCTTTTCCTGAAATTAAGGCATCATAGCATTTAGCAGTTCTGTTAAAGTTTTTATCCCTATCCATAGCATAAAAACGTCCTGAAATGCTTGCAATTTTCCCTTTCCCCCTTGTTTGTAAGTCTTTTTCTAGTTGAGCGATTATTTCTTTTGCTTTATTTGGAGGCGAATCTCTCCCATCAGTAAAAATATGAAGATTGACTTTTTCTATTTTTAAAGAATTAGCTAAATCTAATAAAGATAGCAAATGATTGTATGAGCTATGAACGATGTTTTCACTTAATAATCCAGCTAGATGAAGAGTGCTGTTATTTTGTTTTACATAATTATAAGTTTCTAATAAAGCAGGGTTTTGAAAAAAAGATCCATTTTCTATGCTTTGTGAGATACGAACAGAATATTGGTACATAATTTGGCCACTTCCTAATGTTAAGTGTCCTACCTCACTGTTTCCTGCTTTATTAAATGGCAAGCCCACAGCTATTCCTGATGCTTGGAGAGATGCCATGGGATAATGCTTTTTAATTTCATCAATATTTGGTGTTCCTGCTCGATAGATAGCATTTGAAAAATTTTTTTCTCCTATACCCCAACCATCTAGAATTATTAAGCAAATTTTTGAAGAGAGACGAGCCATATATTTTAATTAATAAAAAATAAATTTAATAAACTTAATTATTAGTATATCTTATTTTTTAAATTTTGACAAAAAGCCTATTTCTGCTATAATAAAAAATATTTGCTTAGTATTGAAAAAGTGAATATATATCAGTTTAATGATCTTGTTCGGTTCTTTATTTAACTCAGGACTATTTATTCTCTAGTGTTTAATCTTTGTAGAATGTTTTATTTTAAACGATTTTTCTTATCTAATTCTTTTTTATCTAGGATACTAAATCGAGGTTTCTAAGTTTTGCTTGATTAAATTTATTTTGCGCAAACAATAAAAATAGATTTTTAAATGTTTTGAGAAATTAATTTTTATTATCGCGTAATAGAATAGAGAATAATAGGCCTTTAATATAAAAATTATGGCTATGTTTAATATATCTGATCTCCCAATAGGTGCTATTTTTTTATTTTTTGTAGCAGGCGCTTTTTTGGGATATATTGTTCGTCAACAAATTGCTCAAAAGTATTCTGATTCAATTGAATCAAAATTAAAATCTCGAGTAGAAAAAGTAAAAGAAGAGGCAAAAAATATTGTTTTAGAAGCAAGAGAAAAAGCAACAAAAGCTTTAGAAGAAGTTGAAGAAGAAAAAAAAGAAAGGAAAGGCCAGCTTGATAAAATGGAAGAAAGATTGTTACAACGAGAAGAATTAATAGATAAAAGACAGATTGAAATTAGTGAAAAAGAAACAGAAAATAAAAAGATTTTTGAAAAAATACAATCTTTAAAGTCAGAATTAGAGAAAATACAAAAAAGTGAATTAGACTTATTAGAGAAAATTGCAAAATTGTCTCAGAAAGAAGCAAAGGAAGAATTAATGAAGAAAATAGAAAAAGAAAATAGCGAAGAAATTATAGAAGCTTTAAAAAAATTAGAAAAATATAGAAAAGAAGAAGTAGAAAAAAATGCAAGGGAAATAATGGTTAGGGCAATTCAAAAATATACTCGTTCTAATGTTGGAGAAATTACAACAACAGCAGTAAATTTGTCTTCAGAGGATATAAAAGGAAAGATAATAGGTCGCGAAGGAAGAAATATTCGTCATTTTGAAAAATTATCCGGAGTTGAATTAATAATGGATGATTCGCCAAATACTATTATTCTTTCTAGCTTTGATATCACTAGAAGAGAGATTGCCCGAGTGGCTTTAGAAAAATTAATTCAGGATGGTCGTATTCAACCAGCAAAAATAGAAGAAAAGATCATGGAAGCCCAAACAGAAATAAGGGAGAGAATTAAAAAAGCTGGTGAAGATGCTTTGTATGAAGTAGGAATATTAGATCTACCACAAGAATTAGTTTACTTGCTAGGAAGATTGAATTTTAGAACTAGCTATGGACAGAATGCCCTTACTCATTCAATAGAAGTCTCTTTGTTATCAGCTGCTTTAGCTTCAGAGTTAGGTGCTGATATTGAGGTAAGTAAAAAAGCAGGTTTGCTTCATGACATTGGTAAAGCAGTAGACCAAGAAATAGAAGGAACACATTTGGAGTTAGGAAGAAGAATTTTAATAAAATACAATTTGCCTGAAGAAATAGTAAAGGCAATGCAGTCTCATCATGACACCTATCCTATTGAAACAACAGAGGCTGCTATTGTTAATGCTGCTGATGCAATTTCTGCTTCGCGTCCAGGAGCGAGAAAAGATAGTGTTGAAGCTTATCTTAAAAGGCTCGCTAATTTAGAAGAAATAGCTTCTTCTTATGAGGGAGTTGAAAAAGTTTATGCAGTTTCTGCTGGAAGGGAAATTAGAGTTTTTGTTCAGCCAAACAAAATAGATGATTTAGCTGCTATTAAATTAGCTAAAGATTTAGCTAAACGCCTTGAAGAAACTTTAAAATATCCTGGAGAAGTTAAGGTTACTGTAATTCGTGAAACTAGGGCGATTGAAATAGCTAGATAAGAAAGTTTTAATAAAGATTTACTTTATTTGAGTCTTTTGGTATACTATATCTAGTAGATGACAATTAAAAAGGTCGAACCCCTTATAAAAAAATCTTTAATTTAAGGGAATATTTAAAAAATTAATTATTATGACTAAAGAAGGATTAATTGATGCCATTGTTAATAAAATTGGTTGTTCCAAAAAAGACGGAGTAGAGGCTTTAGATGCAATTCTTGAAGCTATTACAAAGTCTTTAAGCTCAGGAGATACAGTAACAATAACTGGTTTTGGTACTTTTTCTGCCAGAAAAAGAGCTGCTCGAGCAGGAGTAAATCCTAAAACTGGTGAAAAAATTCAAATTCCAGCAATGACAGTTCCGAAATTTAAAGCAGGAAAAGGATTGAAAGATGCAGTAAAATAAAATTTTAAGATTTTGTAGTTTTTAAAACCCCAGCTAATTAGCTGGGGTTTTAAATAAATGAATATTCTCTTTATTTCTCTTTTTTAGCTTGTTCAGTTTTTTTCGTGTTTTTTAAGCTAAGAGAAATTCTATTATTTTCAACGGCAATAACTTTTACTTTTTTTGTTTCTCCTTCTTTTAAAACTTCGTTAATATTCTCAGGCAATGGATCTGAAATCTCTGATAAATGAATTAATCCATCAACGCCAGTGTCGTCAATCTTTGCAAAAGCACCAAAATCTACTATTTTAGTAATAGTGGCTTTTACAACATCTCCAACATTATATTTATTAATAATATCTTTTATTTTATCTTTTTCTACTAGTTTTTCAGAAAGAATTAATTTATTAGTTGTAGAATCACAATCCAATACTTTAACTTGAATTTCTTCTCCAATTAAAGCTTTTAATTTTTCTAAAATATCAGCTTTTTTGCCTTCTTCAACTTTTGGATAATGATCAGCTGCTAATTGGGAAGCAGGAAGAAATCCTTTAATATCTTCCACTTTTCCTATTAAGCCACCAGTATTAGCTTCAAGGATAAGAAAAGAAAGTGTTTCGTTCTTATTTTTAAAATCTTTTATATTTTCCCAAGATTTTTTTCTTTCAAGGTTTTCTAAAGATAAATCAATTAATCCTTCTTCGTTGTTCCAATCAAGAATTCTAACCAAAACTTTATCATCTAGAGATAAGGTTTTGATATAGTTTCTTGCTTCTGAATATTCTGCTCCTTGAACAATACCAGTGCCATAAGGAGATAGATCTATGAATAAGGACTTTTCTTTTTTTTCTAAAACAATTCCCTCAACAAGGGATCCAGTTAGAGGAAGTGAAATAGAGTTATTTTTTTTCAGGATAGGCATAATATTAATTTTTATTTATGTGCCTGGGCGGTGAATCGAACACCGGACTCGTAGTTCTTCAGACTACAGCTCTACCACTGAGCTACCCAGGCATTCTGTTTAATAATCTCATCTTTTATTAATGTGTTTTTAATCTTAACGTATTTTCTTAATAAAATCAATGAATTTTTATTATAATACATTTTAAGAAATAATTTTCTGCTATCTCGCTTTACATATCTTAAATTAAAGACACCCTTACCTTTGCAGACGAATCCTTTAACTTTATATAATTTATTCAGTTTAGATTTAAGCCACATTAGGAATTTTAGGCTTGAAGAAGCGAAAGATATTTGAAAGACAAAACTATTAGGCCATCTTTTATCCCAATATGAGTAAAAAGTGCCATCACCGTCGAATAATCCGCGTAAAAAATCAGCAAAAAATTTATTAGGTACTCTAACTTTCTTGATAGTTTTTGATTTAGCAGATTTTAAACCGATTTTATTTAAAAATTGATAAAAAATTATATCTCCAAATTGTATTTCAAAACATTTTTTATATTTTGTTTTGTTTTTAGCCTTTACAGTGATTTTATTTTTTAATAAAAAAGCAATTTTTACATTTCTAACTAATTCTTTGTCAATAGATTTAAAAATGATATGTCTTTTGTCTGGTGATAAACATCCATCAGCCGTTATTAAGCCTAAAGCATAGGCAAAGTTAGGTGACCATTTAATTTTGATTTTTCTTTGAGGTATAAATTTTGACATATATTTTGTTTATACCCCACCGTTTAATATTTTTGAATTTGTGGGCAGTATAGGATTCGAACCTATGACCTCATGAATGTAAGTCATGCGCTCTAACCAACTGAGCTAACTGCCCTATGCAAAGGAGTGGACCCGAGGGGACTCGAACCCCTGATTCGACTATGCCATAGTCGTGTGTTGCCTCTATACCACGGGCCCCTTGTAAATTATATTAGGGATTTGTTTTATTTCTATGGATAACTTAGAGGAAAAGTAGTCTATGCGACATACTCCTTTATAATTTAGCTTTTTAGAAGGTTTGCCTATTGTTCGAGGGTCAATCCTGGCTTTATAAAATTGAGACAAAGGAATCTTTGTAATATGTGACCAAAATTTCTCTAATTTTTTAATATTTTGATCAGCTCGACATTGAAGCGTGCAGCGAAATTTATTTTCGTTAATATCATAGCAATGTCGTATTAAATGCATATATAAACTTATAACAAATGGATCTGTGTTACCAAACATCAATGACCCTCTTTGGTACTTTGATCCTTCACTTAAATACAACATTGCAAGAGCAATTTTTGCTACATCTTGGTTTTTAAGTATTTTTGCAAGATGTTTATTGCGGCTAGCGATTGATCTAAGATATTTCTCTCTTTTAATTCTATTTACTATTAAAGCTACTTTACGTCCCTTTTTTGCATTATTCAGACATATCTTTTTAATTCTTTTCTGGTATTTTTTAGATAATTTAATACTCTTGCACCAATAAGAAAGAGTGCTTTTTGGTATCGGCCTTTTTAATTTTATTTGAATCTCAGCGTATGTTTTGCCTTGTTTTCTGAGAATTGTTGCTTTTTCTCTCAATTCTGCTTTATTCATTTCAATATTGTACCATAGAGGTTTTCAATGTGCAAGGCATCTAATAAATTTACTCAAGAACTAATCACAATGCTTTTTCAAAAATATAGACTTTCAATGACTTCTACTTTATAAAAATTTTATCATTTTCTTCATCAATTTTCAAGGAAAAATCATTTTATTTATTTTGTTAGTAGAATATGATATTATTTATTAATTGAAATTTATGAAACTTGCATTAAAGGAAATTGAAAAACTATCAATAATTATTCGCAAAGAAATAGTCTCAATGATTACTAAAGCAAAGTCTGGTCATTGTGCAGGACCTTTAGGGGCAGTTGAGCTATACTTAGCTTTGTATTTTGGTGGTATTCTAAAATATAATCCGCAAAAACCTAATTTGGAAAACAGAGACAGAGTTGTTGTTTCTAATGGTCATTATGCTCCTTTGGTTTATTCAGTTTTAGCTCATGCTGGATATTTTCCTTTAGAAAAATTAAAAACTTTAAGGAAGTTAGGAAGCCAACTTCAAGGACATTTATATCGTTTATCATTACCAGGCATAGAAACTTCCTCAGGCCCAGTTGGAGAAGGTTTGTCTCAGGCAGTTGGCATGGCTTTAGGGGCAAAATTGGATAAAAAAAAGTATCAAATTTATTGTTTTATGGGAGATGGTGAACAAGATTGTGGCAATACTTGGGAAGCAGTAATGACAGCAAATAAATATCAATTAGATAATTTAACGGCAATTATTGATAGAAATAATATTCAAATAGATGGTTTTACTGAAAATGTTATGCCTTTGGAGCCACTAAAAGAAAAGTATGAATCTTTTGGTTGGAAGGTTTTAGAGATAGATGGCCATAACATTTCAGAAATTATTAAGGTTTTTAATTCTTCAAAATCTATTTTTGTTAAACCAGTAGTTATTATTGCTCATACTATTCCTGGAAAAGGAATTGATTTTATGCAATGGGAGCATGAATGGCATGGTAGAGTCCCTAATTCTCAACAAGCTGAACAAGCTCTCCATCAATTAAGAAATTTAAAAGGAAAAATTGAGTCTGAATTAGAGTAATTTTAATTATTATGCTTAATCCTAATATTCAACTGAATCCTAAAATTTTTACTGAAGAGATTGAAAAAATTTCTCCTCGTGATGGTTTTGGAGAGGGTCTAGCTTTAGCAGGAGAAATTGATAAAAGAGTTGTTGCATTATGTGCTGATGTAACAGAATCTGTAAGAATGCATTTATTTAAGAATCGTTTTCCTGAAAGATTTTTTCAAATGGGGATAGCTGAACAAAATATGGTTGGAGTAGCTTCAGGTTTAGCAGCAGTAGGTAAAATACCAGTAGTTGGTAGTTATGCGGTTTTTTCTCCTGGAAGAAATTGGGAGCAAATTAGAACGGCAATTTGCTATAATGAACAAAAGGTAATTCTTATTGGTTCTCATGCAGGGTTAAATACTGGTCCTGATGGAGCCAGTCATCAGGCTTTAGAAGATATTGCTTTGATGAGGGTTTTGCCCAAAATGTCTGTTATTTCTCCAGCAGATTCTTTAGAAGCTCGTAAAGCTATTGTTGCAGCAATTAAATATCCTGATTCTGTATATATTCGTTTACCTCGAGAAAAAACACCTGTTTTTACAACAGAGCAAGCTCCTTTTGAAATTGGAAAATCTCAAATTTTATGGTTACCTGAAAATGAAGAAAAATTCTCAGGAATTACAATTTTTGTTTGCGGTTATTTAGTTTATTCAGTTTTAGAGGTGGCTAAAGAACTAGAAGCAGAAGGAATATCAATAACGGTTATTAATAATTCTTCTATTAAGCCTTTAGATACAGAATTAATTTTAAAATGGGCTAAAAAATCTAAAAAGATTATTACTCTAGAAGAGCATCAAACAGCTGCTGGTATGGGTTCAGCAATAGCAGAGTTTTTAAGCGAGAATTATCCTTTACCAATTAAATTTATGGGCACAAGAGATCAATTTGGTGAAAGCGGTCAAGCTGGAGAATTGATAAATAAATATGGCCTTAGTAAGAAAATGATAAAACAAACAATAAAAGAAGTATTAAGTAGTTTTTAATTTATTATGTTGTTTGATGTAATTACAATTGGTTCGGCAACTCGTGATGGGTTTTTTAAAGGCGTTGATTTTTTATCTGTTGAAGGAGATTGTTTTATGACCAATAAAGGCATTTGTCTTCCTTTAGGAGCTAAGATACAAGTGCCTCAAATTCATTTTCTTACTGGAGGTAGTGCTACTAATACTTCAGTAAGTTTTGCTCGTCAAAATTTAAAAACTGCTATTATTTGTCGTGTAGGCGACGATGTTTCAGGCGAAACCATTATTAGGGAGCAAAAGGAAGAAGGTGTTGATACAAAATTTATTCAAAAAGATTATTCTGATCCCACTGCTTATTCAGTAATTTTTTTAACTCCCTCAGGAGAAAGAACCATTCTCTCTTATAAAGGTTGTGCAGAAAAACTTACTATTTGGGAAATTCCTTGGAAAAAGATAAAAACTCGTTGGATTTGTATTGGCTCTTTGGGTAAGGAAAAAAATATTTTGAAAGAGATAATTGAATTTGCTGTTTCTAAAAAAATTAAACTGGCTATTAATCCTGGCTGGCAAGAATTAGAATGGCTTAAGAAAAACCCAAAATGGATAGATAAATTTGAAGTATTTATTTGCAATCAAGAAGAGGCAGCTTATTTTACAGATATTCCTTATAGCAAAGAAAAGCAAGTTTTTAAAAAATTAGATAATTTAGTTAAAGGGATAGTGGTAATGACAAAAGGTCAAAAAGGGTCTACTATTTCTAATGGCAAGCATCTTTGGAAAGTTGGTGTTTTTCATAAAAAAGCTATTGATGCTACTGGAGCAGGAGATGCTTTTACTTCTGGGTTTATTTCGGCTTTTATTAAGAACAAGAAAATTAATGATAAAGTAATTGAAGAGGCTATTCGAATAGGAAATGCTAATGCTAGTTCTGTGGTAGAACATATTGGCACAAAGCCTGGTATTCTTTATAAGAAAGATCTTAAACAGCCAAGATTTAATCGTTCTAAATTGAAAATTAAAAAAATTGTTTTTAAGAATAATAAATAAAACTATGGACAATAAATTAATTCAGCCATTTTTAAAAAATGATAAAGCCATGCTATTAGCTTATGACCATGGTTTTGAGATTGGTCCAGAAGCCTTGCCAGATGAAAGCATTAATCCAGAATATATCTTAAACTTAGCTGTTAAAGGGGGGTATACAGGTATTATTTTGCAAAAGGGAATAGCAGAAAGATATTATACTAAAACTGATTATCAAAAAAAGATTCCTTTGATATTAAAGATTAATGGGAAAACTAATGTTTCCCCAAATAAAGATCCTCTTTCTTCTCTTAATTGTTCTGTTGAGCATGCTAAAGAATTAGGGGCAAAAGCTGTTGGTTATACTATCTATTTAGGTAGCAGCCAAGAGCCTAAAATGCTTACTGAATTTGGTCAAATCCAAGAAAAGGCTCATCAATTAAATATGGCAGCAATTGCTTGGACTTATTTGAGAGGATCTTCTATAGAAGACGAGTATGATCCTAAGTTAATAATGTATGCTGCTAGAGTTGGTTTAGAATTAGGAGCTGATATGATTAAAATAAAATATTCAGGCTCAGTCGAGTCTTTTAGAAAAACAGTTCAGGCAGCAGGTAAAACAAAGGTGGTTTTATCAGGTGGACCAAAGACAGAAGAAGGCGGGTTTTTAGAAATGATAGAATCAGTGATGAAGGCTGGAGCAACTGGTGTTGCTGTGGGTCGTAATATTTTTCAGCACGAAGATCCTTTATTAATGACTGATAAAGTTAAGAAAATAATATTTAATAATTAAAATTATTTTTGGAGGGTTGGCAGAATGGCATTGCGCCGCTCTCGAAAAGCGGTGGGCGAAAGCCCTTAGAGGTTCGAATCCTCTACCCTCCGCAATTAATTTTTATTAAGATAATTTAAGAAATGGAAAAAAGTTTTTATATTACAACTACATTGCCTTATGTTAATGCTGACCCTCATCTTGGCCATGCTTTAGAATTTGTTCGGGCTGATATTATTACAAGATATAAAAAGATGCTTGGTTTTGATGTATTTTTTAATACTGGAACTGATGAACATGGTCAAAAAATATGGAATGCAGCAATAAAAGAAAATATAAAAATTGAGGATTATATAGAAAAAAATGCTCAAAAATTCAAAGGCTTAATAAAAGAGCTTGATATTGTTAAAGATATTCATTTTATTCGTACTACCGAACCCCATCATATAGCAGGTGCTCAAAAACTTTGGGAAATTGTTTCTAAAAATGGATTTATTTATAAATCAAATTATAAGGCTAAATACTGTGTTGGCTGTGAGCTTGAAAAAACTGATTCAGAATTAATTAATAATAGATGTCCTGAACATCCAAATTTAGATATTATTGAAATTAGTGAGGAGAACTATTTTTTTAAGTTTTCTGCTTTTCAGAAAAAATTAGAAGATTTTTATCGTTCTCGACCAGATTTTGTTTTGCCAGAATCAAGAATGAATGAAATTAAATCTTTTATTTTTAAAGGTTTGCGTGATTTTTCTGTTTCTCGTCTAAAGAAAAAAATGCCTTGGGGAGTACCAGTACCAGGGGATGAAGATCACGTAATGTATGTTTGGTTTGATGCTTTAGCTAATTATATTACTACTCTTGGTTGGCCAGAAGATATGACTCAATTTAATAAATTTTGGGTAAATGGTATGCCAACTCAATATTGTGGACAAGATAATTTACGACAACAAGCAGCAATGTGGCAAGCAATGCTTATGGCAGCAGGATTGCCTAATAGCTATCAAATAGTTATTAATGGTTTTGTAACCGGTGCTAGTGGGGTGAAAATGTCCAAAACACTAGGAAATATTATAGATCCAAAAAAACTCATATCATATTATGGTATTGATGCTTTTCGTTATTATGTTGTTCATCATATTCATCCTTGGGATGGTTCCCCTGTTACTTATGAATCTTTTCATCAGGCATATAATGCAAATTTAGTAAATGGTTTAGGCAATCTTGTCTCTCGTGTTTTAATGATGGCAGAAAAACATCTTTTGCAACCAGTTGATATTCCTCAAGAGAGTTTGCCAGAAGAATGGCATAGAAATTTATCAGCTTTTAGGATAGATTTAGTTTGTGATTATATCTGGGAAAAAATTTCAGATTTAGATAAAGCTATTAATAAAGAAAAAGCTTTTAATCTTGTTAAAGACGATATTGAAAAGGCGAGGAAATTAATAATTAAATATGTAAAAGAGCTTTCGATAATTGCTAGAATGTTAGAGCCAATTTTGCCTTATACAAGCAAAGAAATTAAAAAATATATTTTAGCTAATAAAAAACCAGAGCCAATATTCACTAGAAAAGATATTATTAATTAAAATTTAATAATTTATCCTTTTGCTAAAACCAAGCCGATGATTTTTCTTGGCTTGTTTTTTTTTAAAATTCTTATCGCTTCTTGCATAGTTGATCCAGAGGTATAAACATCGTCAACAAGAATAATCCATTTGTTTTTAATTAAGTTTGTTTTATTTGAAGATATTTTAAAAATATTTTTTACGTTTTTCTTTCTTTCATTTAAGTTACGAATATTCGCTTGAGGAGAATTATTTTTAATTCTAATTAAAATTTCAGAATCATAATTTAAAGAGAAACAAGAGCTGATATTTTTAGCTAGTAATTCTGATTGATTAAATCCTCTTTTCCTTTGCTTTTTATGATGAAGAGGAATAGGGATAATTAGAAAATGTTTTTTTCTTGTTATTGAGAAAAATTTTGTTTTTTTTAAAAATTTAATCATTAAATCTGACAGAGGATCTTTTAATGAAATAATTCGTTGATATTTAAATAGATGAAGAGATTTTGCCAAAACGGGATTTTTATAAGATGATGTAATGCCTAAAATGTAAAAAAGATTATTGTTTAGACAATAATCTTTAGAGAGATCATATATATTTTTTTTGCTATTGGGGTAAATAAAAAAAGAATTTATTGGAATGTTTTTTTTGCAATTTTGGCAAAGAGGGTAGTGATGAGTTTCTTTTTTACAAAAACAACATTGCCAAGGAAAAATTGTTTCTAGAAATATGTTCCAAAAGAAAAACAAAAAATTAAAAAAACGATGGGGCATAGTATTTAAAATTTAGAATACAAGGTTTTACACTTGTATTTGGTAAAGTACATAATATATTATATAATATAGATATCATAAAAGAAAACATATGTTTTTTAAATTATTTAAGAAAAATCTTTTTTTAGGAATAGACATTGGAACAACTTCTATTAAATTAGTAGAATTACGAAAAAATCAAAACAGGATTGAGTTAACGAATTATGGAATTCTAGAAAAGTATGGTCATCTAGAGAGAGTTAATGATGCTATTCAAACTAATAATTTTAAATTACTAGAAGAAAGCACTGCTTTACTTTTGAAAGAATTAATAGAGAAATCAAAAACACAACATCAAGGAGCTTTTATGGCACTTCCAAGTTTTTCTGGATTTGTTTCTTTGATTGAGTTTCCTGAAATGCCAGACAAGGAAATCGCTAAGGCAGTTAAGTTTCAAGCAGGACAATATGTTCCAATGCCTCTCCAAGAAACAACTTTAGATTGGCAAGTTGTAGAAAGAGTCAGTGGTAAAGTTATTGTTCTTTTAATGGCAGTGCCAACTGATATTATCCAGAGATATGTTCACAGTGCTGAATTAGCAAAAATAATTTTAAAAGGATTAGAATTAGAAAATGTAGCTATTGCTCGTTTGTTTGGAAAGAAAGAAAAAAAAGCAATAGCCTTAGTTGATATTGGTGGTAGAAGTACTTCAATAAATATAATAGATAAAGGAAGTTTAAGAACAAGCCATAATATAGATACTGCTGGAGGGGACTTTACCCAAGTTATCAGCAGTGGTTTAGGACTTAACCCAATAAGAGCAGAGGAATTGAAAAGAGCTTCTGGGCTTAATCTTCAGGCTCGTGGTGAGGTAAAAATATTGAACTTATTAGCTCCTTTAATGGATGTTATTAAAAGAGAAACAGAGAAAGCAATTAATAATTATTATCTAAGAACTAAAATACAAGTGGGAAAAATTATTCTTACAGGAGGTGGTTCTGGTTTACAAGGTTTAGAAGATTATTATTCTCAACAGATGTCTTTACCAGTAATAAAAAGTGACCCTTTTAGCTCTGGCCTTGTCTCTTATAATCCAAATTTAGCTCCTATTATTAAGGATATTGGACCAAGCTTAACTAGCGCTTGCGCAGTAGTTTTTAAAGATATATAATAATATAAATTGTTTCTTGCTTTTTTTATAAAAAGAGTTAAAATAAATATATATGGCAGATAAATTTAACATGGAGTCTCTAAAGTCAAAGCAACTTCCTCCTGCCTGGCCAAAAGGTCTTTTTACTTTTGTTCTTGTAGTTTTTCTTTTAACGCTTGGAGGTTATTTTGGTCTTAATTATTGGAATCAAAAACAAGAGGCAAATTTAAATGTTTTAGTTAATGAATTTCAGAATTTGAGAGATAGTTTTGCTTTAGAAGACGAAAGAGAAGTTATCCTTTTTGAAAAGAAATTAAATACTTTGAGTAAATTACTTTCAAACCATATTTATTTTTCAGAAGTTTTGTTATCATTAGAAGAATTAACACATCCAAAAGTTTCTTATAATAATTTAGATTTTTCTACAGACAGGAGTTTAATTAGTTTAAGCGGTATAGCTGAAAATCAAGAAGTTTTAAGCGAAGCTGTTAGTGGGTTAGTGAATAATCCAGATAAAGTTAAAGCAGTAGTAGTAAAAGAAATGCAACTTAATAAAGAGAAACAAGCTACTTTTTCTTTGGACATATACATTCAGCCAAATATATTAAAATATCAAATAAATGACAGAAACCAGTAAACAAAATCTTGCTATTTTAGCGATTACTTTTTTATTAGCAGCGATTGTTTTTTTGTTTGCTAGTTTTATTCAGCCTAGTATAAATAGATCAAAAGAATTGTCTCTTGATATAAAAGAAGAAAAGGAAAAAATTCTTTTACTTCAGGAGTATAAAGCAAAATCAGAGTCTTTAATTCAAAGCTACCAAAGCTTAGGCGATCAAGTAAATGATGTTCATATTGCTTTGCCTGATAATCCTCAAACAGCTCAGGTTTTAGCTGGTTTAGATGTTATTGCTAAAAAAACTGGAATTTCTTTTTCCGGATTAAGTTTTACAGAAGGGATAAAAGATGATCAAAATTATTTAGAGATAAGAGTAAGATTTTCTTCTAATTATGAAAGTTTTAAAAATTGGTTAAGCGAGATAGAGAAAGAATTAAGATTGATGGATTTAACAAGAGTAAGTGTTAAGCCGATTGGTCAAAGCCAGTCTTCAATTTTAGAGTACAACCTTACTTTACAAACATATTTTTTACCTGATAATTTTTAAATCTTAGTTTTCTATTTTTTACTTTATTAAATTATGGCTATAGAAATTAAACAACAAAAACAAAGTAAATTAGGATCATTCTTGGTAATAATCTTGATTTTAGGTATTTTGGGTTGGCTAGGCTGGAATTTTCTAAAACCAATTGAAATTTTCCAAGAACCTAGTATCACAGATTTGCTTCCTGATGTTTCACAAGAACTAGTTTATGCAGAATTAAATATTAGCAAAGTTTTTAATCATTCAGTTTTTCAAACATTAACTTCTCATGTAGTTTGGCCGTTAGAAATTCCTAGTCTAGGTCGTGAAAATCCTTTTCAAGCATATTAAGGGAAGCTTTATCTTGTAATTTTAATCATATTGGCATGATTCAAGAAGAATTATTTCTTTCTACCCTTATTCAAAAAGGCTTAATAAAACAAACAGAAGCAGCTAATCTCTTACAAGAATCCAAGGGATTAGAAAAAAGCGTTGAAGAAATTCTTTACGAAAGAAATTTAGTAGATGAGAAAATTCTCGCCCAAATTAAAGGCGAGCTTTTTAAATTACCAATTAGAGAATTTTCTAAAGACGAAATTGTTCCTCAGAGTATTTTGAATTTAATTCCAGAAGATACAGCCCGCCATTATGGCTTTATTGCTTTTAATAAAAATGAAAATATTTTAGATGTTGGGATGGTTTACCCAAATAATCCTAAAGCCCAAGAAGCTTTAAAATTTATAATTGATCGTTTGGGTTTAAAAATACGAGTTTTCATCATCACTCCTTCTGATTTAAGAAATATTTTGAAGCAATACCAAACATTTGCTGAAGAATTTAAAAAACTTTTAGAGGATTTTCAAAGAAGATTTAGTGGAGTTCAAAAGAAAAAATCTCCTTTTAAATTAATAGACTTAGAATCTACAGCCGGAACAGTTGCTGAAGAAGCTCCAATTATTAGGCTTTTTGCTTCTATTTTAAAATATGCTGTTCGTTCAAGAGCTTCAGATATTCATATTGAACCTGAAAGGAATAAAGTAAGGGTGCGTTTTAGAATTGATGGTAATTTATCAACAACCTTAACTTTACCAGCTGAAGTTCATTCTGCTATTACTAGTCGGGTTAAGATAATGGCTAATTTAAAAATTGATGAGACTCGATTGCCTCAAGACGGGCGTTTTTTTTCTGCTATTGATGAAAAAGAAATAGATTTTAGAATTTCTAGTTTTCCTACGGCTCTTGGAGAAAAAATAGCTATTAGAATTTTAGACCCAAGTGTTGGCTTAAAAAGCATTCACGAGTTAGGTCTAGAAGGAAAAAATTTAGAAACTTTGAAAAAAGAAATTTTAAAACCTTATGGAATGATTTTAATAACTGGACCCACTGGTTCAGGAAAAACAACAACTTTGTATGCTATTATGCAGGTTTTAAATCAAGACAAGGTTAATGTCATTAGCTTAGAAGATCCAGTAGAGTATACAATGGAAGGAATAAATCAGTCTCAAGTACTTCCTGAAATTGGTTATACTTTTGCACGTGGGCTTCGTCATATAGTTCGTCAAGATCCAGATATTATAATGGTAGGGGAAATTCGAGATAATGAAACAGCAGAATTAGCAACTCACTCTGCTTTAACTGGTCATTTAGTATTATCAACTTTACATACTAATAATGCCACAGGTGTTATTCCTCGATTAATGGATTTAGGAATTGATTCTTTTTTGATTCCTTCTTCTTTAAATTTAATGATTGCCCAAAGGCTTGCTAGAAAATTGTGTCCTGATTGTAAAAAGAAAGTGCTTGCTACAGAAGAAGAGCAGAAAATTATTGAAGAGACATTAGCATCTTTGCCAAAAGAAGAAAGAGAAAAACTATCTTATCAAAAACCTTATTATGTTTATAAAGCTAAAGGTTGTGCTACTTGTAATGATAAAGGGTATTTAGGAAGAATTGGAATTTTTGAGATAATGAAAATGACTTCTGAATTAGAAAAATTGATTCTATCTCAACCGTCTCAAGAAAAACTTTTTGCTGAAGCGAAGAGACAAGGAATGATAACTTTGCAACAAGACGGAATAATAAAAGCACTAGAAGGAGAAGTGAGTTTGGAAGAAGTCTTGTCCATAACAATAAAAAATTAAAAGACTTGACAAATTATTTCAGTTTGCTATACTAAAGATGCTGTCATTTTTGGCTTGCCAAAAGTGGCAGCATTTTTTTTATCTTATAATTTTAAACACGGGAATCCCCGTGTTTTTTAATGTGCCTAGGGAGGGACTCGAACCCTCAAGACCTTGCGGCCAATAGATTTTGAGTCTATCGCGTATTCCAATTCCGCCACCTAGGCAAAAAACTTATATATATTATACAGTATTTCGAATGAACAATTCAAGAATCAATGTTAGGTAGTAAAAACCCATAGAAAAAAATATTAATTTATTGTATAATAAATATTAAGTTAGTAATTATATTTTTATGTCAGAAATTATTGCTATTTGTAATCAAAAAGGAGGCGTTGGTAAGACTACAACAACGATGAATTTAGGAGCCTATTTAGCTGCTTTTGGTAAAAAAGTTTTATTAATAGACTTTGATGCTCAATCAAATACTACTTCTGGTTTAGGGTTTGATTACAAAAAATTAAAAAAAACAGTTTATAATTCATTAGTTTCTAATGATTCTCTCCAGGAAACTATCTATAAGACTTCTGTTTTTGGGCTTCATCTTTTACCAGCTTCACCTGATTTAATTGGTGCTCAAGTAGAATTAAGCCATTTTGATAATAAAGAATTTAGGTTGGCTCAAATTCTTTCTTCAATTACTCAATATTATAATTATATTTTGATAGATTTACCTCCATCTTTAGGCGTTTTAACAATAAATGGTTTAGTTGCTGCAAATCAGGTTTTAATTCCTATTCAAGCAGAATATTATGCCTTAGAGGGATTGTCTCAATTGGTGACAACAATAGATTTAATTAGAAGAAACTTAGAAAAAGATTTACATATCTTGGGAGCAATTTTGACTTTGTATGACAAAAGGAATAGATTAGATAGAATGGTTGCTAAGCATATTAGGAGAAATTTTCCTGGATATGTTTTCGATATAGCGATTCCAAGAAATATAAGTTTAGCTGAGGCTCCTAGTTTTGGTAAGCCAATTATTCAATACAGTCCTTATTCTGAAGGAGCTCGAGCTTATCGACAATTAGCAAAAGAGTTAATTCAGAAAATAGAATTTTCTAATAATAATTTTAAAAGATAATAATAAAAACTTTATGGAAGAACAAGATTTTTTAGGACAAGGGATGAACGCTTTAGTTCCCCCAAGAAACAATCCTTCTAGTCAACCTATACAAGATTCATTTGATAAAAATGATTTAAAAGAAGCAGATGATGATGCTTTAGAAGAAAAAATTAGTGAGAAAATTAATAATACTTTTTATAATTTTTCTCAAGAAAAAACACCTCCTTTGAATTCTATGAAACAAGATTTTCAAGAAGATTTTCAACCAGCTCATTCAAATGAAGATTTAGAAAAAGTAGATAATTTTTTAGAAAGTGAAAAAGAAAATATTCCCGAGATTAAAAAGAATCTTTTAGAAGAAAAAATTTTCTATATTGAAACAGAAAAAATAAAACCTAACTCTCAGCAACCTCGAAAAACTTTTTCTGAAGAGACAATTAAAGAATTAGCTGATTCTATCAGAGAATATGGGATTTTAGAACCTTTAGTTGTTATTAGGACAGAAAAAGATACAATGACTGGAGCAGAAGTTGAGTATGAACTAATTGCTGGAGAGAGAAGGCTAATGGCAGCTAAAAGTTTAGATTTACCAACAGTTCCTGTAATTATTAGAAAACCTATTGAAGAGCAAAAAAAACTAGAATTAGCTTTAATAGAAAATATTCAAAGAGAAGATTTAACACCAATAGCTAAAGCAAGGGCTTTTGCTCGTTTAATTAATGAATTTGGTTTGACTCAACAATCTTTAGCAGAAAGAATAGGTAAAAGCAGGGAATCAATAGCAAATGCTCTGCGTTTATTGCAATTATCTCAAGAAACACAAAACGCTTTAGAGCAAGGAAGAATTAATGAAGGCCATGCTAGAGCGATTCTTTTATTTAACAATTCTGAAAAAAGAAGAGCTTTTTTAAGAGAAATTTTAGCTAAAAATCTTTCAGGGCGCGAAACATTAGAGCTAGCTCAGCATTATTTAAATCTTAATAAAAGACAAGATTCACCAGCAAGAAGGCGCAATCTTTCTTTAGATCCACAAGACTTAGAGTTAAAAGAAAAACTAGAGGATCTTTTGCAGACCCCAGTTTTTATTAAAAAAAAGGGAAGTCAGGGAGCAATTGAAATTAAATTTTTCTCTCAACAAGATTTAGATAAAATTTTAAACAAAATCTTTCCCCTTTAAAGCATCTTGAATTCTTTTACGAGTTTCGTTCATTTTTACGAATTCTAGCCAAGATGAAGAGGGGTTCTTTTTTTTCTTGATTATAATTTCTACTACCTCTCCAGATTTTAATTTATAATTCAAAGGAACTAGTCTTCCGTTAACTTGAGCTCCAGCAGCTTGATTACCTATATCAGTATGAATTTGATATGCAAAATCAATTGGAGTAGCTCCATCAGGAAGATCAATAATGTCTCCTTTTGGGGTAAGAACAAAAATTCTGTCTTTAAAAAAATCTACTTTTAAAGCACTTAGAAATTCTTCAGATTTATAAAAGGTTTTTTGCCATTGTCTTAATTGATTAATCCAGTAGAAGTTTTTTGGAGGGGAAAATCTTTTTCTTTTTTTATATTCTTCAGTTTTTTTTAATGAACTATAAATCCAATGAGCAGCAATTCCCCATTCAGCTTCTTCGTCCATTTGAGGGGTTCTGATTTGAATTTCTACAATGCGGCCATTTTTAGCAAAAACCGTAGTGTGAAGGCTTTGGTATCCATTGGGTTTAGGAAGAGCAATGTAGTCTTTAAAACGACCAGGAACAGGTTTCCACATTTGGTGAATAAAGCCTAAGGCAGCATAGCATTCTTCAATATTCTTCATGATTATTCTCATAGCTACTAAATCATGGATTCTTCTAATATCCATTTCTTCTTTTTGTAATTTTCTCCAAATACTATATAAATGTTTGGTACGAAATTTTATATCTTTTGGATGTAAATTATTCTCTTCTAATTTTTCTTTTGTTAAAGGGACTAAATCATTTAAATATTTTTTTTGTTCCTCTCTTCTTTTGCCTAAGATTTTACGAGTTAATTTGTATTCTTCAGGAAAAACATAAGGAAAAGCAAGGTCTTCTAATTGTGAACCGATATCAGTCATCCCAAGGCGATAAGCTAAAGGAGCAAGAATTTCTAATGTTTCTAATGATTTTTTAATTTGTTTTTGAGAACTTAGTGACCATAAAGTTCTCATGTTGTCTAAGCGATCAGCTAATTTGATGATAATAATTCTTAAATCTTTAGCCATTGCTAGAATCATATTTCTGAAATTTTCTTTTTCAGTAATTGTGTCTTCTTGTTCTTTGTATTTTACTTTATTTACTTTTGTTAAGCCGTTAACTAAAAAAGCAACTTCATCGTTAAATTCAGTTTTTATTTTTGAAATAGGAACTTGGCAATCTTCAACAACATCATGAAGAACGCTAGCAACAACAGCATTAATGCCTAATTTCATTTCGCTAATAGCTAAAGCCACTCTTAAAGGGTGGTTAATAAATGGTTCGCCAGATTGTCTTTTTTGTTCTGAATGAGATTGTTCTGCAAAATCAAAAGATCTTTCTAATAAATTTATTTCTTTTTCATTAAGACTTTCATTCAGATTCTGAATTATTTTCTTTTTTAACGTTTTCATAATCACAATCACGATTAGAGCATTTGATTTTTGTTTTAGTCTCCACAAGAGGCTTTCCGCATTGAGGGCACTTTTCGCCAGTAGGTTTATAAGATGAAGAAAAATCGCATTCAGGCCAACGTGAACAGGCATAAAACATTTGACCTCTTTTACTTCTTTTTTTAACAATATCTCCTTTTTCGCACTGAGGGCATTTCATTGAGATTTCGTCATTAATTGATTTAGTAAAAGAGCATTTAGGCCAATCAGAGCAAGCAAGAAATTTACCAAATCTACCTAATTTTAAAACTAATTTATTGCCACATTCTGGGCATTTTTCTTTAGTTTCAATAATCGGAGATAAATCTTCTTTAGAGACTTCTTCATATTTTTTTTCTAAGTTGTTTACAAAAGGTTCATAGAATTCTTTTACTGTATCTTTCCAATTTAATTTTCCTTCAGCAATATTATCTAATTTTTCTTCAATTTTAGATGTAAATTTATAATCTACAATATTAGGAAAATGTTTTGTTAAAACATTATTAACTAAGTCACCAATTTCTGTTGGAGCAAAAGACTTGTTTTTATCTCTTAAAACATATCCTCTTTGCTCTAGAACAGATATGATTGTGGCATAGGTTGAAGGTCTTCCAATACCGAAACTCTCCAAAGTTTTTACTAATGAAGCATCATTATATCTGGGAGGTGGCTGAGTTAGGTGTTCGTTTGAGATAACTTTAATAATTTTCATCTTTTCATTAATTGATAGTTCAGGTTTTTCTTGAAGATTTGACGGTTTAGAATAAGGGTAAACACGGAAAAATCCGTCAAAATCTAAATGATAAAAATTATTTCTAAATAAATATTTATTTTTTTCAGTCTGGCATTCAGTAGAAATAGAAGTTTTTTCTAAAATAGCAGAAGGCATTTGGCTTGCTAAAAATCTAGCCCAAATAAGTGTGTATAAGGATAGTTCATCTTTCGTTAAATGTTTTTTTATTTTTTCTGGAGTGTAAAAAGGATCAGTGCAACGAATTGCTTCATGAGCTTCTTGGGTTAAGCGAGATCTTTTTTTAAATATTCTTGGTTGAGCTAAGGCATATTCTTGCCCAAAGTTTTCTTTTAAGAAATCATGGGCAGCTTTTAAAGCCAAAGGAGAAATATTAATTGAATCAGTTCTCATGTATGTAATTAAACCTACTGGTCCTTTCCCTAGGTTTTTTCCTTCATAGAGTGATTGGGCTAAATACATTGTTTTTTTAGCAGAAAAATGAAGTATTTGCCAAGAAGATTGTTGTAAAGTGCTGGTGGTAAAAGGAGCAGCTGAGTGGCGTTGAACTTTTTTCGTTTCTATATCTAGAATATGGGCATTTTTATTTTCTAAATCTTTTTTAATTTTTGAAACCTCTTCTTTAGATTTAATACCAGGTTTTGGAAATAATTTATCATTAATTTTATATAATTCAGCCTCAATAGCTTTTTTTGAAGAAGTATTTTTAATCAGAGAAGCAGTAATAGTATAATATTTTTCTTCTTTAAAAAGTTTTCTTTCTTCTTCTCTTTCAACGATCAATCTTAAAGCAGGTGACTGGACTCTTCCAGCAGATAATCCTCTAAATATTTTCTTCCACAAAAAAGGAGATAATTTATATCCAACAAGTCTGTCTAATATTCTTCTTGCTTGTTGAGCATCTACTAAATTTAAATTAATTTCCCGAGGATTTTTAATAGCGTCTTCTATTGCTGTTTTAGTTATTTCATGAAAAGCAATTCTTTTAATATTCTCTTTTTGAAGATTTAAGGCTTCAGTTAAATGAAAAGCAATAGCTTCTCCTTCTCGATCTTCATCAGTGGCTAAAATAATATTTTTGTTTTCTTGGCTGAGTTTTTTTAATTGATTTACTGTTTTTCGAGCTTTAACAGGAATAATATATTGAGGATTAAAATTATTTTCTAAATCAATGCCTAATTTTGATTTAGGCAAATCACGTATATGACCATAACAAGCAACTACTTTAAAATTTTTTCCTAAGAAATTGGAAATTGTTTTTGCTTTTGCTGGTGATTCTACGATAACTAAACTCATAAATTTTTTATTAATCTTAATTCTTCTAAAACATCTTCAGCTTGAGAAACTAATTTTGCCCCTTGTTTTATTAGATTATGAGGACCAAGAGAATTTTTATTAAAAATAGATCCAGGAATGGCAAATACTTCTCTATTTTGTTCTAAAGCAAATCTTGCTGTAATTAAAGCACCGCTTTTTTCAGGCGCCTCAATTACGATTGTGGCTAAACAGAGGCCGCTAATTATTCTATTTCGCCAAGGAAAATGTTGTTTTAAGGCAGGAGCTTTTAATGAATATTCAGAAACCAAAGCACCATTTTTTACTATTTCTTTAGCCAATTGTATATTATTAGGAGGAAAAATATTTTGAATACCAGAGCCAAGAATAGCAATGGTTTTCCCTTTATTTTTTAAAGCGGTTTCGTGAGCAATGGTATCAACTCCATAAGCTAATCCGCTAACGATGACAAAATTATATTTGATTAATTCTTGAACAATTTTTTCAGTTACTAATTTACCATAAGGAGTTATCTTCCTAGTGCCAACAATAGCAATCAATGGCTTATGATTAGGAATTTCTCCTTTAATATATAATCCAAAGGGAGCATAATTAATTTCTTTTAATAAAGCAGGGAATTGTTTATCAATAGTTTGGATAAAATTTATTTTGTTTTCTTGTAGCTGCTCCCATTCTCGTAAAAGATCAATTCTTCGAGATAAATACAATGTTTTCCAAATTTCTTTTATAGACTTTTTTGAAGACAATAAGGAAAATAGTTTTAAAAAATTATCAGCAAAAACTATATTAAGGGCATTTAAATAAATTTTGTCTTCTAGGTGGGGCATAAAATTAAGATTTTTAATTCTTTTTTTATATTCTATCCTTTATTTTTTATTTAGCAAGTTTTTTTATTTTATTGTTTTTTTGGGAACGTTAAGATATAATAAAGTTTAATGATAGACTTTAAAAAGAGATTAATTAGAATTTTAATTGTTTCCTTTATTATAATCTTGGTTCTCGGAGGATTATTTTATTATTTTCGTTCTGATATAGCAAAAAAAGTCGAGCAAGTAAATGTTTATCGGAAAGAATTGGTTTCTCGAGAGGCTATTTTAACTAGAATTCGTGAATTAGAAAAACAACAAGAATTATCTTTAATATATATTGATAAATTAAGAACGGCTTTACCTACTGAAACTGAGATGGTGAGATACGAAGAAGTATTGCAAAATTTAGCTAACCAGAATAATTTAAATTTAAGTTTTAGGTTTGGCACTTTAAATCCAGGAAAGGATAATGAGCCTCAAAGCTATAGCTTTAATTTAGTTCTCTCTGGAGAAAAAACATATCTCCTTAGATGGTTAAAAGAATTTCAAAATTTAAATTATATTTCTCGCTTAGAGCAGATTGAATTATCTCAAACTAAAACAGAAGGAAGTGCTTTGTTTTATGATGTTAAAATCTTAGGAAGAGTTTACATTCGTTAATATTAAGAATATGTTTAAAAAATTTGGTTCTAAAAAATTTAAAAAAGATTTTCTTTTTACAGGAGGAAGTGTAATGATTATCATAATTTGTGTGGTTTTAATATTTTTTAGTTTGACTTTTTTAATAAAAAATATTAATTTGATATTAAAACCTTTACCAGAAGAAGAATCAACTTTACATTTTAATATCTCTGAAGCAGAAAGACTTTTTCCACAAGAGAATTAAAATTTCGGGCACATAGTTCAGTGGTAGAACGCTATCCTGATAAGATAGAGGTCCTAGGTTCGATCCCTAGTGTGCCCACCATGAATAACAGTTCTTTTGTTCGGGCCCGTAGCTTAATTGGCAGAGCGCCTGTGTTGCATACAGGAGGTTGTCGGTTCAAATCCGATCGGGTCCACACTAATTTATTTTTTTACTTGCTTGACGAAGATAATTTTTATATAATATAGATAATCTTAAAAGGTCGAAAATTAAAATAATTTATCTTCGTTAATTACGAAGAAATAAAATTTAAAAAATAAAAATATGATTAATACTGTAACTCAAGCTAGCTCCACTGCATTGTTTGAATTATGGAATGGCTTTCTTCTTTTCTTGCCCACTCTTTTAGGGGGTTTGGTAGTTTTTTTAGTAGGTTTAGTTATTGGCAATGGAATTGCTCAATTAGTTGAAAAATTAATTGATATTTTAAAGATAGATCCTATTTTAGAAAAGGTTGGTTTTAAAGGATTTACTGATAAAGCTGGAATTCGTTTAGATTCAGGATTCTTTATCGGGCAAATTGTTAAATGGCTAATTTTACTTGCCTTTTTAGTTGCAGCCTGTAACATTTGGGGATTGTATGCTGTTGGTGATTTCATAAACAGTATTGTAAATTATTTGCCCAATGTTTTAGTTGCTATTTTAATTCTTTTAGCTGCTATTGTTTTGGGTGAATATTTTGCTAAGTTTGTTCGAGCTTCAGTAGCTGGAGCTGGTTTAAAATATCAAAATTTTCTAGCTGCTATTTCTCGCTGGGCATTTCTTATTTTTGGGATAATTACCGCTTTGTCTCAATTAAGAGTTGCTTCGTACATTGTTAATACTTTATTCACTGGAATTGTGGCAATGATAGCTATTGCTGGAGGATTGGCTTTTGGTTTAGGTGGTAAAGAATTTGCTCAAGAATTATTAGGAAAAATGAAGAAAGATATAGAGTAAAGATTAAGAAAAAGTCTAGGTATTAAAAACGCAGGAGAATATGCTCCTGCGTTTTTAAATTAAATCAAAAGCTAATAATAAAAAAAATGCTGCCACTTTTGGCAAGCCAAAAATGACAGCATCTTTAGTATAGCAAACTGAAATAATTTGTCAAGTCTTTATCAATAAAAGAAGGCTTAAGGGGTTGACTTTTGTAAAATATTGAATATAATATAAAAGCTGAACAAATATGATAATCATTGTAGAAAAACACAAGAAAAAAAGAAGTGGATAGGCAAACTATCTTTGTTTAAAAACGCCACCACTTCTCGGTGGTTTTTTAGTCTAGAATTTCTGTTTGAAGGTTCTTTGAAAATTTCGCTCTATTAAATATTAAAGTAATTTAATAGAGTATTTCATCTTTAGTTGGTCTTTTCACTAAAGATGGGAAAGTTGTAATAAGGGCAGATGGTGGATGCCTTGACACAGTAAGGCGATGAAGGACGCGGCGTAACT
>Ga0334890_1001768_pt1 | contig 27247 bp, 27 predicted proteins | sample GraSluR1_MG_3_FD_207220 | JGI IMG/M metagenome (GOLD analysis project Ga0334890, IMG submission 207220) | Sludge microbial communities from methane-producing bioreactor in Wageningen University, Netherlands - Granular Sludge_31_08-R1 | ecosystem: Engineered > Bioreactor > Anaerobic >... | reverse complement strand
ACTAATCACCGCTCAGTTAAAACTGAGTTATTGAATGCTTGAGCGGTATGAGGTGAAAGTCTCACGTACCGTTCTTAGGCGAGAAAGGGGCAGCGATGCCCCCGACTTAGCCGACTTTTGACAAGGGCGAAATTTGTTTTTTAGAAAATTTGATCTTGTTCGCGTTTATTTTATCCAATGTTTACTACTTCATTATTAGAAGCATTTGCTTTTAATGTGTTTCCTAACCATCTATAAAAATATCTATGTTGTCATTAGTGCTGTAACGCCGTGCAGAAAAGAGACCACTGAAAAAGTCAAAATTTGATTTTTTGCTATACTTTATAATGTGTTTTTTGTTTGGTGCAATCTATATGTTGTATATAAAAATTTGAAAATCGGACTTTTTCAGTGGCCTCGCAGAAAACGCGTGGCTGTTACACTACATTAAAATCAAAAAACTGTTATTATTAAAATGTTTTTCCTGACCAACTTTTTACTTTTAGATTTTTTTATACAGCAGAAGTTATAGATACATTATATAATTTTAAAAGTTTTGGTCCAAAAAAATTATTATGTTGTTCCATTTCTTTTGAAAAAAACATTTTTTCATGAACTTCTTTAATATTTCCAGAGATAGATCCCCCTGTTACAGGTATCAAAGTTTCCCCATCATAATAATATCCTGAGCGTATTTCTCCGCCAAAATCTCCAGTTATTACATCCATATCAAAATCTGAAAAAGAAATTATTTCAAGATATTTTTCCTTTTTAAGTTCTTCTTCAGAATATTTTCCAGATGAAACGCATATATTTGAAGATTCTCCAGTTACAGGTATTTCTAAATATTGACAATATCGACTATTTCCAAATATTTTTTTTATTTTGCCTTCTTTTATTATTTCTACTTCTTTTAACATAATACCATCTTTATCGTATGGTGAAGAATAAGTTGAATTTTTTAAATATGGATCAAATTTTAAATTTAGTTTGTCGCCAGTAATATTTTCTCCTTGAATAAAATCATTTTCTTTAGATTGCGAAAAATTATCATAAATCATTCTTGCATTGCATTTATTGTAATAATATCCAAAAAATGATTTTATAAATTCTCCATTTAATATAATAGGCATATCTTTTAATTCTGGTGTAAAAGTAGCTTTAGATCTATTTTTTGCAATTTCAAAAAGTTTTTTTATATTATTTTTAATATAATCTTCTGATAATTCTGAAAAATTTAATTCTGAATGTATTTCAACCTCTTCTGTATTTTCTTCTTTCCAACTTATTATTATATCTACTAAAAATTTTAATTTTATTGAAGATACATCTGTTTTTTTTGAATTTACTATTCTATGTTCTATTTTATCACAAAAAATCTCACAAGAATTTATAAATCCATATTCATAGTTATCATTTGAGTATATAAAATCATAAATTTTTTCTCCTAAAAAATTTAAAGAATTCTCTTCTTCATTTTTTTCTTCGTATAAAATATCATCATTGTTTTCAAGTATTTCGTAATGTTCATTATATACAAATTTTGAAGAATATAAATTTTGATTTATTAATTCTTCTAATTCTTCTTTTTCTGTTTCAGGAGTAATTTTAAAACTTGAACTACCTTTATATTTTTTCCCATTTTCTTCAAAATCATTATAAATAGTTAAAATATAATTTGTTATTATTTTTGTTCTATTCATATCAATTTCTTTTTTTATCATAAACAATTCATTTGAAGAAATTTTTTCGTATTCTATTTTCCATTCTTTAACATTTAATTTTAATAAAGTATCTTTAATTATTTCTAACATCAACCTAACCTCACTTTTGTTTTTATAAAAGGTCCACCACAAGAAACTTTTACATACTCTTTATATCCTTTTCCACAAGCTCCAGAGCCAAATAATTCAAAATCATCAGAAATCATATCTATATTTTTTAGAACATCTGGAACATATCCCGTAACTATTACTGGAGAATAATAATTTTCTGTCAATTTTCCATCTTTTATTTCAATTGCCGTTAATAACAAGCATTGTATTCCCCAATTTTTAGGATCTTCCATACCAGATAATTCGTCAGTAAGCATAAATCCACTATCAATTTTACTTATCATATCTTCAAGTTTATCTTTTCCAGGAGAAAAAAAAGTATTTGTCATTCTAGAATATACTTTATTTTCGAATGATTCTCTTTTTCCATTTCCTGTAGGTTCTACATTTAATTTAATTGCAGAAAGAATATCATTAATACCTTTTTTTAATATACCTTTTTCAATAATTATAGTATCTTTACTTAAGACTCCTTCATCATCAAAAAAATAAGATGAAACATGCTGTGCAGATTTTGCTCCGTCATGCATTTGAACTAATTCTGAAGCAACAGGACTATTCATATATTCTTGAGCTTTTGCACGATTTTTTACAAACATATCCATTTCTACTCCATGCCCAAAAGCTTCGTGAGCGATAAGCCCTGCAATTTCAGGAGAACATATAACGTCATATTCTCCAGGTTTAATTCTTTTAGCACTTAGTAATTTTTCAAGTTTTAATATTTCTTTTTTCATATATTCTTCTTTAACTTCATTCAGAATTTCTATACCTTTTAAACCTGAAAATGCTTTATAAATATATTTAGTATTTCCGTCTTTTAATACTATTGGAATTACATAAAGTTGTGACCATATATAAGATTGTTCAAGCTCTTTGTTTTCACTTATGAAAAACTTTGAAACTTTCACCCATTCGAAAACAGCTTTTGAATCTATTATATGAGGGCTGAATTTATAAAAAGAATTCGTGAGATCTTTTAGTTTTTTTAGTACCTCTTCTATAGGAAATTTTTCAGGATTTAATTGAACTTCTGAAAAAAATTGTTTTTCAATTTTTTCTTCAATAATTAACGGATATTCCGATAACTGAATATTTTTTGATTTTAACTCTAAAGAATAGCCTACTTCTTTTTTTATTTTAGTAATAACCTCAGAAAAATTTTCTTCATTAAACTCGTTAAAAGAATGTTCGGTATAATTAAATCCGTTGAAAACTCTTACAACAAAACCTCGCTCTTTCCAAAGAGTATCACTAATTGATGTTGTTTTTTTACTTACGGAATATTGTTTACCAACACAATCCATTCCAAGTATAGAAACATATTTGTACGATTTTCTTAATTCTAAAACTAATTTTTTTGCAATATTTTTTTTCTTTTCCAAAAATTTAGAATTTTCTACTTTCATTTTTTACCTCCAATATTTTTTTAAAAAAAAGACCGGATAACCCCGGTCTTTTAACTACATTCTTTTAATTTTTCTTTTAGTTCCGTAAGTTCGTTATTTATTTTTTCCCATTCTTCTTCAAGAGCTTCATCATGTTCATCTGGACCCATATACTTTTCTACTGCGTTTCTTTCAGTTTCGAGGACTTTAATTCTTTCTAAAAAATCTTCTTTAGTTTTAAGTTCTTTTTTCATTAACTCCACCCCCTTTTAAATATTTTACCACAAAATCTTCATTAAGACAAGACATCATTTTGAAATTAATCATTAATAATAGCAGTTAAATAATTGTATTTTCGTAATATTAACTGTTATAATAATAGAATAATTTTTTTGCTTTTTTTTTATCAAATAAAATGATATAATTAAAAAGATATAAGTAAAAAATTCAAATCATTTTTTTAAGGAGGGTGAAGAAATTGAATAATAGTTTTATAGGCGTTTTAAAGTATGCTTATGTTAGAGAAGAAGAAGGAAAAAATTTTTATAAAAGCAGAATGAATGATTTAAAAAATGAACAATCAAAAGAAATTTTTGAAATGCTAACAGAAATGGAAAGTGATCATATGAACACGATAAAAGAATTAATATTAAACATTGAAAACGAAGAACCATTTCAGTTTGATCATCTCAAAGAAGCTGAAAATATATTTGAAAAACGAGAATTAAAAGAAATCGTCGGCGGAGAAGTGAATAATTTAACTTCAGATCTTTCCATTGTGAGAATGGCTTATTTAATAGAAGAAGATTTCGTAAAATTTTATGAAGATGCCGCATCAAAAACTAAAGATGAAAACTTAAAAGAAATACTTATTACTTTAGCTAAATGGGAAAAGTCTCATAGAGATATGCTTAATAATCATTACAGAGATTTGAGTAAACTTTATTGGGCTGAAATGGGTTTTGAGCCTTTATTTTAAAAAAATCGGCTTAATAATAAGCCGATTTTTTTTAATTTTCTTTTTCTATTTTTTCTAGCATTTTAGATATTTCATGATTTAAATCTTCATACAAGGAATTAAGAGTGTCATCAGGCATTCTTTTTATTTTATTTAACTTTTCAGGAACTCCACTTCTTTTACCAGGCAAACATGCATTAGAATCTGTTTCACCTTTTGTAAAAGCTTTGGCATAAGCCGAGCAACCCGGATATCCACATGCTCCACAGTTTATTCCTGGCAAAGCCGTCTCTACTACAAGAACCCTTACATCTTCTTTCACTTCAAATTTTTTAGCTGAAAAAGCTAAAAAAGTTCCAGCAAACAATCCTAAAACTCCTAAAAAAAGGATAGCATATATGAGCGTTATCATTTTTTACCTCCTTTAAATTGTTACCATTCCGGAAAAACCCATGAATGCCATAGATAATAATCCAGCTGTAATTAAGGCTAAAGCAGTTCCTTTGAAAGGTGCCGGAACATCACTAAGCTCTATTTTTTCTCTTATAGATGCAAACAATATCATGGCAAGACCAAATCCAAGAGCTGATGCAAAAGAATTTACGATAGTTTCTATAATATTATAATTTGTTTGAATATTAATCAGAGCAACTCCAAAAACTGCACAATTTGTTGTAATAAGTGGTAAATATATCCCTAATGATTCATAAAGAGCTGGACTAGTCTTTTTTACAAAAAATTCAACAAACTGAACTAAAGAAGCTATTACTAAAATAAAAACTATTATTCTTAAAAATTCTATTCCTAATGCAACGAGTGCGATATTTAAAATCCAACTTATTATTCCAGCCATAGTCATAACAAATATTACAGCGAGAGACATACCTGTTGCTGAATCTAATTTTTTTGATACTCCCAAAAAAGGACATATCCCTAGAAATCTTGATAATATAAAATTGTTTACAAGAGTTGCTGACAAAAAGATAAGAAGTAATCTCATTTTTTAGCACCTTCTTTTGCTTTTTTTTCTTTTCTAATACCTATATAATTGAACATCGCAAGTAACAATCCTAAAGTTATAAATGCTCCTGGCGGTAATATGAAAGCGTGCATATTTAAAGCTTCTCCCCATATTTCAAACCCAAAAATAGATCCATTACCAAACAACTCTCTAACAGAACCTAATAAAACTAAAGCCCCTGTAAAACCTAACCCAGTTCCTAAAGCATCTATAATAGAATCAAAAGGGGTATTTTTAGATGCAAAAGCTTCAGCTCTTCCCATTATCATACAGTTTACAACAATTAACGGAATAAATAATCCTAAAGTTTTCCATAGTTCATAAGTAAACCCATGCATCAATAAATCAATCATAGTAACAAAAGAGGCTATTACAACTATATAAACAGGAATTCTTATTTTTGTAGGAACAAGGTTTTTAATTAAAGATATCATCAAATTCGACATTATAAGAACAGATGTTGAAGCTAATCCCATACCTAAAGCATTTGTAGAATTTGTCGTCGTTGCTAAAGCAGGGCACATACCTAAAACTTGTACAAATACTGGATTATTTGTTATAAGACCATTTTTAAAAGTAGCCATTTTCGACATTTTACATCACCCCTTCATTTCTGAGGAAATCGACAGCAATTTCTATAGACTTTGCAACTCCATTAACTGTTATAGTTGCTCCAGTAAGCACATCCGCAGTATTAATCATATAATTATTTGATTTTGCATCTCTTATAATTTTTTTATGTGCATCTTCATTTGCTATGTTAGCTCCTAATCCTGGTGTTTCCTGAGAATAGTCTATTACTTTTATACTATTCATATTAACTATATTATCTTCTTTTAAAAAAGAAATAACAGAAATTACATCTCCACCATACCCTATTCCAGATACAGTCAATATATAAATTTCTTTACCATCTTCTTCAAATTTATATGCGGGAGAAAAAACCTTAGCATTTTTACTATTTTTATATATTATATTTTCATCCGATTCTTTCCAAATAACTTTATTTAAATCTTCTTCTGAAGAAGGGCTTTTAGAAATCAAAAATTCATCTGTATCAGAACTTTTAAGAACAAGTTCTATTGCTTGTAATTTTGCATTGAATTCTGCTTTTTCAATATAAGGTAGTGTAACTAAATATACCACACCAAGTAAAAAACCTGAAATTAAAGTGAATATCATCAAAACGAATCCTGTTTTTAAATATTCTTTCATTTTACATCACCCTTTAATTTTGTTCCATAAATTCTTGGTTTCGTCCAAAGATCTATTAAAGGAACAAAAGCATTCATTATGAGTATTGCAAAAGAAACTCCTCCTGGAAATGCTCCAAAAACTCTTATAATTACAGTTAATAACCCTATACCTAATCCAAACACAAACTGCCCTTTCATAGTCATAGGCGAAGTTACCATGTCTGTTGCCATAAAGAAAGCTCCTAACAACAATCCACCGGCAAGTAAGTGAAATAAAGGAGTTGCATATGAATCTGGATTTATCAACCATAATATTCCTGTCATTATAAACACCGAGGATATGTAAGTTATAGGAACCATTAATTTTATTCTTTTTCTTATAACTAAATAAACAAATCCTATTATTAAAGCTAAAGCACTTATTTCGCCAATAGATCCCGGAATCTTTCCTAAAAACATATCCATATAACTATAATTTTGTAATGCTTCTGCAGGACCAGAAGAGGCTAATAACCCTAACGGTGTGGCAGAAGTAATTAGTTCTGTATTATTAAAAGGAATATCCCATGTTGTCATTGCTATTGGAAATGACACTACTAAGAAAACTCTCCCTACGAGTGCCGGATTAAAAATATTTTGTCCCAATCCCCCAAAAACATGTTTCCCTAAAATTATTGCAACTAAAACACCTATCAAAACATGATACCAAGTTACCGCAAGAGATAAATTTAACCCAAGCAAAAGTCCTGTTACTGACGCCGAAAAATCGGGGGTAAAGTCTTTTCTTTTTCTTAAAAATCTCATCGTAACAAATTCTAATAACTCGGCAGATATTGTAGATAATAAAATTATATAAAGTGCTTTGAGACCAAAAGCCCAAACTGCAAATATCGTTGCAGGTATTAACGCGATTAATACGTCAATCATTACTTTTTTTGTAGAATTTTTGGTTCGTAAATGAGGTGCTGCTGATGTATTTAATTTCATTTATTTCCCCTTCCTTTGGCTCATAATTCTTATTATTTTTTTGCTCGTTTTAAATGTTTTTGCTAAATCTATATGAGACGGACATATATATGAACATGCTCCGCATTCTATACAGTCCATAATACCAATTTCTTTTGCATCATCTTGTTTTCTATTATCTAAAAGCTTTTTCATTAGATAAGGTTGCAATCCAGTAGGACAAACCATTACACACGCTGAACATCTTATGCATGGATATGTTTTATCTGTTTTAACTACATCTTTAGTCATTACTGTTAAAGCGTTATTTCCTTTAAATGTTGAAAGATTTATATCTGGAAGAGGTATTCCCATCATAGGGCCACCATATAAAATTCTATCAATCTTATCTTCCTCAACTAAACCACAAACATCTAAAAGTTCTTTAACTTTTGTTCCTATTCTAAAAATATAATTTCCAGGTTCTTTAACGCCTTCTCCTGTTAAAGATATTCCTCTTTCCACTAAAGGTTTACCTTTAAATACAGCTTCATAAACCGCAAAAGCTGTAGAAACATTTACAACAACTATTCCAATATCTATTGGAAGCTTTCCGATTGGAACTTCTTTGTTTGTTATAGCTTTTATAAGCTGTTTTTCTGCTCCTTGAGGATATTTTGTTTGAAGCTTTACAACATCAATTTGATCATTCTTTGCTGCCTCTTCCATTGATTTGATAGCTTTGGGTGTATTATTCTCAACACCTACATAAGTATGCTGTGCTCCAATTATATGCATTATTATTTCTATTCCCTTAAATATTTCTTGAGTTCTTTCTATCATCATTCTATCATCGATAGTAATATAAGGCTCACATTCAGCTGAATTAATAATCAAAGTATCTGCTTTTTTGCCTTTTGGAATAGAAAGTTTAACATGCGTTGGAAACATTGCACCACCTAATCCAACAATTCCCGAATCTTTTATCCTTTGAATAAGCACTTCTGAAGTCTCTTTTTTAAAATCTTTTATTTCTTCAAATAAATGCCACTCATCGTCAGATGTTCTTTTAATTACTATAATTTTATCTTTTTTACCAGTTGCAGCATTTATCATTTCTGTTATTTCTGTTATTTCTCCAGTAACCGACGAATGAATATTTGCAGAAATAAAACCTTCAGCTTGAGCTATCATTTGGCCCGTTTTAACTTTTTGTCCCACTTCTACAATGGGCTTTGCAGGAGTTCCTAAATGATTACTCAAATAAATAAAAACTTCATTTGGTAAAGGCAAAGCTTTAATCTCTTTTTTTTCAGATAATTCTTTCTTTTCAGGCGGATGAACTCCACCTTTAAAGGTGAGAAACGCCATAAAATCCCTCCTTAACTCTTTCTAATAGTAGGTACATTATAATTATCTTTTTTTGGTTTTTCGTTATAATAAGGTCTTGTACAAAATTCACAACCTGAAGTCTTTTCTGCTTCTATTCTATTCAATTCTATTTTTGGTAATTCTATCAAATTACCATTTTCATCAAATTTGAAATCTGTATTATCATATTTTTCTTTTGAATAAATTATTTCACGAGAATACTGAATTTTTCTATATCTTTCTAAAGAAGGTTTTTCGTAACCCTCCATTAACGTTCCTTTTATAGGGGTAAAAGCAAATAAACCTACAGTTACATTTATTTTTTTTAATTTCTCCATAAGACTTATCAAATCAGCATCACATTCTCCAAGCCCTACTATAAGGTGTGTAGTGATTTTGTTCACGTAAAGTTCGGCACTTTTGCACAAGATCGAGAAAAAATTATCAAAATGTGTTCCTTTAATTTTTTTAAATAGATTTTCATCTGCAACATCTATAGCTATTCCTAAATTATCTATTTCGTAATCATCAAAAAGTTTTTTAACTTCTTCAATATTTTTGGGTCGTATCGAAACGGAAATTTTTATATCTTTCTCTTTAAAAAAGGAAAGAAGTTCATAAAGTTCTTCTTCATAATTTATAGAAGATACTACTTGCAAACATATTCTTTTAAATAAATTTTCATCAAAAATATTTTTGAATTCAGTTAATGAAAGTTCCTTCCAAGTAACTCTTGAAAGCATGTTTAGTGAAGTCGAAGAATTTCGAGCTTGTGCACAAAATTGACAGTTATAAACACATTTTTCCCCTAACATAATATAACCTGTAGGCATTTCAAAATCTAACTTCCCTTTTTTTATTCCTAATTTTACAGCAGTGGCATAAGATATTTTCATGATGTTTAGAGTTAAGAAAAATAGTAAAACCTTTAAAAAGTTCTTGCCGAAAATATTAAACTACATATATATAAAATTTTAATGACTTTTTTTTAAAGTTTTACTAAGATTTTCAGTTTCTCTATTCCTCCTTTAAAAAAATTTATTTTTCAACATAATATATATAATCAAATTCTTCGTATTCAAATATAAAAAGATCAAACATTTCTTCAGAAACAGTTTTTTTTACAGTAGCTTCATTTAAAAAGGAATCCAAAGGTAATGCTAGGATTCCTTCCACTTCGTTTATTGTTTTCATGGAATTTTCAAAATCTTTTTTTTTGAAATTTTTAATTGAAATTATTTTATTCATATATGATAATGTCATCACAGAAAAAAATATAGTAGTTGTCAGTATTAAAAAGGTTATTAACAATTTCACTTAAAATGCTCCCAACCATATAGCTATAAGAATTATAACAAGAATTCCAATCACAGAAAAACTTGCTATCAAAATTATGTCCATTGAAGACATTTTATTTGAAAAATCATTGACTTTTTTACTATTACTAACATCAAGATCCCCTATTATATCCATTTTATCATTTTTCTCATAATATTTGTCCTGCTGTTTTCTTAAAGACATTAATTTTGTTTCATTTATGTTTATTTTCAAACTTTTTAATACCACTGTTTTCCCATAAGTTCCGTTACCTAAATCTATCTTTAAAAATATATAATCTGTATTTGGAATTAATTCTTTCGAAATAAGATTCCCTTCTATAATTTCTTTATTACCATTTTTACTCATTTCAATTACAAAAAGAGGATCACCCACATCTAATTTATAAACAAGTATACCTTCCAAAGGGTCGATTACCGGATAAACCTCTAATGCTTTTATTACATCTTCTCTTTTTAAATACTCAAAAACACCTTCTTCCCCTTTTTCTTTTGTTGCTGAAAGCCAAGTCAAATCTTCATATCTATATTTTTGAGCAACAAGTTTTATACTTGTTTCATTAGCCCAATCAAAAAGAATATCCTGAACTATAGCCTTTAACACATATGGATCACCTTCTTCTACAGCAAGATGAAATTTAGTACTTATAGTGTCCAATCCATATTTTTTTATTGTTGTAAAAAAATATGCATTGAATTGTTTGTTTAAGTTCATTGTTTTAGAATCTTTTAATAGCGTATAATTCAAAATATCCATTTTTGATTTAAAGTTAATATATTCTTCACTTATATCAGGTATTTCATATTCTTTAATTGTTTTTCGATTTAATATAGATACATTGAATTCAGGATTTTGCCTTTTTTTCCCAAATATATATCCAAAATATGTCTCACCAGTTAAAGAAGATGACGCTAAAAATTTTATAGCATAAAAATCCATTTTATTTCCTCCTAAATTTCTTTAATAATACCTTCACCCGACAGCAATTCTTTTGATTTAAAATCAGTTTCTTTTATATTGTTATCAATAACACAATTTTTACCTATAATAACATTCTCTGGAATCACTGTGTTATAACCAATTAAAGTAATATCGGAGTTATAAATATTCGCATCTATCTTAGATTCATTAAATGTCCCAAGCCCTATTTTAACATTTTCCCCTATTACAGTATTTTCACATACAACTGCTTTATTTAAAACTGCATTTTTTTTGATTACCGCTCTGTTCATTATTACTGAATCTTTTATTTCGGCTCCTTTTTCTATAACAACACCTTGAAAAATTACTGAATTTTCAACATTACCTTCAACTTCAGCTCCTTCACTTATAAAGCTTTTTACCACTCGGGAATTTTCTGATATATATGCAGGCGGAAGTTCTTCCGATTGCGTATATATTTTCCATGTTTTATCATGCAAATCAAGAGGAGGTAGAGGCCCTAAAATTTCAAGGTTCCCATCCATGTAAGAATCAAGTGTTCCTACATCTCTCCAATAACCTTCAAAATTATACGCATATAAATCATAATTGTTATTTAAAATAAAAGGAATAATATTTTTACCAAAATCATTTTCAGAATTTGAATCTTTAGAATCTAATATAAGCATTTTTTTCAAGAAATCCCAACTAAAAATATATATTCCAAGAGAAGCCAAAGTACCTTTCGGATTTTTCGGTTTTTCTTGAAATTCAACTATTTTATTAAAAGGATCAGTAACCATTATTCCAAATCTATGTGTTTCAGATAATGGGACTTCCATACAAGCTATTGTGCAATCAGAATTTTTTTCTATATGATAATCAATTATTTCATTATAATCCATTTTATAAATATGATCTCCAGATAAAATCAATACAAAATCAGGATTATATTTATCTACAAATTCAATATTTTGATATACAGCATCTGCAGTACCTTTATACCATGAAGTATCCGATCTGCTTAAATATGGTGGTAAAACGTGAAGTCCCCCATCTTTAATGTCTAAATCCCAAGGTCTTCCTATCCCCAGATGATCTACAAGTTGATGTGGCATATATTGAGTTACAACACCCAACGTCTCTATTCCTGAATTTATACAGTTTGAAATTGCAAAATCAATTATTCTATATTTCCCTCCGAAAGGCACTGCTGGTTTTGCAAGATTATTTGTTATCACTCCTAAACGTGTTCCTGCACCTCCAGCTAAAAGCAAACTGACTATCTTCATATCTCGCACCCCCTTTTAAATAACAGAATTTTTATCGACACATATTATTTGAGTTTTAGATCCTATCAACTGTCTTCTTTCTCTTATTGTAGATTCTTTATCTATAATAGATTTTTTTATCACAGCACCTTCTTCAATTATTGTATCTTGCATTATAACTGAATCTTCTATAATTGCGCCAGCTTTAACGATTACCCCTCTTGAGAGTATAGAATTTTTTACTTGTCCATTAATAATAGAACCATCAGCAATAAAAGAATCAGAAACATTAGCGTTAATATTTATTTTTGGAGGGGCTTCATCTTTTAGTTTCGTATATATTTTTCTACCAGAATAAAAAATTTCCTTTCTTATTCCTTTTTTTAATATATCCATATTTATATCATAATATTCTTCAACTGATTTTTTAATATTTCTCCAATATCCTTCAAATTCGTAAGAAAAGACTCTTAATTTTTTTATGTTTGGTATAACAACATCCATCAAAAGATTATATTGTCCATTAGGTACTGTTGAATATAATAATTCTAATAGTAATGATTTATTTATAAAATATATCCCTAAAAAAACTTCATTAGATTTTTTTTCTGAACTTTTTTCATGCATTTCTGTTATTCTTGATTCTTCATCTTTAAATATTTGACCATATTGGGAGTAATCAAATTTTTCATCTTTTATTTTTTTTGTTACTAAAGTTATATCCGCACCATTTCTTACATGTTGTTTAAACATTTCCCTATAATCCATATTATAAATATGATCCCCAGAACCAATTAAAACAAAATCTTCATAAGATTTTTTTAAAATAGTCATATTTTGAAAAATCGCATCTGCGGTTCCTTTATAATACATATTATTTTTCATCGTGTTCATAAAAGGTTGTAATATAAACATACCACCTCTTTTTCTATCCAAATTCCATTCCTTACCGCTTCCAAGATGATCCATTAAAGATCTCGGGTTATACTGAGTTAAAACTCCTACTTTATTAATCCCAGAATTAACCATGTTACTTAAAGTAAAATCTATAGCTCTGTATTTTCCAAAAACGGGTACGGCAGCACTTGTTCTTTTTGCAGTAAGATTTCTAAGGTTATCTTCTCCCGATCCTGACAAAATAAAACCTAATACTTTCATTTTTTCCACCCCATTTCGTTATTAAATTTTAAACCAAAGACATTTTAAATATAAACTTTCAGGAATTTGAATTACCCATGGATGATCACAAGATTGATAAGTTATTCCTATTACTTGAATTTCTTTTTTTTGATTAAAATAAGCTTTTCTCGTTGACTCTATTAACAAATCTATATCAGCCTGATAAGCACAACTACATAACCCCATTATTCCATCTTCTTTTAATAAATAAGAGCTTTTCTCTACCAGACTTTTAAATAATTCTACACCTTTTTTTCTTTCTTGTTTTTTCTTTATCATTGACGGAGGATCAAGAACTATAAGATCAAATTTTTTTCCTTTATAATTGCTTGAATACTCTTCAAAAGTTGTGTTAAAAAAATCTATATTTTCAAAATTATTAAAATTTTTATTTTTTTCCGCCATTTCAATACTATCTTTATCTTTATCTAAAGCTATAACTTTTTCAGCACCCGCATAAGCCATATTAAAAGCAAATGCACCTGTATAAGTATGTGCGTCTAAAACATGATCGCCTTTATTTATTAAACTTCTCACAAAAAATCTTGAATCTCTTTGATCAAAGAAAAAACCCGTTTTTTGACCTTTCTTTATATCGACAAAATATTTTATTCCGTGCTCTTCAATAATTATATCACTTTCAATTTCTTTTCCATAAACAATGCCTACATTTCTTGAAATATCCTCGGAAATCCCTGTTTCAAAATCACTTCGTTCATAAATTGATTTTGGATTCTCCAATTTTATTAAAATATTAATTATAAAACTTTTAAATTTTTCCATACCTATATTTCTAATCTGAAGAACATAAATATCATCGTATTTATCGATTATAAGACCCGGAAGACCATCTGCTTCAGCATGAATGTATCTGAAAAACTTTGAATTTATTCCTAACCTTTTTTTTCTTGCTTTTTCAATTTTCTTTTCAAAAAAAATTTCGTTTATTTCCTCATCATAAAACGTCAACATTTTACATGCAATATTAGAATTAGAATAAATACCTTTTCCTATGAATTCATAATCTGAAGAAAAAACATTACATAACTCACCATCATTTTTATCTCCTGAAATTTCAAGAGTTTCATCTTTAAAAATCCATGGATATAAATTTTTTACTTTTTTTTCTTTATCCTTTTTTAATTTAATTATTATCATTTTCCATTCCTTTAATTTTTCCGTCTACAATATAATAAGAAGTCTCGGAATATTTTTTTATGATTTCATCATGAGAAGCTATAAAAAAAGTTCTATTAGATGAAAGTTTTTGCATAAGTTGCATTATATTTTCTTTGTTTTCTGAATCTAATGCAGCTGTTGGTTCATCACATAAAATAAGTTCTGTACCACCTACAACTGCTCTTAATATTGCTGCCCTTTGCATTTGTCCTGTAGATAACTGCGAAGGATATCTATCGAGTAAATCTTTTATTCCCATCATTTCTGAAAATTCAATTATTTCATTTTTGTTTTCTAATCCTCTTATATTTTGAGCAACTTTACAATTTTCAAATACTGTAAGCTCTTTAAGCAAATTAAAATTTTGAAATATGAAGCCAATTTTATCAAAATCATTATTAAAATACGATTTTACAGACCCTGTATAATTTTTTATAAGATTACCAATTATAAATAAAAGAGTTGACTTGCCGCTTCCAGAAGGGCCATAAAGACTGATTATTTGATTTTTATATATAGTCAAATCAACATCATTCAAAACGTTATTTATATTATCATAAGAATAAGATAATTTTTCTACATCTAACAATTTATTCATCATCTCTCAAAGCCTCCATAACATCAAATTTCAAAATATTTCTTGTCGTTATTAAACTAAAAATAAAAGCTATTGAGATATTCAACATTAAAGCAATAATAACATTTATCCAATTCATATTCACCGGAAGATATTCTAAATAAAATATTCCTTTAGGTAAAGGGATTTTTATAAAATCTAATAATTTCACTGTGAAAAAACCCGTAAAAAAACCTGCGAAAAAAGATAATATAGATATTATAAGAGTTTCTCTTATAAATATTTTTGAGATTTCTCCTGTTTTTAACCCTAAAGATCTTATTATTCCTATTTCTCTTTTTCTTGTCAAAATAGAAAAAGTTATTGAATTTGAAATACTGAATCCAGACATAAGCACTATAAAAAAAGTTACAATAAAAGCAATTAAACTATCTACTTCAAGAGCTTGCGTTAACACTTCATTAGATTCTTTCCAAGTTATTGCATTATATCCTTTTAAATTTTTTTTCTTAAAAATTTCAGGTTTATAAGGATTTTTTAAAATTATTCCAGAAAATTCTTTTTCATCATCAACATTTTTAAAAAGTATTATGTTTGAATCAAAACTGTAAACACCTGATTGAAAAATTCCTGAAACTTTATAATTCCTAAAAATAGGAATTATTCCTTTTGCTTTAAAGACTGCAATTGTAGACCCAATTTCCGCATTTAACTTTTCAGCAAGATCTTTACCTATTACAATTCCATCATCAAAATTACCTTTAATCAAAGTGTTTGAAAAAAATTCTGATTCATCAAACTCTATTAATTGAATAAATTCAACTTTCCCCCGAAAAGATAACATAGCTCCGCCGTAATTGAATTTAAAAGTTTCTTCAGCATCATTATGTTCTTCATTGAACTCTCCACTAACAATTATATGAGGGAAAAAATTTACTATAGATTCTACAAGTATCCTATCAAACCCATTTATTATTGAAGTAATTACTATTATTCCCCAAACAGCTATAGTCATTGATATCATTGCAAACCTAAAGTTTCTTTTAGATTTCTTTAAAAATCCTTTCACTATAGTATTAACAGCTTTATTTTTTAATTTAGTCATTTAAAATCACCAAAACATCGTATCTTAAAGGATTAGTAAGATTTTTACTGAAATGTTTAATAGCATCATAATAAACCTCAGAATCATCTATTATAACAAAAGTTTTATCAAAAGATTTTTTTAAATCATTCATTAATTTCTCTTCGTTTATTTTATTCCTTATTATTACATAAGACAAGCTCGGATCATATCCTTCAATTTTACTATCAAGTACTTTCAAAACATATCCTGATTCTTTCCATTGATTAAAAACATAAGTATAAAAATTGTACATAGGATTAGTAAAATTTTTTGTCACGAGAAGTCGAATTCTTGATGTTGAAGATAAAACTTCAATATTTTCCAAATCATTTTTTAATAAATTTACAGTACGATTTATCTTATTTTCATCTGTTAGAACATAATTTTGCTCTATTATGTAGGGAAATTGAATAAATTCCATTTCATTTTTCCTTACTGAAGGATATAACTCCATCATTTCTAAAGTAGCGAGATTATTTTCAGTTTCATTCATCACATAAGTTGCAGTATCAATTAACTTTTTAAACCCTTGACTGTTTGCGGCGTTTAAAAGTGCAAATACCGCATTTTTTTGTCTCTCTATTCTTCCTAAATCTCCCATAGCATCGTGTCTAAACCTAATATAATATAAAAGCTCTTGACCACTAAAATAATTATAACCTTTTTTAAAATCTATAAATAAATTTTGATTGTAATCCTCATAAAACATATCATCCTGAATATAAATTTCAACTGGCGAAAGAATATCACCAACAGTTTTAAAAATATTATAATTGAAAGCAATATAATCATTTAATTCAATTTCAAGTAACTCCGATAAATAAGTTAAAAGATAATCAACACCATATAAATGATATAAAGAGTTGATTCTTCTATAAGTTTCATTAACTTCTAAAAGCAAATCTCTCGGAACTGATAAAATATTTATTTTATCTTCATGAAAAGCGGCCACCATTATCAAATCCGTTCTTAAATACTTTTCTTGAAGATCTTCACTATCTATTCCGAGTATCAAAACATAATAAGGCGTTTTTAAAGATGATTCACTTTTAAACAAATTATTTCCTAATATAAAAAATGAAATTACTATTAATAATAAAGATAAAACAACTAAAACCCGAGAAAGGATTTTATTCAAAAATATCACTCCACAATTCTTTTAATATATTCAAAAATTTCGTTATCAATATAATTTCTTTCAATAGTTAAACCATCATGTGTTTTAACTATAACGGGCTCATCAAAATATCCCTTTAAATCAAGCGTTCTGTAATCTGTAATAGCATAATTCGAAAAACCTTTCAAAAAAACATTCAGTGCGCCGAGAGTTAAATTAGTTTCTCTATCGTATTTTTCTATTGTTTTTAAAATATTATTTAACTGAAAAAAGTCTAAAAAACTAGAATTCCTATATTTTAATGCATCAAAAAAGCCCTCTATATCCATTCTATTACCTTTTAACTTGTGAATTATTTCTTCTTTCATCATTGTAGACAAATTAATATAATAATTTCTTTCAGATGCAATTGAAAATTGCCTTAAAAAAATATCTGTAGCCTCTTTTAAATTTTGATTGTCAAAAGTTTGAAAGTTATTAGTAAAAGTAGAATTATTTTCTGCTTTTACTATATATACTTTTCTTTTCTCTTTTAATACCCTTATAAAATATATTTCATCTTCATAACTTATAGTGTAAGTTAAACTTATTAATTTGTTTTCGATTGCACCATTTATGCTATAAAATTTAACCCCTAAAAATCCAATTGCAATTAAAATAATGATTAAAAAAATAATAACAAACTTGTTTGGTCCTTTCTTTCTCCTATTATTACCCAAAGATAATTTCGCCATTTATTCTGCCTCCATAATATATTTATTGTAAGTTTTTATTGTTTCATTTAAAATATGCAAATTATTTTTTAAAGCATATTCTATTTTATTCTTTATTATACTTATATAACTTAATTCTAAAGAAGATAAACTTAATTGCCTTAATTCTTCAACTCCATCAAAACACCTTCCTTTTTCAAGAGAATCAGAAATAATTAGTATTTTACCAATATCGTTAATTTTATATTTCCCTTGAGTATGATATTTTATCGCTGAATAAATATTTTTATTTATTTTATATTTTTTTTTGCAAAATTCAGCGGCAACAGGTCCGTGAAGAAGAATTGGATAATTTAACATAATTGGATTTAATTTAATTTTATAAAATTTTGCTAATGATACGAGTTTTTTACTTTCAAGATCTCTAAAAATATCATGTGCTAAAATTGCTATTTTTGTTGAAATTTTATCTACACCATATTTTTCTGCCATCATTAAACCATACTCTAATACATTTGATATATGTTTTTTTCTTAACGATTTTTTAATTGTTATAGAACTTATTTTGATTAAATCACTTATTATAAAATTATAATTCAAAAAAATCTCTCCAGTTTAAAAAATATCATATTCTTCGCTAATAACCTCAAACCCTGTAAAAATATTTATATCAATTTCCAAATTCTCTATAAGAGATAACAAATAATCTCTTTCTCTACTTACTGCTGAAATTAAAAAACATAAAAATTTTTTTGAATCATTATTATTATGTTCAATAATAGATATATTATGCTTTTTTTTTAAAAAATTCATTAAACTTTTTGAAATGCTTCTTTTTTCTTTTAAAGAAGAAATTACCGTTAATTTCACACATAATTCCAATTTTAAACAGTGCAAATCTACCACTTCTTATACTGTAATTTTCCTTGAAGATGTTCTTCAAATCTTGCCATAACAAAAAGCAAATCAGAGAGTCTGTTTATATACTGCATTAAAAAAGAGTTTACAGAATCTCTTTTTGAAAGAGAAATAGCTCTTCTTTCAGCACGTCTCGAAATAGTTCTACATACATCAATTTTTGCCGAAGAAATTGTACTCCCCGGAAGCACGAACCCTTTTAAATTTAAAATATTTTCAAAATAATGAACGTATTCTGTAAGTTTTTCGGCATCCTTATTTTCTATTGGTTTTACATATAATTTTTCTTTTGAGGCCAATTCTCCTGCCACTTTAAAAAGGTCATTTTGAATTTCTTCTATTATATTAAAAATTTTTTTTGATACCACATAATGTTTTGCTTCAGCTAAATGTGAATTTAATTCATCAATAGTTCCATAAGCTTCAACTCTTAAATCATCTTTATCAACACGTTCTCCACTCCATAAACTTGTCTGACCTTTATCACCTGTTTTTGTACTTATAGACATACCTTTCTCACCTCCATCTATAATATTATAACAAAAAAGATTGATAATTCATACTTTTTATTTTTGAATTTTCTTGATTTTGTAATTATTTTCATCATTTTTTTCAAAAACAATCAGTTCATTTTTGTCTGATAAATACCCCCCTGAAGTCGGTTTTTTCACATCTGGAAATACATTTAATTCATTTATTTCAAAATTTTCAGAATTATTTATTATTATATCGTATCCAATTTCTATATTTTTATCATCATTTGAATTTAAAATATAAAAACCTTGTGAATCCGATTTCCAAAAAACAGAATAAGAATCGTGTGTTGGCACTGTATTAAATACCGGTTCAGTTACTAAAGGTGGAACTCTTATATAATTATCCGTACCATTCCAATAATCATAAGGAATACTTTTAAGAAATTTTCCAGATTCATCAAAAATCCCAAGAGTATAATAATTTACTGTTTCAAAAGGCGGAATCAGCAAAGATACTCCAAATAAAACACTAATATATTCACCATTAGGAGAAGGTAAAACTTCTAAAACAGGTACAGTTAAATCATCTTCGTAAAGAATAACTTCTTCAGAATCAATTTCAATAGTAAAATATTTTTTTACTTCATCTTCAGGAAGTATTAAATTGAAATTTGATCCATTAAGATTTCTAACAAACGCTGTATTTCCTCTAGAATAATAAACGCTATTTTTAGATTTTCTATAATATACCTTTGCAGTTTGAATCCAAGTTCCGTCATTATATTCATCATTCCAAGAAAATATTTTTTCGCTATTTTCTAAATTTGAATCATATAAAATTAAAATATTTTTATAATCTTTTGCACTAAAATCTCCGTAATGAGGATTTTCTATATTTTTTGTCTGATAAGTTGTACGTATCAATAGAATATTTTCATAATCTTCTGACCATACTGCATTCATTTCAATATAAGTCTCTTGAAATATTTCAGAAATGCAAGAAGATAATAAAAAAATGTAAACAACAAGAAAAAATAAAATTTTTTTCAAAATAAAACCTCCATATAAAATAATTTATTTAGTTATTATTTTTAATAAATTTTTGGCTCTCTTGAATTTTTATTTATTTTATTTATTAAATCTTCAAACTCATAAGGTTTAGTTATAAAATCGTCCATACCTGCATTTAAACACCTTTTTTCATCTTCATGATTTGCATGACCTGTTACTGCAATTATAGGGGTATTTTTATTTGTTTGTTTTTCTATATCTCTTATCATTTTTGTAGCTTCTATTCCATCTAAAATAGGCATTTGAATATCCATTAGAATTAAATCATAATCTTTAGTTTTATATAAATCAACTGCTTTTTTCCCGTTATTAACTATATCTAAATCATACGGTTGTTTTTTAAATAATTCTTTTAATAATTTTATCCCTATTTCATCATCTTCAGCAGCTAAAATTTTTATTTTATTTGTAGACAATTCAATTTTATTATTAATTATCTCTTCGGTTTTATTTACAATATCTAAAATTACCTCAACATAAAAAGTTGTTCCTTTACCCTCTTCACTTTCAAAAGTTATAGTTCCACCTATTTTTTCTATTAAATATTTTACAATTGATAACCCTAACCCTAATCCTTGATGTTTTCTTGTAAGATATAGTTCTTCTTGTTCAAATGGTTCAAAAATTTTATTGTAAAATTCTTTTTTTATCCCTGTTCCGGTATCTGAAATCTTTAACCTTAAATTTAATTTATTATTTTGCAATTCCTCTATTTCTGAAATTATTTCTACTTTACCTTCTTCTGTATATTTTATAGCATTATTTATTATTCTGTTTAATATTTGGAATAAACTTTTCTTATCTGTTTTTACAAACACTTTTTCTCGAATTTTATTATTTAAAATAAAACTTATATTCTTTTTATCTGCTATTGGTTTGAATTTAAAAATTTCTTGATTTAACGTTTCTCTTATTTCGAGCGTATCTTTAAAAGTTAAAGGTTTAGATTCTTTATTAGAAATAGTTAATATATCATCTATAATAGGCATTAACCTTTTTGCTGATTGTTCAATCAGTTTTAAATATTCATTCTTTTGTTCTATACCCTCAGATTGATTAACTAAATAAACCCCACCTAATATTCCATTCATTGGTGTTCTTAATTCATGAGAAACTCTTGCTAAAAAAGCAGATTTTACTTCATTTGCTATTTCTAATTCTTTATTAATTTGTTCTAAAATATTATAATTATTTTCTAATTCTTTGTTAGTTGATTCTAATTCCTCGTTTGAAGCTTCTAATTCAATATTCATTTCATTTATAAGTATTTCTTTATTTTTTTGTTCGGTAACATCGTTATAAATCGTAACAACTTCTCCAGTGGGTGCTTTAAATATGTAGTTTTCATAATAATTAGTGTAGTTTTCATCTATATAAATTTTTGAAGGTAAATAAGAAAATTTTCCTGTCTTCCAAACTTTTTGCATTTCTTGTATTAATCCATAATCATCTATGTTTGGTCTTAAATCATAAAGGCTTTTCCCTACAACTTCTTCTAATGTTTTTCTTTCTATTTCCAAACTTTTTTTATTAAACATTTTTATTATATAGTCTTTTCCCTTACTACCGTCATTTTTTACTTCATATATTGCTGATCCACTAGGAATATTATTATATAACCCTCTAAAAAGCTTCTCATTATTGTTAAGCTTTTTTTCTGCTTTTTTTTGTTCTGATATATCTTTTACCCATTCTAATATCATTTCTACATTATTATCTTTATCTAATATTGGAATTACTCTTAATTCAATCCATATATTTTCCGGTAATTTTACTTGTTTTTGAAAAGGAGCTTTTGATTTTATTACATTTTTTACTTGACAATCTTCACATATATCATCATTGTTTCTATATGTTTTATAACATTTTGTATTAAATTTTCTTTTTTCTTCAGTAATATCTCCAAAACCTTTCCAATTACCATATAATATATTAAAATCTGTATCGTGTATTGATATCATATCAGGGATAATTGATAACATTTTCTGAAATCTTTCTTCACTTTTTAATAAATCTTCTTCTGCTTTTCTATATTGAGTTATTTCTTCAAAACATCCCATAACAGCGTAAAATTTTCCATTTTCATCTTTTAAAGTATTAGCTGTCATTTCAACATAGAATATATCGCCATTTTTCTTTTTAGCATATAGTGTTTCTTTAAAAATATTATCAGTAATATTGTTTAATATTTTTTTAAACGTTACATTTAACCTCTTGATTTCATTTTCGGGATGAAGATCAAAAGGGGTTTTATTTAATATTTCTTCTTTATTATCATAACCAAACATTTCGACAAAAGTCTTATTAACATAATAAATTTTCCCTTGTTTATCACATAATCCAATAGCGTTTAAAGAATTGTCTAGCATTTGTTTATATATATTTATATTTAAATTTTTTTCTCCTAACATTATTTAATCCCCCTTATATCTTTTTCAAAAACAACTGTGAAAGCAACTTTTGTCCCTTTATCAATTTCGCTTTCAATAAATATTTCTCCATTCATTAACTCAACCAACTCTTTACATAAAGCTAATCCAAGTCCTGTACCATTTCCATCAAAATCATGTGCCTGATAATAAGGAACAAAAATCTTTTTTAATTTTTCTTTTTCAATTCCTATACCCGTATCTGAAACTATAAACTTGATTATATAACTATCGTGAGTTTCTTTTTCAAGGGTTATGTCTAATTTTATTTCTCCATTATAAGTAAATCTATTAGAATTAGCTAATAAGTTTTGAATAATTCTGTTTAGTCTATAATTATCTCCTATTAATATTTTAGGCATTTCATCATTTATGTTTACAAATATTTTATTACCTTTTTGTTTAATTATAATACTCATTGATTTTATCAATTCTTCTATTTCATTAAATATATTAAAATTTTTTTTATTTAAAACTAAATTACAAGCTTCTATTTTAGATATATCTAGCAAATCGTTTATAAGATTAAGCATTTTTCTTGAAGAATATATAATTATATTTATATATTCTTTGTGATTTTCATCTAATAACTCATCTTTAATTAAAGATGAAAATCCCGATATCGCATTTAAAGGCATTTTTAAATCGTGAGTTATTTTAGATAAAAATAAGCTTTTTGATTTATTTGCTCTTTCCGCTTCTAATTTTGCTATATTTAATTCTTCTTCTGCTTTTTTTAGTTTCGTTATATCTCTTGTAATAGATAATGCCGTTATTGCTTTATTTTTATCATCAAACTCAGGAACAATTTTAGAATGATAGTATTTTTCGCCTTCAGAAGTTGTATAATTAAAAAAAATTTCTGTTTCCTTGCCATTTAAGAAAACAAAATTAAGTTTATTATTCCATAAATCAACTAGTTTTTCCGGCATTCCTAAATCTTCGTTTGTTTTTCCAATAAATTTATCCATAGAAATTCCTGTATGTTTTTCAATAGTAGGGTTTATGTATAAATGTTTAAAGCTTCTATCAAACCGAGCAACTATATCAGGCGAATTTTCTAATATTTTTCGTATATTTCTTTCGCTTTTTTTTAAATCTTTTTCTGCATTAATTCTATTAATAGTCATACCAAGTAAATCTGCATACGCTTCAACAAGAAATTTATTTTTTAATTTATTATTTTTTTTAAATATTAATGTAAAAACTCCGACCATCTTATCCTCTTTTGTCGTTTTAACCACCACAACTATTCCTAAATTAAACGTTTTTTCAATAATTTTTAGCAGAGATTTTGGAATATCTTTATTCATAAGTTCTCTAATATTATTAAAGGTTGTTGTTTTTTTATCTTTTGTTTTCTGATCTCTTATAAAATCATAATTCCATTTTTTGTCTTTAAAATCAAACCCTAATATATTAGATGCTTTTTCAAAGTTTTCGTTAATTCCAGAAACTGCTTTTGTATAAAAATCTTTCCCGTTTTCATCAAAAATATTCAAAAATGCGTAATCAGCTCCTGATACATCTCTTACATTGTCTATAATTTTTTTATAATCAATAGTCTCATAATTATAATCATTTAAATCTTTCGCATATTCAGAAATTTTGTGTTCAGTTATTATTTCAGTAAAAGTTATTGCAAAACAATCCTTTTCTGTTGAAAAAATCTGCCCTTTGTACCATTTGTTTAAAGGCAAAACATATTGCTCAAATGTTTCTTCTGTTTGATTAATTGCTACATTTCCAAAAAAATTTATCCAGTCAAAATCTCCTTCTAATATTTCTGGAAGAACTTCTGTTACTTTTTTATTTATTATATCTTTTTCTTTTAATCCCGTTATTTTTTCAAATGATTTATTAACCTCTAGATAAATATAATCTGTTGGATTTTTATTTTCATCTAATATTATTTTGTGGTGAGCATAAGCCAATGAACTTAATTTTACTATTTTCTCGTAAAATTCTTTATTCATTATTAAAACCTCCTAATTATTGAGAAAATAATTATTTCTCGTTTTAAAAAAGTTAACATTAACAAACAATTAATATTAATAATTATACCTTATTTTTACTCAACTTTATATTAAAATTAGTTGGTTAGAAAAATCATATAATGCGTAAAAATTTTTTTACACTCCACGCACTGTCATCTCGAACAACGTTTTTTGGAGGAGAAATCTGTGTGCTTTTATTTTATATTAATTTATTTCAAAACATAAAACCGCAAATCCGCAGATTTCTCCTCAAAAGAAGGACACTTTTTCGTTCGAAATGACAAAACACATAATTTTCTTTTACTATTTATAAGTTTCAACTTTTCATAATTGCCCACATAATTTTACAGAGAATCGATTTTTTATAGTGCTTTGATTTTAAGTTGGTCTGTTGGTAAGGGAAAATATAAAATGTTCAAGTGTTTAAATGGTTAATCGTTTAAACCTCGTTGAACAATTGTTGAACCATTTGTTTAACGCAAAAGATGAATGTTTTTGCCTGTGCTGTAACGCCGTGCAAAGTACGCGTGGCTGTTGCACTACATTAAAAACCAAAAACAGTAATTTTTAAATTAGTTTTATGCACTCCTTTTCTAACTATCTATTATTAGAAAAATTTATGCATATGTGTTATAATTAAAAAGCATATTAGATGATAAACAAGTATAATGAAATTTTTTTCATTCTATTGTTTATAATTTTTGATAAACATAGATAATTAAGCTTATTTAAAAATTAAAAAAGTATTATAATAGTAAATATATAAATAACATAGGGAGTTGATATCGTGCCTATTAATGTGTATTCTGAAATTGGTAAGTTAAAAAAAGTTTTGCTTCATAGACCAGGAAATGAACTTGAAAATCTTTCTCCAAACTATTTAAGTGAGCTGTTGTTTGATGATATTCCTTATCTTAAAGAAGCTGTAAAAGAACATGATGCTTTCGCACAAGCTTTTAAAGATAACGGAACAGAGGTGTTTTATGTTACAGAACTTTTAGAAAATACTATTGATCAAAATAATTTAAAAGAAAAATTCATTGAAGAATTTTTGAATATGTCTGAAATAAATAATAATTATATAAAAGATGCTTTAACAAATTTACTTTTGCCTATGAACACTAAAGAAATGATAGATAAAATTATATCTGGCGTAAGAACAAATGAACTTGATTTAAAAAAGGATATTTTCTCAGTAAAGGTAAGAAAACATAATATGGATATACCTTTTTTTCTTAACCCTATGCCTAATTATTATTTTCAAAGAGACCCTGTTGCCATGGTAGGTAAAGGTGCTTTGATTAATAAAATGCGTACTCCTGCAAGAAGAAGGGAATCAATGTTAATGGAATACGTTCTTAAATATAATAAAGAATATGAAACTACTCCAATTTATTATGAAAAAAATTATCCTTACGCAATAGAAGGCGGAGATATTTTAGTATTGAATGAAAAAACAGTTGCAGTAGGAATTTCTTTAAGAACCGATCCAGAATCGTTGGAAATATTAGCAGAAAAGATTTTTAATGAATACAAAGATAAATTTGATACTATTTTAGGTTTTTTAATTCCTGCCAAAAGAGCTTATATGCATCTTGATACTGTTTTTACTATGCTTGATTATGATAAATTTGTTGTTCATTCAACACTTGAAGAGGTTATGAGAGTATTCGCAATAAAGAAAAAAACAGAGTTAGAATATGATATAATTGAAGAGAAAAATTCTTTAAAAACTATTCTTGAACATTATCTCGACGTTGACAAAGTTACACTTATTAAATGTGGTGACGGTGATGAAATAGCTGCTGAAAGAGAACAATGGAATGACGGTTCTAATTGCGTTGCTCTTGAGCCCGGAAAAGTTATAGTGTATGATAGAAACACTATAACAAATAAACTTTTGAAAGAACACGGAGTTGAGATTGTTGAAATACCTTCAGGAGAACTTTCAAGAGGAAGAGGCGGTCCAAGATGTATGAGCATGCCTTTATTTAGAGAATAATAAAATTCAACCATATATTATAAGGAGAAATAAACAGCAAAAAAATACGTTGACAAACATGGTTATATATGATAATATGCTGTCAAAGGGCTATGGCGTAAACTTAAGAGAAGAGAGAAAAAATGTTAATAGAATAAAAAAGTAAAATTTATTCAAACGTAAAAATTAATATAGCAAATGTAGTCTCCATAGGAAACCTAGATTTTATATAGATATTAAATAGTTTTGATACAATAAATA
>Ga0334890_1001767_pt1 | contig 27251 bp, 24 predicted proteins | sample GraSluR1_MG_3_FD_207220 | JGI IMG/M metagenome (GOLD analysis project Ga0334890, IMG submission 207220) | Sludge microbial communities from methane-producing bioreactor in Wageningen University, Netherlands - Granular Sludge_31_08-R1 | ecosystem: Engineered > Bioreactor > Anaerobic >... | reverse complement strand
CGCAGCCGTTCTTCTGCATAGAAATTGATCGCTATTTCATAGAGAAAATGGGCGGTCTCAGGCAAAGAACCCTGCGAAAGTGCTGCCACAAGTCGCTGCAATAATGGCCGCAAGTTCATGTCTGCATCCGCCAAAGGTTTTTCCAGCAGGCGGAAAACAGCTGGCAGATGGGCATCATCACCGGCTTCCACCACACTCAACAGCGCATAAAGCCCGCGGGCGCAGGTTTCAGCCTGTCCCAACCAGCCAGCGATCATGTCTGCCCAGACATCAAAGCGCTCTTCTCGCAACCGGCGCGCCCCTTGTTCGAACAAAAGCAATTGATGTTCTGCAGCAGGTGCATGTGCCAGCATACCGTTGATGGCTTCGATCAACAGCGATACATCAAACATAGGCGCCTGTCCCAGCACCAGCGCAGCCACCCATTTGGTTTCAAAATAGGCATCCTGCCAGCATTCCTGCGCCAGCAGCAGTGCCGGACGTGGACGCTCTTGCGCCAGTGCCGAAAGTGGAATTTGGATCTCCTCTAACATAACGCCAGGCAGGTGATAGGCTGGCTCCGGCAGGCCTTTCACCTCACGGCTATAACGATAACCTGGCTGCTCATAACGTTCGAACAGCGCCGTTAACTGCGCATAAAACTCCCCCGGCAAGGAAAATGCCAAAAGCAATTGGTTCAGTTGCTGCTGGAATTGCTTCAGTTGGAAGGATGACACAGCCCACCGGCCTTTCCTGCCGTGTGTCTCAGGTCAATAGGCGCGCGCAAAGTACACCTTGCGGCGGGCGGGTTTACCGCAATGAATGCAGACACCCTCCCCCTGCGGTTGATCCAGCGGGATGCAGCGCGTGGTGGCTTTGGTATCTTGCTTGATGGCTTCCTCACAAGCTGCGTCTTCGCACCACCAGCTGAACGCCCAGCCATCCTCGACCGACTGCTGGAATTCCGCATAATCCTGCGGGTCAAAGATATGCGTATCGCGGAAAGCGACCGCTTTGTCAAACATGGCCTGTTGAATCTCCTCCAGCAGGTCACCTGTCCACTGCACAACATTTTCCTGCGACATGACCTTCTTGCCGGGTTTGCCAGGCATATCGCGCCGCGCGGTCATCACTGTGCCACTTTCTACATCGCGCGGGCCGATTTCGAAGCGCAGCGGCACGCCGCGCAGTTCCCATTCATTGAATTTGAACCCCGGGCTGACATTGTCACGGTCATCCACCTTGATACGAAAGCCGGCCGCTTTCAGTTCCACAAACAGCCTGTCCACCACCGCCATCACCTGTGAGCGATCCTCTTCTTTACGCAGGATAGGCACGATCACCACCTGGATGGGCGCCAGGCGCGGCGGCAGCACCAATCCCTGGTCATCGCCATGCGTCATGATAATTGCGCCGATAAAGCGTGTGGACAGCCCCCATGAAGTCGTCCAGCAATATTGCAGGGTGTTGTTCTCATCCACAAAGTCTATCTCAAAGGCTTTGGCAAAATTCTGTCCCAGGTTATGCGAGGTGCCAGCTTGCAGCGCCTTGGTATCACCCATCATGGCTTCGATTGAATAGGAGCGCACCGCGCCGGCGAACTTTTCACTGTCGCTCTTCAACCCTGGAATGACGGGCACCGCCGCCATTTCACGCGCAAAGGTTGCGTACACGTCCAGAATTTTCAGGGTTTCTTCTTCGGCCTCTTCCGCGGTGGCATGGGCTGTATGGCCCTCCTGCCAGAAGAATTCCATCGTGCGCAGGAACAGGCGCGTGCGCATCTCCCAGCGCACCACATTCGCCCACTGGTTAATCAACACCGGCAAGTCGCGGTAGGATTCGATCCATTTGGCATACATGTAGCCGATCACGGTTTCGGAAGTAGGGCGCACCACCAGTGGTTCTTCCAGTTCCTGCCCGCCGCCGATGGTCACCACCGCCAACTCCGGTGAGAAGCCTTCCACATGTTCTTTCTCTTTTTCAAAGAAGGACATGGGGATAAACAGCGGGAATTTGGCATTTACATGCCCGGTTTCTTTGAAGCGCGCATCCAAATCCGCCTGGATATTCTCCCACAGAGCGGTGCCATAGGGGCGTACGACCATACAACCGCGTACCGGCGCATAATCAGCCAGTTCCGAACGTAAGATCACCTGGTTGTACCACTCTGAATAGTTTTCACTCTGTTTGGTTAATTTCATGTCTGCCATAGCATTCTCCCAAGGTTTATGTCAGGGTTGATTATACTAAAGAAATTCCCTCTCTCTTCTGCCTCAGTACCCTTATCGCCCCCATGTAACGCAGGTTTCATCGAATTCGCAGAATTGTATGGTCGTACAATATACTCCCGCGACATACCGCGTTGTATAATGGGGTTATCAATGGAAGGTGGGTGATTTCCATAGGGAAAGAAAAACAAGATGGATAATTTCATGGGCATGCTCCCACACCTTCTGTTTGTGGCCTGTTTCAGTGCGCTATGCGGGGTTGCACCACTCCTGTTTGCCGTGATTACTTTCATCTCTGCCCGCAAGCGAGGCTCTCTTAGAGACACACTCCAGAACATTCCCCTGGTGAAACTCACCCAGATCCAGCCGGGAAAAGAATGGGTCAAGGTCTACGTCCGCATCAACCGTATGGCAGATAGCAGCGATGGCAGCGATGCGCCGCCCTATGCCCTGCTCCGGCTAAGGATAGAAAAATGGCAGCGCGGTGATGCTGGTGAACGCGCCGGCTGGCGTCCTTTCCTTGACCAGATAAAAACAACTCCCTTTCTGCTTTCGGATGAAACCGGGCAGATGTGGGTGCATCCGAAAAATATTGATAAGAACCTGTTGGGCAGCGGCCGCCAGCCAGACCAGGGGCAGCTAACCAACGCCATCGAGCAGTTAAACATCGACCCGACTCTCTTTCAGCATGGGCAATTCCGCTACTTTCTGTGGACCCTGGCAATCGAAGACCCTGTCACAGTGATGGGCAGCACCCAGGTACAACAGGATGCCACCTGGATCATGAAAGCCAAAGGCCAGCCCATGGTGCTCACCAGCCTGCCGCCTGAACAGATTCAGGGCGAGGTGGCTTCGCAATCATCAAAAGCCAGGTTATTCACCTTGCTGCTGGTGATTCCCGGCGGGTTGACATTGGTGGTTTCTTTCCTGTACCTGTTGTTTGTGGTGATCGACCAACTGCTATAGAGCCAGGCATGCCATTCACGTTACCAGATATTCTTTTAAAAGAAATGACTCGAGCACGCCGTGCCTCGAGTCATTTGCGCTACCTGTAATTACTACCAATAAACTTGCTACCAGTAATTATGTACCAATCACCATTTACATACCCAGTATACAGATGAAATCGTTTTCATACATCCTGCAAATGGCCAGTCTTTACTGGACAAATGTAGAGGTTGATGCCAAAAATACCATTATTCTTCAACAGCAACATAGATGCGTTTGTTGATCCTGCCCTTGCTTTTGTGTTTCACCACCCGCACACGCCCCACCTCGCGGGTATTCAACACATGCGTACCACCGTCTGCCTGCAGATCCAATCCTTTGATCTCCACCGTGCGTACTTCCTTGATGCCTTCCGGCAGCAGGTTAATCTTGGTGCGGATCAGGTCAGGGATGGCAAACGCTTCTTCTCGCGGCAGGATTTTGACGGTGACTTCATGCCCGGCCTCGATCTCCTGGTTCACCGCTGCTTCGATGGTGTGCACCAGTTCTGCACTGAAGCGTTCAAACTCGAAATCCATGCGCCCTTCCAGCGGATCCATATCACCGCCCGTCACAGAAGCACCATAATCTCGCCACACAACCCCGCACAGGACATGCATGGCGGTATGGGTGCGCATCAACTGATAGCGCCGTTCCCAATCCAGCACACCACGCACCACCTCGCCCTTCCCTGGCAATGTCACTTCGGGTGGCAGGCAGTGCCACACTTCGCCAGAGACTTTTTTCACTTGCTGCACAGGCAGCGGCTGGCCGCCATACTGCAGCCAGCCCTGGTCACAGGGTTGTCCACCCCCGCCGGGATAAAAGGCAGTTTGATCGAGTGTTACTGCGTGCAGCTGATCATCCCGCCGGGCAACAACGGCGTCAAATCCCTTGATCATGCTGTCCCAGGTGTAAAGCAATTGTGTCATCAACAACCTCCATAACTATACTTGCTGACTATTATACAGAAAAAACCTCTCTGCGGTGATTATCAGGCAGAGAGGTTTGGTTGGTTGGTTGGTTGGTTGGTTTTTATGTTAAGCTGAAGTAAGAATGTCTTCTACTGCTGGTTCTTCGCGGGTGTCTTTGGTGAAAACAAACTTGCGTTCACCATCCACCTCTTCAATATCTACCAGGATGCAGTCACCCGGTTCAAAGTGGTGTGCCAGCAATTCTTCCGAGATATTGTCTTCCACACGGTTCTGGATCACCCGGCGCAGCGGACGCGCACCGAAATCAGGATCATAGCCCAATTCCACCAGTTCAAACAGAGCTGCTTCACTCACCGAAAGTGAAATATTGTGCTCCTGCAGGCGTTCGCGCACCTTGTCGAATTCCAGTGTCACGATCTGGCGGATATCGGCTTTGTTCAGCGCATGGAACACCACCACTCCGTCCAGACGGTTGATGAATTCAGGGCGGAAGATGCGTTTCAATTGATCGGTCAGCTTGCGCCGCATGTCATCATAGGCGCGGTCTTCTTCAGTTTCCACATCTGCTTGCAGAAAACCCAGCGACGTATTGCGTTTAATCATATCCGCACCAATGTTCGAGGTCATAATGATGATGGTATTGCGAAAGTCTACCTTGCGCCCGCGTGCGTCAGAAAGGTGCCCCTCTTCCATGATCTGCAGCAGCATGTTATGGGTTTCGGGGTGCGCCTTCTCGATCTCGTCAAACACCACGATCGAGTAGGGACGGCGGCGGATGGTTTCGGTCAACTGGCCGGCATCATCATAGCCGATATAGCCGGGAGGCGAACCTACCAGGCGGCTGACGTTGTGGCGTTCCATGAATTCGCTCATATCCAACTGGATCAGAGCGTCTTCACTGCCAAACAGAAAACGCGCCAATGCTTTGGTCAACTCCGTTTTGCCAACACCGGTCGGCCCAAGAAAAACGAATGAACCGATCGGACGGCGCGGGTCCTTTAGGCCTGAACGCGCACGGCGCACAGCCTTTGAGATGACCTCGATGGCTTCGCGCTGCCCGATGATGGATTTGCTGATCTCGCTCTCCATGTGCAGCAGGCGTTCTGATTCTTCTTGCTTCAACTGCATTGCCGGAACACCAGTCAGCATCGCCACCACCTCGGCGATATCATCCGCGGTAACACTGGGGCTGCTGTCACGGTTCCAGGTGCGTTGAATTTCAACAATCTCTGCTTCAAGTGTTTCTTCTTGCTTTCGGGCGGCACTTAATTCATCCGCATCGCCTCCCTCTGCCAAACCTTTGATCGTCTGACGCACTTTATAAAGCTCTTTGGTCAGGTCCTTGGCACGCTGCGCAGTGGGGTTCTTGTACATGCGTACGCGTGAAGCGGATTCGTCGATCAGGTCAATGGCTTTGTCAGGAAGGAATCGCTCGGTAATGTAGCGTGAAGAAAGATACACCGCTGCTTCAAGCGCTTCGTCTGAAATGCGCAGACAGTGATGTTCTTCATATGGTTCGCGGATTCCGCGCAGAATCTCGAGAGTTTCCTCCGGTGAGGGTTCATCCACAATAATCGGCTGGAAGCGACGTTCCAACGCGGCATCGCTCTCGATGTGCTTGCGGTACTCATCCAGCGTGCTGGCGCCGATGACTTGCAATTCACCGCGCGAAAGCGCCGGTTTCAAGATATTGGCGGCATCCACGGCGGAACCACCCGCGCCGGCTCCCACCAGCATGTGCATCTCATCAATGAACAGGATGGCACCGGCGGCTTTCAACTCTTCGATCACGCGTTTCAGGCGCTCTTCAAATTGACCGCGGTACATGGTGCCTGCTACCAGCGATCCCACATCCAGTTGAATCACATCTTTGCCCAGCAAGGGGGTTGGCACATCGCCTTCAATGATACGCTGTGCCAGACCTTCCACAATGGCGGTCTTGCCAACACCGGGTTCACCAATCAGCGCCGGGTTGTTCTTGGTGCGGCGTGCCAGAATCTGGATCACTCGTTCAATTTCCATTTCACGCCCGATTACCGGGTCCAACTTGCCTTCCACCGCCAGGGCGGTCAGGTCGGTTGCCAGCTGGTCGGTCAGAGGCGTTTTGGCTTTGTCTTTTTCTTCTTTTTTCTCGGCAGAACGCGCGGCAGCCGGGGTGCTGCTGGCTGCTTCGCCTTCTTCGATCACACGGCGAATCTGGCGCCGCACCATCTCAGGTGTAATGCCCAACCTCTTCAATACCACCAGCGACAGGTCATCATCTGATTCCAGCAGTGCCAACAGCAGGTTCTCGGTGCCGATGAAGCGATGGCCCAGCCGGTCAGCTTCATCTACTGCCAACTCCATCACATGCTGTACGCCGGGTGATAGCGAAATACGCTTGCCGGGTTCAGCTTCTCCGGGTTTGGGCGGGTTTAATTCATCAATAATTTCACGCACACGCTCTTCTTCAATCCCCAGATTGGTCAGTACGCGCGCGGCAATGCCATCACCTTCGCGCAGCAATCCCAGCAAGAAATGCTCGGTATTGATCGTTGGCTGGTTGGCTTTTTCGGCTTCCTGGTGTGCCAGGGTGAACACTTGTTTTGCCCGGGCAGTAAATCTATCCATAATAGACACAGTTTGTGCCTCCTTTTCGTTTTTCCATCACCTTTGGCGTCCCCCCACATGCTTGAAAGGATGTTACTACCACTTCTTTTAAATTTTAACCTATCCGACCAGATATTTCATTAACTTTGATTCATCTGGCGTGTTTTTTACACATTTCTAACACTCGTTGAGGGAGATGCTTGCTCAACTCTCTTTTGGCAGGATGGCGTGTTGCAGCGCTTCACGCAGCGAACGTGCTTCGATCACCTCGATGCCAGCTGGCAATGGTTCACCCTGCCCCAGTTTCCGTGGAATGACCGCTCGTGTAAAGCCCAGCTTTTGCGCCTCGCGCAGGCGGTGATTCATCTGCCCCACCCAGCGCAATTCGCCGCTCAAACCGACCTCACCGATCAGCACCACATCTGCATACACGGAGCGGTCGAACAGCGAGGAGGCGATCGCCGCCGCCAAAGCCAGGTCAGCCGCTGGTTCATCTACACGCATACCGCCTACCACGTTCACGAAAATGTCTTGATCGCCCAAGCGCAAGCCCATGCGGCGCGTCAACACCGCCACGATTAACAGCAGTCGGTTGAAATCCACCCCGTTGGGCGTGCGGCGCGCGTTGCCGAAATTGGTCGGGCTGGTCAGCCCCTGCAGTTCCACCAGGATCGGTCGCGTGCCTTCCATCGTCACCGCGATGGCTGAACCGGGCGCGTTGACCATGCGCTCCGCTAAAAATGCTTCCGAAGGATTCAACACCTCACGCAAGCCGCGGTCAACCATCTCGAACACGCCTACCTCAGAGGTAGCGCCAAAGCGATTTTTGACCGAGCGCAGCAGGCGGAAGGCCTGGTAGCGGTCGCCTTCCAGATACAACACGGTATCCACGATATGCTCCAGCACGCGCGGACCGGCAATTTCACCCTCTTTGGTCACATGCCCAATCACGAACACCGCCAACTCTGACAGTTTCGCCACCTCGCGCAGGCGCGAAGAACACTCCCGCACCTGGGTCACCGAACCTGCCGCTGATTTTAATTCGGGCAGGTAGATGGTCTGAATGGAATCGACGATCAACAGATCAGGTGTGATCTCGCCCACATGGTGCAGAATGGCATCCATATTGGTTTCTGTCAACAAATACAGATTCTCGGGTAATACGCCCATGCGGCCATCATTTTCTCGCAGCAGGCGCAGGGCGCGCATCTTGATCTGGCGCTCAGATTCTTCGCCGGATACATACAGCACGGTCTCTTGCTTTGCCATTTCCAGCGCCATCTGCAGCATCAGCGTTGATTTGCCAATGCCCGGGTCACCGCCGATCAACACCAGCGAAGCCGGCACAATACCGCCCCCCAACACGCGCGCAAACTCGCCGATCGGCAGTGCCATGCGTTTTTCAGCATCGCCGGAGATCTCTTGCAGGCGGCGAGGCTTGCTCTCCACGCTGACTGCATGGCGGTGCACGCCTTTGGTTTCAGTCTCCAGATATTCTTCCACCATCGTGCCAAAACTGCCGCACGACGGACAACGTCCCATTTCTTTGGCGGTCACACGGCCGCACTCCTGACACACAAACCGGGTTTTTGCCTTTGCCATTTGCTATCTCCTGATATCCCTGATTGTAGCACAGAGCTTTTCTACGCCCCATTGTCAATGCATGAATCGTTTATAATCATAGCCATGCGAGCCTGGTTTGAATCCATTGTCGATGACAGCGAAAAACGCGCCCTCTATTCTGTCCCCGTGGGCATCCTCAGCGTATTATTCGCGCTGGCGACCTTCCTGCACTTCCTCGCCTACCCGCTCTCGGTCACGGTCGCCATCATCGGTTTGTTGATGGCATACAGCAGTCTGGACGCCGAACACGGCTGGCATGCCGTCGCCGGTATGGTCTTGAACGCTATCGGCCTGCTCCTGCCGCTGACTTTGCTGGCGATCCTGTTTCTGCTCGCCCGTTAGCAGCCTTACAGAACGTACATCAACAGCAGCGTGCGCACCTGCAGGAAAATGATCAATCCCGCCACGATAAACATCAGCAGCCGTGTCGGCATCTTCTTTGTCACGAACGCACCCAGCGGTGCCGCAATCACCCCGCCGATAATCAACCCGATGATAACCTGCCACTCGGTGATGCCGATCAGAACGATGAATGTGGCGGCTTCCGCCAGCGTGACAAAGAACTCACTCGCGTTGACAGAGCCGATGGATTCACGCGGGGAATGGCCACTGGAGATCAAGGTGGTGGTGACAATCGGACCCCATCCGCCGCCGCCGACTGCATCGAAGAAACCGCCGACCAGCCCTAAGATGCTCATCTGCCAGGCTTTAGGAGGAACCGGTGCTGCCTCCTCTTTGCGCGGGTTGAATCGAATCACTTTCACCAGGATACGCAAGCCCATCAACAGCAAATACACGGTGATAAATGGCTTGATCACATTGCCGTCGATATTGGTGAGCAAGTAAGCGCCGACCACCCCGCCAATCACACCGGGAATAATCAGGGCTTTGACAAAATACCTATTGATATTTCCCAATTTGAAATGTGAGATGCCCGACACAAAAGTAGTGAACACCTCGGCGATATGCACCGAAGCGCTGGCAACCGCCGGTGACACCCCGAACGACAGCAGCAAGCTGTTGGAGGTCACGCCATACGCCATGCCCAACGCGCCATCCACCATCTGCGCAACAAAACCCAACAGAACAAATAACAAAATCGTCATTTTTCGTCCTCAACGCGTTCACTCGATGATGAAAAGTGTACTGGATATTGATGAATTGTCAAGACACAGGGTCACACCTAACCACAGAAAAAAAGCATAGAACTAAGACAGTGAACACTCCGCTCCACTCCTCATGACTGGTCTCAGGGTTTATAGCGGGATTCCATACTTAAGTATGGTCGGATTTAGACCAACGAGGGTGGCGGCAGCATCCCCAAATCCGCTATTCTATAGTCAGGAAAGGTTCTGTTTGGAAGATAGAAATCAGGAGAAATACCATGAAAACGACTCGCGAAATAGAATTAGAAAAGCAGATGATGATCGCCATCGTGACCAACCACCTGTGCAGCTGCATCCGCTGATAATGAGCATCTGCTCACCCAGCTAAGGATAACTTGCACCGCAAAAACGAATTTGCTATCATAGGCGAGGTCATTTGCCAGAAGGCATAGGCGTTTGGAAGACGCCAGACAAATTGGAACGAAAGAAATGAATCAACAGGAGAATTTACAAATGAAGAGCAGCAAAGACATCCGCCTAGAGAAGGCAATCGCAATCGCGAGTGTTGTCAACCAAAGCATGATTATTCGGCGCTGAGGAATCGGGGCAAGGCCTCGATCATAATCAATCAACCACAAAACAAGGGGCTGACCCAAAAAGTCAGCCCCTTGTTCTTTTTCCTTAATGACTCTACGGCAAGCAGGAACAATCAGTCGATGGCAAAGGGCAGCCGCGCAGCAATGTGCCGGCTGGAGGTGCCCACCCACGCTTCAAACTGCCCGGGTTCTGCCCGCCAGGCATTTTCCTGGGTGTCAAAGAATTGCAGGTCCTGTGGTTGAATGGTCAATGTGATCGTTTTTGACTCACCCGCCGCCAGATGCACCTTTTGAAAACCCTTCAATTCTTTTTCAGGCCGGAACACAGAACTTTCGACATCATGGATGTACAATTGCACCACCTCAGCCCCAGAGCGTTCGCCAGTGTTTGTCACCGTGACATCAACCTGCGCGACAGCATCGCCGACATCCCGGGTCAGTGCAACACCGCTGAGTGCGAATTGTGTATAGGTGAGGCCGAAACCGAAGGGGAACTGCGGTTCGATCTGCGCCGCGTCAAAGTGACGGTAACCAACTTCCAGCCCCTCTTCATAGGGCATTTGCCACACCTCACGTTTGGTGGGGTCGCCCTGTCCGACTGACACACGCTTCAGGCTGAAGCTGGTTGGGTCATCGACGTAGTATTGCGTCGATGCAAAATCCTGCCAGCGTTTTGCCATGGTGAAAGGCAGTTTGCCTGTTGGCGCCGCCATACCAAGCACAACTTTGGCAACCGCAGTGCCGACGGTTTCACCAAGATACAGTGAATGCAGCACTGCCGGCACATGTTCGATCCAGGATTCAGTTTCCACCCCGCCGCCGACCGACAGCACAACCACCGTGTTGGGGTTGAGCGCCGCTACCTTGCGGATGAGGACATCCTGTTTTTCGGGCAGTTCCCAGGCGCGGTCATAACATTCGGCCTCTTCCCAGGTTGTGAAACCCGCGCACAAAATGACGGCATCCGCCCCAGCGATTTGGGCTTTTTCATCCGCTGTCAGGCGGTGGTTGCGGTAGGGCACCAACTCAACCGTATAATCTTCTGCCAGCAGGCCAAAGCCCGTCAGAATATCGATCTTTTCAGGCGTATTGATAAAGCTGGAACCGCCGCCGCCGCTGGTGGTGTCGCGCGCAGTGCGCCCCATGATAACCAGGCGTTTGGCTTTTTCAGGCGTCAGTGGCAGCAGGTCGTTCTCATTTTTCAGCAGCACCATGCCTTCCATCGCTGCTTTTTCTGCCAGCGCCACATGCTCCGGGGTGTGAACAGCAGCCTCAGGGTCCACCTGCGGTGAGTCGTAGACACCACCGTTGAACAACGCCGTCAACAAGCGTGTCAGCGGCGCATCGATGTCTTTTTCGGTCAACTCGCCATCCTGCAACAGCGGGATGACCTTTTCGGTGTTGATCCATTTGCCGGACGGCATTTCCAGATCCAGTCCGTTCTTAATCGGTCCCATTGTCGAATACAGACTGATCCAGTCTGAGATGACAAAACCTTCATAACCCCATTCCTCGCGCAGGATCTCGGTCAACAGGTGACGGTTTTCGCTGGCGTAGGTGCCGTTGATCAGGTTATAAGCGCTCATCAGGCCTTTCGTACCGCCCTCCTGCACCGCCATTCGAAACGCTGGCAGGTAAATTTCCCGTAAGGTGCGTTCATCCACCACAGAATCGGTCTTGTGACGGTCATAATCAGAGTTGTTGCAGGCAAAATGTTTCACCGTAGTGATAACACCCTTGGATTGCGCCCCGCGGATATAGGCAGACGCAATCTTGCCCGCCAGGAAGGGGTCTTCGCCCATGTATTCAAAGTTGCGGCCGCAGGTAGGCACACGGTAAATGTTGATGCCAGGCCCCAGCAGGATCTTCACACCCTTGGCGCGGTATTCTTCGGCAATCGCCGCGCCAACTTCTTCGATCAGCGCCGTGTTCCACGAGGCAGCCAGCGCCAGACCCGCCGGAAATGCTGTGCCGCCGCCAAAACAGCGTACACCTGAGGTAGCATCGCTGCACCACACACTGGGCAAGCCCAGGCGCGGGATAGCACGGATACCCATCCATTTGTAACCGCCCAACATGCTGATCTTCTCATCGAGGGTCAACCGTTCGATGATATTTTGAACGCGCTCTGCCACAGGTGTATCGCTGTCTGGCAGCCCCTGAAAATCAATGTCTTCGACTTGCGCCGGCTCCATCTCAAAATCGGAGACAGACAGGGAAATCTCACCGGTCATCATTTTATAAAGGAATTTCTTACCTGCTTTTGCGAACATATTCGCCTCCTTACGGGATAGTGAAAGGTACTTGTTTAATTGTAACCGATGGCAGACAGACCCTGCCATGGTTTTTCTTTTTAACCGCCTGGAAATTGTTTTTTCAAAGCCCCCAGCCATTGCAATTCCGTCCGCAGGTGCAGGCGTTGGTGCTCGATGATGCTGCCAATAATCGCCGGATTCATGTCCGCTGATGGGGCTGGCAGTTGACAGTTGTCCAACGAAACAAGACGCACCTCGATGGTTGCCATGCGCTCCTGCAAGGCATCTACGATCTCGGCACTCGACAGAAACGACTGGAAAAAGAGAGCAACATCAAAATCAAAACGGATTGTTTCGACCGCCTGCCACTGTTCACGCAAGAGGGAATGGAATTCAATCTCTCCCGCTGTTGAGATCTGGTAGATAGTGCGTGCGGGGCGGCTGCCACTCTGTTCGGTGGTAACTTTTTCAACCAGCCCTTCCTTCGCCAGTTGATTGAGCGCAAAATAAATGGAGCCGAAGGCGATCGGCGCACAGCCCGCCCATTGCTCCTCAATTGCCTGCTTTATCTCGTATCCGTGCATGGGCTGGTCCTGCAGCAAGCCCAAAATGGCCAATCTGGTAGACAAATCCACACCTCAATTATATTCTAACTTGTATATATTGTAACACTTTTACGCTACTGCTTTTAACACAAAGCAGATTTCATTTTGACCAGGTTCTTACAGACAGGCGTTTTAATAAACGTAATGAACGCATGCGATTGAAACCTCCTTATCGATACACCTCACGCCCTGCTCTGACACGGGTTGAACAGGGCATGAGCAAAGAAACAGAACAGATGACTGCACGGGAGAAGCAGTCATCTTTTCTTTAAGTAATGATTTAATCAAAGGCTGACGATATCTTTTGTGATGATGCTATAATGAAGCCAATAAAGAAGTTGGCAACCAAGACGGGACGCAATGCCATGCAGTTCTTTAACCAGCAACAATCCAACATTCTGAATTATCCTCATCATTCCTTCTCGTTGAAATTCAAAGACAGTGAACTCGAAAGCGCTTACCGGCGCAGTCTGTACGCTGAAAATGTGAAACAGATACGGGTGGTGTTTTTGCTGTTTGCTATCCTGTATGCCGGCTTTGGCTGGTTAGATGCGCAACTCGAAGTCAGTTACCTATCAGAGTTCTTTGTCATCCGCTACGCCATCGTAGTGCCCACCCTGTTGCTGGTATTCGGGCTGACTTTCTGGGAAAAAATCTTTTTTGAATGGCAGCAGGTGCTGCTGTCGTTCGCTTTTGTGATCAGCGGCGTCGGCATCAGCATGATGCTGATCTTCGAGCCATTAAACCTGGCGTATTATGGTGGCTTGTTCATGGTGCTCTATTCCGGTTTCTTCCTCATCCGCCTTGATTTTTATTTAGGCACGATTGGCGGCGCGCTCATTTTTTTCACCTTCTTTGTGGGAACCCTGCTGTCGCACGGCATCACTGATTTACAGATCCAATCAATGATCATGTTCTACGCTATATCGGTTCTCATCGGTATGGTTGGTTCCTACTTCATTGATTATTACACGCGCCGCAACTATCTGCTGAATCACCAGGTCGAAGAAGACAAAAAAAGCCTCGAGCACCGCGTTCACAAGCAAGTGGACGAGATCACCCAGGCACAGAACGCCACCATCTTTGCGCTGGCGAAACTGGCAGAGTCTCGTGACACCGATACCGGGGAGCACGTTGCCCGCGTGGGCCAATATTGCCGCATCGTGGCAGAAGGGCTTGACCTCTCTGCCGATGACCAGATGCAAATGCCGCGTCACCGCTTTATCAACATCGTCAGCGCTGCCAGTTACTTGCATGACATCGGCAAAGTAGGCATTGAGGACAGCATCCTTAACAAACCGGATACCCTCAATGACAAGGAATTCAACATCATTAAGACCCATACCCTGATCGGTTACCGCACCTTGCAAGTAGTGCGTGAAAAGAATCCCGAAAACCAGTTCATTCAGATGGGCGCGGAGATCGTGCGTTCGCACCACGAACGCTGGGATGGCAGGGGCTATCCCGATGGGCTGGCTGGCAGAGAAATCCCCCTGGCGGCGCGGGTGATGGCGGTGGTAGACGCCTATGACGCCATGCGATCACGCCGCCCTTACAAGCAACCTATCCCTCATGATGAAGCCGTGCGCCAGATCGTGCAGCAAAGCGGCACCCACTTCGACCCGATGGTGGTACATGCCTTTCTCACCCAGGTTGACCAGTTGGAAGAATTGAGTGAAACCTACCAGACCCATCATCTCACCATCTAAACCGCCGAAACTGTGATTATTCACAGTTTCGTTTTTTGCCATGCACTGATACACTAAAAGTGTTCACAATATAAAAGTTCCGACCTGATAGGGCGGACGGGTTGGAGGGGTAAGGAATGAGCAGGAGGTTGACCATTAACCTCCTGCTCGTTAATTTTTGGTTGAGATATAATGAAACCGATTCTGTTATCACCATTGAAAATTCCTAACAAATTTCACCATACTATGAAATCATTCACCAGATTGGTTCGCATTGTTGCTGTCGGATTGTTTCTCTCCGCCATCCTGCTCCTGGGATTAACCCTGCTGGAATTCAGCCGTACTCCCAACCTGGGCATCGACATCGATTTCGGCAGCGGCACCATCCTGCAAGTGTTCATCACCAATCCCAATGCTGAAGTGTTCTCCTATGAAGATCAGATCATCTCTGTGGATGGCATCGCCATTGATCAACTTTCTTATGACTATTTTATTGACCAGCAGCGTTTGTTTGTGTTTGAACTAAGGCAACCAGATGGCACGAGGCGATATGAAATAGTATCTGTGTCACCCACAAGCTCTTTGCTCTGGGCTGAGATGATGATCATACCAGCGATGGGAGCCATCCCGGCTTTCCTTGCAATGCTGCTGACATTTCTTAAGCCACCGAAAAAATCTACCCTCTTTTTAATGGCTTTTCTTTATTTTATAGGACTGGGACTCATCACTGGCAATCTATCCCGGACTGATGAGGGGTTTTCGATTGTTTTCTATGCAAGTGCCATTTTTGCTGTCTGGAGCATCGTGGAATTTCATTGGTGCCATTTTGAGACGCCGCCGCCTGAGTCAATCAAATGGTTTTTCCGCCTGGTCCAGCCAATCATTTTATTCACCGTGATCCTGGCGACGAAAGGATACCTCCCCTACATTGAGCAGCGCCTACTCCAAATTTATGTCATTGACATCATCTTCGGTTTCCTTTTTGTGGTTGGCCTTTTTTGGGGCCAGGCGATAGAAAATACCTTTCATCGAGGCATCTTTCGAATCATGTTCCTCAGCATCGTAGTGTCATTCATGCCAGCAATCCTATTCCTTTATCTGCCTTTGTTACAGAATCAACCCATGGCAGTACCTGCCATAATTGCCACTGCCCCCGTTTTAATTCTACCGATAAATTATTTTTTATTGTTCCTGCAGCATAAGAATTGGATAAAATTATCCATTGGCATCCTCATCGGTGTTACCGCCTTCATGCTGTTGCATCTGGTCGTGCGCCTGATTTATTTATTTATCCCCGAAACGCTGGAAGGCTATCGCTTGCTGTCCAGTGACTGGGTTCACTACCTGATCTCAATCTTATCAATGCTGACCTATCTGGCGCTGTTTCATACCGTCCACAAAATCACCCTGCTCATCATCTACGGCAACGTGCGCCATAGCACCCAAAAGATTCAACAAACCGGGCAGGCTGTTCTTCAGCAGAACGACATTGATGCCGCCCTGCTGCGTTTGGGCCAGGTCTTTCTGGAGGAATTCTATCGCTTCCGCTACCTGAATATATGTCTGGTCAACGGTACAATATTGCAGTATGACGAAAACTACCAGCTTGACCTGATCAAATTTGACCCCGATACGATAGAATCATTGATACAAGCCCTGGCCCAGGGGCACGAACAAGCCGATCGACAATCCCTGACAGATCGCATGGTGTCAATCGATCAGATGCAACCATATCTGAGTCAATTTCCGAAAATTTTCGGCGACAAACCACAATACTGCTACCTGCTCCTGGGAACGCAGGACGCAATTGGTTTCATTGCTGCCGGAGAAAGGCGCGGGGGCGAACCCTTTGATCTGATGGAAACCCGCCAGCTGGTGTTGCTGCTGAACCAATTTCAAATTCTCATCGAAAATATCCTTTTGCTGGAAACCGTGCAGAACACCTCGCAGCAAATGCGCCTGTCGGGCCAGCGCATGCTGCAAATGCGTGAGAACGAGCGCAAACGCATCGCGCGCGACATGCATGACAACATCATTCAAGCCATTACCGGCTTTCGTTACCAGCTCAACGAACTGTATGACGCCGACCTGCTGGCAATTTCAGACGAAGAAGCCGACGATCTGCAGCACAGCTTGATGACCATCACCCAGGATATCCGTGATATCTGCTTCAACCTGCGCCCGCCGGCGCTGGATGCCACCGGCTTGCACTCCGCGGTGGTGTCCCTGGTCGAATCCTATCATGCCCGCGAGGCATTGATCATTGATGTACAGATCATCGGCGAAGATATCGTCAACCAGCTCTCAGATGAGATCGCCATCTGCCTGTACCGTGTGCTTCAAGAAACCCTCTTCAACGCTTATCAGCATGCCCGATCCAGGGAAGTGCTGGTGGCACTGTCTGCCCAGGAAGATATCGTCCGTCTGGTGGTGAAAGACAGCGGGGTGGGATTCAGCGTGCCGGAACGGATCGACCAGTTGGTCAGCGGCGGTCATTTCGGCCTGCTGGGCGCCCAGGAATTTTTGGAAGTGGTCAATGGCGAATTTCGAGTATTCTCTGAACCGGGTAAAGGTGCTACAATCGAAGCAATGATACCACTGGTGAGAGAGGTGGGGGAACATGGCGTATTCTATGATTATTGCCGATGACCATCCCATCGTAAGGGCAGGCATCGTCTCGGTATTTGAACACCAACCAGAATTCAGCATTATCGGACAGGCATCCAACGGGCAGGAGCTGGCATATCTGTTGCGCGCCGGTTGCCCTGACCTGATCCTACTGGATGTCAAGATGCCTGGGCTCAAGATCACCGGTTTGATCTCCTTCATCCGCCTGAATTGCTCTGAAACCAAAATCCTGGTGCTTTCCGCCTATGATGACGCTGGCATCATCAAAACCGTCATCGACCAGGGCGTGGATGCCTACATCCTGAAAGACGAGATGCAGGATGTCCTGGTGGAAGCCTGTGACCGTGTCATGACAGAAGACATCTGCTGGCTGAGTGAGCGCGTGGTCAATATTTACCAATCCGCTTCGCATCACTCTCCCACCGGCTCGTTGTTGAGCGAACGAGAATGGCATGTCATCGACCTGCTGAAAAAGGGTTATTCCAACAAAGAAATTGCCGCTGAGTTGAACATCACCAAATCCACAGTTTCCTACCATGTCAGCAACGTACTCAGCAAACTACACCTGACATCGCGGGTGGAGATCGTGCTGTGGGCTACGCGCCGTTCACGCTGAACGCGGTTTGCCCTTCACCAATCGCGGGCTAACTACTGTTGCCAACGCTGCCAGCGCCGCTGTTCCGCGGTCATGTCCACCGCAGTATCATGCGCAGCGTGCAGCAGACGCGTGATCAAATTGGGGTCGACGGCTTCTAACGGGGCCTGGTTGCTCAATCCAATGCCTGCCAGATGATCGCTCAATGCCGTCCAGCGCTTCTTGAAACGGAAATAATCATCCGGCGCCGGTCCGCCCCAGGCAACCTCAGCCTTGGCAGCTTCTCGCGGAAACGCCATGAATTGGATGCGTGCTTCATCCCGTACGAACTCCGTCCACAACGCTCCCTGGGTGCCCAGGGTGTTCTCTTTCATCTCGGGTGTCAGCGCCGCCAACGATTTCGCCCGGTAGGCTTTCTTCATCGGGTTGAAGGTGTGCGGCATATCGTAGTACGATTCCGAATGGGTCTGGAAGATCACGCGGTAGTCGTTCAACAACCCCTGGAAACTTTCCTCCAGCTCATGCGCCGAGGGTGTCCAGTGCATGATGACCACCTCTTTGCGCAGGTTGGGTTTGAGGCACTCGTTCCACACCACCGGGGTCTTGCCTTTCGCCAGCAGGTGTTCTGCCAGTTCATTCATGATGAACCCGTGCAGTTCGCTGACATCGCTGAAGCCCTGCCGCTGCATTTCTGCCTGACAGTCAGCACATTCGCGCCAGTGGTCATACTTGACCTCGTCACCGCCCAGATGCAGAAATTCGCCGGGAAACAGGTCACAGAATTCATCCAGCACATTTTTGATAAAGGTACGCGTCTGCTCACTGCCCACGCACGCCACATCCTTGAAAATCCCCCATTCACAGCGCACCTCGTAGGGTTCCTTGGTGCAGCCCATCTCTGGATAAGCCGCCAGCACCGATGTGAAGTGGCCGGGCAGGTCGAATTCCGGCACGACGGTGATATGACGTTCGGCAGCATATGCCACGATCTCGCGGATCTGTTCCTGGGTGTAGAACCCGCCATAGGGCGTCCAGTCAAATTGTTTGTTGACCGGCATCCAATTCTTCAACTGGGTGCCTTTGCGCTGCGAACCGACCTCGGTCAGCAGCGGATATTGCTTGATCTCCACACGCCAGCCCTGGTAATCAGTCAGATGCCAGTGGAAGATGTTCAGTTTCAGGAAAGCCATCCAGTCAAGCACATGCTTGACGGTGTCCATGCCGAAGAAATGGCGTGCTTCATCGAGCATGAAGCCGCGCCAACCGAAAGCGGGTGCGTCCTCGATCTCCACACACGGCAGAGAAATGAGTCCGCTTTGCTCTGCGGGCAGCATCTGGCGCAGGGTTTGCATGCCATAAAAGAGCCCGGCCGTCGTTCCTGCCAGCACCTGTATGCCCTGCGGCGTGATCGTCAGGCGGTAGCCTTCCTCGCCCCCTTCAACAAAGGACAATTCAAGGCTGAGTACCACCGCTGCGTTCTGCGGGTCATTGTGCAGTTGCACCTGCGGGAAATAACTGCGCAGTAAAGCAAGGGGCAGCGTGACTTCGCCCTGCGTGGCAAGGGTAAATGGAAACGAGAGCGGAAAAACACCCTCACGGTATGTAATCTGTTTGGGAAGCGGCACTATCGCATACATGGTCTACTCCTGTTCGGATGATTGGGTTGGCGCTTAAGTATAACGAAAATTTATGATGGATTTCACAAATTATCCCACCTTGCCACTGAACACAAACTCATGCGCCACTGCGGCGGTCGCCACTTTGTCGGAGTCGGAAATGAAGGTGACCATACCCTCGTCGAATACAACCGTCTTGACGCGGTCAAACCCTTGCGGGATGCGCGCCGCGCCCTGGATGTAATTGACATCGAACCCTACCCCATCAAACGTATGGCAGGTAGGGATACCGCGTGCATTGACGTCATTTTCCGCGATGGACTCATTCAGTCCCTTAGCGAAATATCCACACACATCCTCCAACCCGATGCAAGCGTTGCGGCCGTTCCAGGGTGCGCCATGGCGCCCGTGATTCTCCATCCACAGCACCATCGAAGGCTGCACAGCGCGGTTCTTGAGCGAATACCACAAGAAACCTTCCTCCGCGCACACCGCGCAGGTCCACACCGGTTCTTCTGACGGCTCAAAATATACCTGGGCAATATCCACAAAGCCCTCACGCGCTGGAAATACCGTGCAGTCGCTGGTTTCGGGATCTTTCCACACCGTCGGCACTTCTTCCAATGACTCAAACCACGCCCCCGGTTCCAGGCTGATATATTCTTCATTGGCATATAGTGGCGCGCCTGTACCCACCCGCCCGAAGTGAATCGGCGCGGTGGAAATGCGCCAGTTTTTGCTGCCGGTCAGGGTGGCATGATGTCCCAGGCTGGTTTTGCCCGTAAAACCTTCAATATGGTGCTGCTGGTAGACGGCTGTGTGACCCTTCACCAGCTGGGTTCGTTTGGTGACGCTGCCCGCGCGCGCTTTCAAATCCATGGCCAGCGTCAGGGTCAATGTGGCCCCTTCCTCCACCAGGCTGTGAAACTGCCACTTTTTTCCGGCAGTCTCGCCATGCACATGGTGGAATTCGCCGCCAGCGGTGTTGACTTCGCCGAACGGCAGGCAGAAGAAATCACCGCGCAGCGGCACCAGCACCGGCTCACCCAACGCCAGCCCTTCGTTATGCCAGGGATTGATGAAATACGGCTCAACAGCCCTTCCCGTGCCTACATCAAACGATACCGGCGCCATATGACCGCCCAACCGGGTGATCGCCGCGCGCACACTCTCATTTTCCATGACCCAGGAAGCCTGGTTGTAGATCACATTCACCTGTTCATTGGCTGCATTCATCTTCCGTTCCTCTCCGTGACTGTTTGGTTGTGTCGATAATCCGATTATACCCCGGTCACTCCTGTCAAGAAACCAACTGTCATGAATTTCTGGTCGGGCATAGCAAATCCACCAGAAAAGACTATAATTAACCGGTAACAGACTGACTATACGGTTTCTTCTGACATTATCACCATGAACACATTGGCTGCCGTATATTGAAACATCCATATCACCTTTTTATTTTCCGTCAGGCCTGTTCTGGCGGCTTTTGTCAGGAGAAATCATGAAAAAATTCAAAGTGGCTGTGTTGGCCAACCTCAAAATGAACGCGCCGCAATTCGCAGGCATGGCAAATGACCAGTGGGATGACCTGGATTCGGAAAAAACCGTGCACGCGTTGGTGGATGCCATCCGCGCCGGCGGCCACGAAGCTGAATTTCTGGAGGGTGATATCACCCTGCTGGACACCCTGCGGCTATACAAACCCGATATCTGCTTCAACATATGCGAAGGTCACTTCGGCGACGCGCGCGAAGCGCATGTACCCGCCATCCTGGAGATGCTGCGCATCCCCTATACCGGCTCCAAAGTCTTCACGCTGGCGCTCACCCTCGACAAACCCGCCACCAAACGCATCCTGCACTGGCACGAGCTGCCGACCCCCCGTTTTCAGACCTTTGAACGTGTCACCGAAAGCCTCAATGATGATATGATCTTCCCGCTGTTCGTCAAACCCAGCCGTGAAGGCACCGGCATCGGCGTATCGGGCAAATCCATCGTGCATGATGAGCACGAATTGTTCGAGCAGATTGCCTTCATCATCAACCGCTACCACCAGTCTGTGCTGGTCGAAGAATACATCGAAGGGCGCGAGATCACCGTGGGCGTGATCGGCAACCTGACCGGGCCGGTCGCTCGCCGTGTGCCAGACAATCACGAAGCACCGCGTATGCAGGCGGGCTTGCATTTCCTGCCGCCCATGGAGGTGGACCTGACAGAATTTGCCAACAGCGACGTCGTTTATTCCAACCGCTTGAAGACAGACCTGGCTGACAAATTGACCTACCTGTGCCCCGCCCCGATCGATGATGACACCATCGATGAACTCAACTGGCTGACGGCTGCTGTTTTTCGCGTAACCGGCGCGTTGGATGTGGCCCGCGTGGATTTCCGCCTGAACGTCCGTGAAGATTGGAAACCTTACATCCTTGAGATCAACCCCCTGCCCGGCCTGTCCCCCGGCATTTCCGACCTGGTGATCGAGGCCGCCGCTGACGGCATTGAACACACCGAATTGGTCAACACCATTCTGAACACCGCCTTGCAGCGATATGGCATGATGGAATAAAAGAATTTACTTTTCACGTATCCAGGCCAGCAAAAACATCTATAATTCTCTTGTACCTGCACATATCTGAGATACTAAGGAGAATGAGATAATGGCGTACCATCAAAAACATGGTGTCAATATCGGCCGTTGGCTGTGCCACGGCGATGACCCGCTGGAACAGCGTGAAAAATGGCTGGTGCAGGATGATCTGCGCAAGATCCGCGACATGGGCCTCGATCATGTGCGCCTGTGCCTGAAAGAGATATATTTTTGGGCGGAAGACGGCACCCTCAACCAGCGCGCCATCGAGATCCTGCGGCGCGGCATCGATTGGGCGCTGGACGCCGGGTTGGTAGCCAATGTCAACCTGCACATACTGCGCTCACACAACTTCCTTGACCTGCAGGAACCCGAGTTGTTCACCAGCCCGACCGCCCAGGCGCATTTCGTCAAGATGTGGACAGATCTTTCAGAAAACCTGCACGACTATTCCACCGACAAACTGGCGTTCGAGTTCATGAACGAACCGGTCGCGCGCGCCAACGAACGCTGGAATACGGTCTGGCAACAGGCCTATGATGCCCTGCGCGCCAAGGAAAAAGAGCGTGTGCTTATCCTCGGTTCCAACCTGTGGAACCAGGCGCGCACCTTCAAAGATCTGACGGTGCCTGAGAATGACCCCAACATGATGCTGGACTTCCACTTCTATGAGCCGATCCTGGTCAGCCATTACCACGCTCCCTGGACGCCGATCACAATGGTACCCTTCAAGCTGCACTACCCCGGCCGCCCCTTCCACATGCCACCCTGGATGTTCGGCCTATATGCCCAGTTCAAAAAGGGTCTTAGCTCCATCAACCGCAAGGACGCCTGGCATGAGAATGTACCGTTCACCAAAGAAATCATGGCATCCCGCTTCCAACTGGCGCTGGATATCGCCAAAAAGCACAACCTGCCGCTCAATTTGGGCGAATTCGGCGTCTATTCACAGGTTCCGCAGGAAATCGGCAAAAAGTGGCTGCATGACGTGTTCTCGCTCTGCCAGCAAATGAATATCTCCTGGACAATCTGGACGCTGGGCAAAGGCGACGATGGCTTTGCCATCATGGACAAAGCCGGCAACCCGCGCTGGCAGGTAGAAGTCATGCGTCCATTCCTTAAATAACATTTTTGTATGCTCATTTCCAGATTCTCACGCACAAGCGCATCATTAAACCGGGAAAGCCGCCATGAAAATCGCCACGCTCAACCTCCGCCACCACAGCGACCGCTGGGAAGAACGTTTCCCGCTGGTGGTAGATACCTTGCTTAAGTCAAACGCTGACCTGATCGGCCTGCAGGAAGTTTCCATCAAAGTAGGACCCAAGAATCAGGCGCAGTTGATCGCAGAAGCAGTCAATGCACTGTCAAATTATCCCCCTTATCAGGTGTACTTCACCCCCACGCGCGAGGCAACCAAAGACCAGGAAGGCATCGCCATCCTGTCCCGCCTGCCGGCCGAGAGCTTTGAATCGATCGCTCTGCCGGGCCCCTGGCGGGTAGCGCAGCGCATTACAGTGAGGCAAGAAGGCAGATTGTTGTGTTTTGCCAACACCCACCTGCATCACGAACCCTGGCGTGATGAAAGCATCCGTCTGCAGCAGGCGATCGCCCTGATGGATTGGATCAACGCACAATCCAATGCGTGTGTAATCAGCGGGGATTTCAACGCCGAACCCGATTCCGCCACCATCGTGCAGATCAAGCAAAGCCACCGCTCCGCCTATGAGAGCGTGCATGGCAGCGAACCGGATCTCACCTATCCTACCCCGCTGGTGGTGCCGGCACCCGCGCACACCAATACCATCGATTACCTGTTCTACTCACCCGACGCTTTTCAAGTCATCGCCTGCGAGAAGATCGGCACACAATCCGCGCCGCACGACCCCACGCTCTACCCCTCCGACCATTATGGCCTGTGTTCAGAAATGGTCTGGTGCTAAGGAAAAAGATAACAGCGGTGCTTGATCGCACCGCGGGAGGGTAAAATGCGTTCACGATGTTTTTTTATGGCAGCTTGCCGTTGATGCTCTGCAACTCGCTGAGGATCGCCTGCATCACATCCTGCTCAGCATCAACCGCCTCTGTGACCGGGCGGCGCACCCGCTCCCAAGGCAGGCGCTGCTGGGCTTCATCAAAGGCACGCAGGCATCCCGCCACTTCCTCATAGGCCGCATCCACATTTTCCAATCCCATCAAACGCGCTTCCGGCCGTTGGTTGGGGTCTGAATTGCCAGCCGTGTCGATCTTCAGATGACCAATGCCCAGCCAGCGATCCAGCAACCCGCGCCGGATCTCAATGTTGGTCACCATGCGGTAAGGCACATGCACCACCTTCTGCATGATATAGCCCGAATGCACCACGATCTCATCATCCATCAGCTCATAGCGGTATCGTTTATACAACGGGAACATCAACAGGAAGGTCGGCACCGCCCACACCAGGTTGGGGATCGTAGCCCAGAACAATGCCTTGCTCTGGTAATCGACCACGCCCTCCTCACGCATGATGAAATACATCGAAATGTATAGGATGACCCAGATGAGAGCAAAGACAAAGACCACGCTGAGCAGCATTTTGTATAAATATGTTTTTTTGGGGGTGTAAGTATACATGTTTTTTCTCCTGTTAATCAATCGATGGTTGCTAATATCCGCAGAAAGTGCTTGCGGACCTCTTCTTTTGGAATATGCAATGCCTCACATTGCCGCAGATAACTTTCGGTCAGCTGTTCAAACACCTTTCGCCGATCTTCTTCGATAGGCACCTGTCGGTCAAGGACATAACATCCGCGCCCCTGCTGTGAAGACACATAGCCTTGTTGATCCAGCCGGCGGTACACGCGTGCGATGGTGTTAAAGTTGATGTCCAAATCTTCTGCCAGTTCACGCACCGTGGGCAGTTGCTCACCAGAACCGATATCACCAGACACGATCAGGCATTTGATCTGTTCCTCGATCTGGTAATAAAGAGGCTCTTTGCTGTGAAAATTTACCTGGATTTTGTGGTGCATTGTTATTCCTATTGTATCAATGTATCATAGTATGATTGTATCATTAACGGCAAAACATGGCAAGACCGATTTGCAGGTCAGTATCATCTGTCTGGGCGCGATGCGTTTCGGCGCGCGCGATTCTAAAGACCTTTCTTTCCAGATGCTGATGCTTATCTCGATCTCAGCGCTGACAGCGACGCCCGCCTGAAAGCCCTGCATATCGTGGCAGACGAAACTGCCGCCACCGTCAACCAGGTGATTCTCGCCTGGCTGATGCAGCACAGCCCGCACACCATCCCGCTGGTCAGCGCTGGCACCATGGAACAACTGGAAGAAAACCTCGCCGCCGCACACCTTATTTTGACCGAGGAACAACTCCACAACCTCGACAGTGCTGGGGTGTAAGGTTACTTAATTACGCCAGTTTTCCGTCGGTATTCAGCACTAACTGCATTGCCTTGCTGAAGATGCGCTTGCGCATCATCAGAATGCTGATGACACCGGCGATATTGGCCGCCACATAGATCATGGCGACCACCACGAACTGGTAAAAAGCAGCGTAAACCGGATCCGCACCCGCCAGCACCAGGCCCGCCATCGCCCCCGGTATCCACACAATGCCAAGCGAGCGCAGCGAATTGACCTGCGGTATCAGGCTGGCGTTGATCGCACTCTGCACATAGGGCGCAACCGCATGTTCAGGTTTCGCCCCAGCGCCAGGGCGGTTTCCACCATGCCATGATGCGAACTGACCTCAGAGCGGAACCGTTCCAGCCCGAGGATATTGGTATTCATGGTGAAATATGGACACTACCTGCCCATTTTCACCCCACAAAACACCTTCGCCAGGGAGCAGCAGGCGCTTTCATGGTATCATCATCGCAAAAAACTGGCCATACGCCAGGAGCGCTAAATAATGAAAAAAATCCGTATCAAACTGAATGGAAATCTGATCTTCACCCTGCTGGTGATGCTCGCCATGGCAGTCACCATCATTGTCAAAGAAACCTCACGCCCTGCTCAAACCCCGGATGCCATCGGCTATGGATCGGACACGGTCAAAGGGGAAGTTGTCCAAATCCTCGAATCTGGCACCGTACAGCTTGGCTCCATCGAACAGGAATACCAGATCGCGCAGGTGCGCATTCTGGAAGGTGACTTCACAGACACCCTGGTGACGATCGATCACGGCTCCTACCAGATCCTGCCCAGAGGATTCAGCCTGTCGGCAGGCGAACGCATCCTGGTAACGGTTGGGCAAACCCCTGACGGTGCCTTGCGCGCCTATTTCATCGATTATGTCCGCCTGACCCCATTGCTGGTGTTGTTTGCCATGTTTGTGGTCGGCTCCATTCTGGTCAGCGGGTGGAAAGGGATTCAAAGCCTGCTCTCCATGGGTGTCAGCCTGCTGGTCATCTTCTACTTCATCATCCCGCGCATTCTGGCAGGTGCCGATCCCATCTGGACCAGCATTGTCGGTTCTTTCATCTTTTTGGCAATCACGCAATACCTCGTGTACGGCTGGACACTAAAAACGCAGGTGGCGCTGGTTGCCATCGTCATCGCCATGACCATCACCGGCTTTCTGGCTGTGTGGTTCGTCAATTACACCAGCCTGAACGGATTCGGCAACGAGAGCGCCATGTACCTGATGCAGCAGGGCGAAAACCTCAACATCCAGAATGTTCTCATCGCCAGCATCATCATCGGCACGCTGGGGGTGCTGGACGACCTGGTCATCTCACAGGCATCAGTGGTGATGGAGTTGCACACCGCCAACCCCAATATGACCTTCCGTGAACGCTACCGCGCTGCCTTCCACATCGGCCGCGATCACATCGCCGCCACCGTTAATACCCTCGTGCTGGCATATGTCGGCGCTGGCCTGATGATGTTCTTGCTGTTCTCGCTCAACAATCCCGATTACCTGCTGCTGCTGAACATCAACTTCATCGCCGAAGAGATCGTGCGCTCCCTGGTCGGCACGCTGGGTTTGTTCAGCGCGGTGCCGATCACCAACTTGATCGCCAGCTGGGCGGTCGACACCCCCGAGCGCGTTCAGAAATTATGCCGCATCTTCGGCCCGCTGGGCGCTTCTCACGATCATTAATGGAAGAGAAACTGTCCTGAACCGGGCAGCTTCTCTTTTTTTCAGGTTTGCCTCAATGGCATCTTGGTACAGACAGGTTTATAATGAAAGCAGCCAGATGAGAAGAGAAGGTATCCTTAATCTATGCT
>Ga0334890_1001764_pt1 | contig 27326 bp, 18 predicted proteins | sample GraSluR1_MG_3_FD_207220 | JGI IMG/M metagenome (GOLD analysis project Ga0334890, IMG submission 207220) | Sludge microbial communities from methane-producing bioreactor in Wageningen University, Netherlands - Granular Sludge_31_08-R1 | ecosystem: Engineered > Bioreactor > Anaerobic >... | reverse complement strand
GTCGGCCTCGATGGTGGCGATGATTCTCACGCGATTTTCCCTTCCGCCAGCACGCGGTCGAATCGATCGAGAGCGCCTTGGAGCATGTCCTTCACGATATCCACGCCCTCCCGCACGCTACGGACCACGTCCATGTCGCGGTCGAGCTGCTTGAGGGTCCTCTGAGCTTCCGAGTCCCCGGCCGCCGCCCGGATCTCCCGGTCGGCCTTGAAACGGCGCAGCTCGCCGAGCTGCGTCGCCGACGTGATGATGCGGTAGGCCCGATCCGCCGAGCGCAGCAGCACACGCAGCTCATCCACGCGGGTCAGGCGGCGGTTGAACCGGTCCGGGTGGTCGGTCAAGGTCTTGAGCTCTTCCAGCAGCCCGGTCATTTCGTCGCAGATGTCCCGCACGGTCTCAACTTCCTCCAGACGCCGTGCGACTTCGTCCCGGCCGGCCTGGAGGCGTGAGGGGTCGAACCACGTCGTCGTCCGGCGGTAGGCGAATCGCTCCGGCGGGATGGGTGTGCTGCAGAACCGTTCCATCGCCGCATGCAGGGGCATGGCCTCGGTGCCACGGATATGCACGCCGCCCTCGGTGGCATCGATCAGCGGCACGGGGCATCCCACGAAGTCCTTCTCAAACTGCTCGAGATATGTGAAAAGCAGCTCGTCAGTGTAGACGTCGCGCCCGTCCGTGTCCTGGACCTTGCGGAGCATCTCACGGTTGCGGGCCAGCCGGTCCCATTCCTTCATTTCGATCGTGTTGAAGCGGTTGAACTCGCTTCGCCAGGTCTGGTGCATTTCGACGCCGGGGATGTAGTATACGTGGCCGGTGTACGCCAGGTCCTGCCCGATGAACAAAACGGGGCCGCACCCCATGTAGCGCGCGAGGTAGAACGCCAGGTGCGCCACGGTGGCGCCGGCCGGCAGCCCGTCGCGGGCGGCCAGGGCGTCTCCCAGCAGCAGCCGCGCGAAGGCGTTGTCCAACAGCGAGGTCGGGCCGCGGAACGCGTCGATGACGTGCCACGTCGCCTTGGGTTCGGCCACCAGATGCACGTCGCCGGACGGCTCGATTCCCTCGAAGTACTGCCGGGAAACCTCGTGGTAATCCAGGCTCACGACGAAGTCCGGGACGATGCCGCGCTGACGCAGCATGGGATAGATGGTTTGCACCGCGATGAGAACGGCCCGGCCGCGCGCGGCGGGCAGTTGGTCGATGTTCTTGCGCAGCGACGGGCCTGCCGCAACCACGATGGCCGGAAAGCCGGCGAATCGATTCCGCACAATGTCCAGGGCCGGAGTGGCCACGTAGGCGGGCAAATTGTTGGCGACGTTGCGGCAGGTAATCTGCGCGTTTGTGACGAGCGTGATGATCGAGACGCGGGAGTAGGCCACGTACTCCATGAACAGGGTGCGGGCGGCGGAATGGAACGGCCCGGCAATCTGCTGGGACGGCGGATGCAGGATGATGTGGACGCCGAGCATGATGAGGGGCGCGTGGGGCCGGAGTCGTTCGTGGACTTCGGCCTTGTCCGCGTTCGTCAGGATGATCAGCCGCTGCGACGCGATCACGTCGACCAGGTCAACGCAGGCGAAGGCGGTGGCCAGCACCGGCACGGACGGCTCGAAGACCACGAGGATGGCGTCACCCCTGATCCGCTCGTGGACGGCCCGCACGTGGTATCCCAAGCCGAAACCGTGAATCAGGTAGCAGGAGTGAGCGTCGAAATCGACCTCGGCCAGCAGTTTGGCCGCGTCCGCGGCGGGATCGTACCGGGAGTGCAGGTAACTCGACCGGCCTTCCCGCAGGGTGACCTTGGCCGTCCAGTGACCGGACCGCGTCGGTTCGACCGGCAGCCGCTGGTCATCCATGACGGCGTCAATCCGGCGGGCAAGCGCCGGATCCACGCGCCACAGGGCGGCCATGTTCCGGAGGAACACGTCGGCGGGTGGGGCAGTCGTCTGAGGCGGGGCCGTGCTCACTCAGAGTTCTCCGGAGCGACCTCGCGCGGGTCAGCAAACGTGCATGGCTGGCGCAGGGCGGCCTCCAGCCGCGCCAGGTACTGCCGGCGGGGAATCTCGACGGCGCCCAGGCTCCGTAGATGGTCCGTCATGAACTGCACGTCCAGAAGCCGCATGTTGCGGGCCTTCATTCGTTCCACCAGATGCACCAGGGCGACCTTGGACGCGTCCGTCTGACGGTGAAACATGGACTCCCCGAAAAACGCGCCCTGGATGGCCACGCCGTACAGCCCGCCGACCAGGGCGCCCTGCGGTCCGCCCTCCCGGGCCTCCACGCTATGCGCAAACCCCAGCTCGTGCAACCCGGAGTAGGCCTCGATGATGTCGCTGGAGATCCAGGTCCCCTCCGGGCGATGTGCGCACGCGCGGATGACCGCAGAAAAATCCCGGTCGATCACCACGGAGTAGACCTGCCGTCGGCAGACCCTGCGCAGGGATCGGGAGGCCCTGAACGTCTCGACCGGAATGACGGCCCGCGGATCGGGCGAGTACCAGTAGATATCGCCGTCCTCGTCGGCCATTGGGAAAATGCCGTTCGCGTAGGCGCTCAGCAGCAACTCCGGTTCGAGGTCCGCTCGCATGCGGTCCGGATTCTGCCCCGCGGCCATGTCGATGTAAACCCTCAGCCGCCCTGGGTGAACTCGCCCAGTCGATCCATCGACCGCCGCAACTCGTTGAGGGCCCGCCGCGTGGCAGCGTGGACGGCAGCCGGGGTTGTGTTCAGGCGGGCGGCGACGTCCGCGACGGGCAGGCCCTCCAGGAATCGCAACTGGATCACCCGGCGATGCGCATCGGGCAGCTTCGCAACGCACACCGCCAGCGCGTCAATCGCCTCATCCCTGCGGATAATGCGGCTGGGTGTACACGACTCCGCACAAACCTGATCCAGCAGGTTCCAGTAGGAATCGGCGCGGCCCCCGCAGATCGCATTGCACTCGCGTGCTACGTCCCGGGCCTGGCGGTGACACGCCCGCCACGCGTCAATCAGCTTGTGGTCAAGGATGGTGAGCGCCCAGCTCAGGAAGGAATCGGGGTCGGCACCCTGGAAATGGTCGATCTGGCGGAAGACCTGGAGATACACGTGCTGAAGAACGTCCTCCGGCTCGAAGCGAGACCGCATCGCGCCGTCCATGCGGGCCTCGGCCCGCGCGTGCAGTTGAGGATGCAAAACGGCCAGCAGCTTGGTGACGGCCGTCTGGTCACCGTGGCGGGCCGCGTCAACCCACGCTTGTAGTTGAGAGGCTTGCTCCATGGTGAAGCCGCCGTCTCCGGGTAAAGCTGCACTGAACTGCCATGAGCGGTCTGCATTCTACTGCTGGCATCGTGTCGAGCCAATGGTTCTGGGGGGGCGGTCCGTGTAAACTGGTAAAGGTGGCCCTCTGGGCGGGCGCCGGTGGGGGGCAGGTCCGTGCGGAGCGGCGACCGTGAAACACTCGTCAGACAGTCAAATCGGCGGCCCGGATGAGCGGATCACAAGCCTCGTCGAGGAGTTCGTCGAGCGGCGGCGGTCCGGCGAGGTCCTGACGCCGCAGGATTTCGCCGCCGAGCACGCGGACATGGCGGAAGCGTTGCGCCCGTATCTGGAGGGTCTGGCGATCCTGGACCGGGTTCGGGAGACGGCCACGCCGCCGGCAACGGAAATGGCGTTCGCACCGACGGGCGTGCCGTTGCCCGAGATTCCCGGCTACACCCTCACAAGCGAGATTGACCGGGGCGGGATGGGGATCGTGTACGAGGCCCGCCAGCTTTCCACGAAGCGCACCGTGGCCATCAAGACGCTTCCCGGCGGGCCGTTCGCGGCCCCCGCGGCCCTGAAACGATTCCAGCGAGAGATCGAGTTGGCCGCCCGGCTGGAGCATTCGGCGATCGTCCGAGTGCTGGAGAGTGGCGACGCAGCAGGACTGGCCTACTACGCGATGGACTTCGTGAAGGGCGTGACCCTGCAGCGTTACATCGCGGAGACCCGCCCGGACCAGCGGGAGATTCTGGCGATCTTCGTGCAGATCTGCGAGGGGGTTCAATACGCGCACGAACAGGGCGTCATCCATCGGGATCTCAAGCCGGCCAACGTGCTGATCGACGCGGAGGGCAGGCCGCACATCCTGGACTTCGGACTGGCCAAAGCGATAGACGAAGCCGGGGCTGCCGCGATACGGACGACGGTGATATCCATGCCCGGGCAGCCGATGGGCACGCTGCCCTACCTGGCTCCGGAACAGGCGACGGGCCTGGCAGAGGCCGTCGGCGTCCGGACCGACGTGTACGCGCTGGGCGTGATGCTCTTTGAAGCCGTCGCGGGAGGGCTTCCGTTCGACGTGGCCGGGGAAGCCTCGGAAGTGATCCGCCGGATCGCTGAGGAACCGCCACGTCGTCCGTCAGACGTCTGCGCCGGCATCGATCGTGAACTGGAAACGATCATTCTGAAAGCCATCGAGAGGGAACCGGCTCGCCGCTATGCGACGGCCCGCGACTTGGGCGAGGATCTTCACCGCTACCTGGAGGGTGAGCCGATTGTCGCCCGGCGCACCAGCCGCTTCTACGTGGCCCGCAAGAAGGTGCTCAAGCACCGCTGGAGAATCGCCGCCGGCTGCGTCGCGGCTGCGATGGCCGTCGTAGGAATCTGGGGGGGAACTTGGTGGAGCCGCGAATCCGCTGAACAGGCTCGACGGCGCGGGCTGCCCGACGCCCGCATGAAGCTGTTGCACATGCAGCAGGGCGTGGACCAGGGTAAGCCCGAGGGCGCACTGACGGGTCTGGAACGAGTGGCCGTCGACTATCCGGAGCTTCGTGAGATTCCGTTGGTGTGGGCCCAGGCTCAGTTCTCGCAGCCGCAGTCCCGATATGCCGCACTGACCTACCTGGAGTCCGCTCTGGCCGGCGACCCGGAGCGGTGGGACTGCCGTGAGCTGCTTGCCGAGATGTACGACTCGACCGGATTCACCCAGCGGGCGGCCGAGTTAAGGGCGGTGCCGGGATCGCGCGGGGCGGACACGGCGGAGGACTGGTACCTGCGATCGCTGACCACGCTGAGCCTGGAGCGGGCCTTTGACGCGACGGCGGTGGCGACTCAGCGTGATCCGGCCCATGCTTTTGCCTGGCACAGGCTTGCCCAGCTTGCCATGCACACCGGCCGGCTGGATGACGGCCTTCGCGCAGCCGACCACTTTCTGGCTTCCGGAGGGAGCCCTCTCGTCTGGCTGCGGTTCAAGGGCGACGTGCTCACCCTGAAGGGTGATGCGCACGCGGCCCTGGAGCAATACGATCGGCTGGTCGCCCTGAATCCGTGCGACCGATCCTTGTATCGAAGCCGCGCTCATCTCCACCGGCACATCGGAAGGTACCATGAGGCCGTGGAGGACTACACGAAGGCGCTGCAGCTCGGGAAGTCGGTTGACGGTGGGATGTGGGAGTACTTCCAGCGGGCCACGGCGCTTTGGATTGTGGGCCGCAAGGACGAGGCGATTGACGACATGCGGCGGGTCCGCATTCTGCGCGGGTTTCCTTCGTACTCGGACGCGCGCCTCTTCGTGCTGCTGAGCGGCGACGGTCGGCGGCAGGAGGCCCACGAGGTTCTCGAGGCGGCCCGGCGGAACGTGCCCGATCGATGGATAGACCGCGTGTTCGCGTGTCTGGCCGGCGAGATTTCGCCCGCGCAGCTCGTGGCCATTGCCGGCGATGACCCCATCCGCCGCTCCGAGGCGTTCTACTACGCGGGAGAGGCCTGTCTGCTGGCGGGAGAGCGCGACGCCGCTCGCACCTGGTTCACCGAATGCGTCCAGAGCGGAGTCGAATGGGACTCGGTGGCCGGCCCGCTGACTCCGATGAACGAGCACCACCTGGCGCGATGGCGTCTGGAGACGCTGACCGAGCCCGACGTGACGAGCGCGCCGGCCGGCGTGCCGTCTGAACCCGGCTCGCCATAGGCGGTTTCCGCGGTACGTTACGGCTGTGTGGACGGTCTGCGATTCCGATACAGGTTCGCGTCGATGACGACGCGCATGGCCTGCGTGTCGAGGGTGCCGCCGAAGAACTCATTCAGGCGGACGATGTCCGGGTCCGGTTCGGTCAGAAGCTTGTTGTAATTGACGTACAGCACGTCGAAGTTCTTCTGCTGCCGAAGCCAGTCCGTGACGTGGTCGAGATGCTTGAGGAACAGGGCCCGCATCTCGGCGTCGGCTACGCCTTCCTTGAGGGTCCCCCGGCGGATGAGCATCTTCTTCTGCGAGGCCAGCACCTCGTTCAGGTCTCGCCGCATGAAGACCACCTTGTAGTGGTAGTCCGGCGGCAGGTCGAGCAGGAGCTGCGAGATGCCCTTGACCACCTTGCCCTTCGCGTCCGGCAGCCAGGCCTTGTCCGTCTTGATCTGCTTGATCCGCTCGAACTCGTAGTACCCCTTCGGGTTGTCCTCGTCGGCGGTACGGATTCCGTCCGCCAGGATCTCGAAGCCCGTCGCCTCCAGCATAGCCATCATCATGGACGTGCCCGAGCGTGGCAGGCCCGAAACGATCGTGATGTATTCCTGGGTCGACTGGGTCATGAGGGTCATCCGTTGCCGCGGGCGTTGAGGTAATCGGTGGCCTGGGCCAGCACCTGCGGGACCGCCTCCTTCAGCGGCAGATCGAGAATGGTCCCCGCGGCTTCGGCGTGTCCGCCGCCACCCATGGCCTTGGCCAGGTCCAGCACGTTCAGGCCGGATTCCCCGCGGAAGTTGATCCGCGTTCTGCCGCGCACGCCCTCGGTCAGCAGAAGGGCCATGCGAATGCCCCGCACCGACCGGGGCACGTTCACCTGGTCGTCGATGTCCGCGGCCGTGCAGCCGGCGCGGGTGATCTCGTCGTAATCGGCCGTGCTGTAGGCGAGCCGGCCGTCGGCGACGATTCGCGTATTCCCGTAGATGGTCTGGAGAAGCTGGAACTCCGCGGGCGTCAGGCTTCGGTAGAGCTGCTCGCCGAGGGCGGCGACGTCGGCCCCGCGCGCGACGAGCTCTGCCGCGGTTTCCAGGGCCCCGGGCGTCGTGTTGCCCAGCGTGAAGCCCACCGAGTCGGTCAGAATTCCGGCGTACAGAAGCGACGCCGTCAGCGGCGTCACGGGTTGCCCCGCGGCGTCCAGGAGACGAAAGACCATTTCGGACGTGCTGCCGGCGGTCGGCTCCACCCAGTTCACGCGGCCGAAGCGGGTGTTGGACGCATGGTGGTCGATGTTCAGCAGGACCTTGCCGTCGACCCAGGTGCTGCGAACCTCCGGCCCCACGTTGCAGCGGGAGATCTTGGCGGTGTCGAGAGCCACGAATCCGTCGGCCTCGTCGAAGTCGCGCGGTTCGGCCAACGCGGGCCGGGCCTGCTCGATCATAAACGCCAGACGCTTGGACAAGGAGTCGGGCGGCAGGGCCACGCGCAGGTCGCGCCGTCCGGGGCCGGCGAAGCCCTGGGCCAGGGCGATCATGGCGCCCAGGCAGTCCGCGTCCGGCGTCACGTGGCCGACGACCACGACCTTTCGCCAGGCAAGCAGGTGCTCGATCAGTTCCTTCGGTACGTTCATCGCCAGGTCGCCGGCGGCCATGCCGCTCTCGCACGCCCGCAAGACGCCACTATCCTTGCCGCATGGAGCGAATCAGAATGGCAGCCACTTCCGGCCGGGTGAACTCCTGCGGCGGCGCCTCGCCCCGCGAGAGCATCTCACGCACCTTCGTGCCCGACAGGAAGATCTGGTCCCCGTCAATCTTCGGGAACGTCTTGCCGCTGACCATGCCGCCGGCCTTGCGGGACCAGGCGGCGTGCTCGAACTTCAGAGGCGTGATCGCCAGGTCTCCCGGCCCCAACGTGTCGAAGATCTCCTGCGCCGCGTAGGTGCCGTAGTAATTGCCCACACCGGCGTGATCACGACCCACGATGAAGTGGCTGCACCCGTAGTTCAGCCGCATGATGGCGTGCAGAATCGCCTCGCGCGGGCCGGCATACCGCATGGCGGCCGGCAGCACGCTGAGCATCGTGTGGTCCGGGTGGTAGTAGTTGTCGATGAGGACCTTGTAGCACTCCATCCGGACGTCAGCCGGGATGTCGCCCGGCTGGGTCTGACCGACCAGGGGATGGATCAGCAACCCGTCGCATATCTCCTGGGCACACTTGGTCAGGTACTCGTGGGCACGGTGGATCGGGTTGCGCGTCTGGAACGCCACCACCGTGTTCCAGCCGCGGCGCTCAAATTCTGCCCGCGTCTGCGCCGGATGCAGGTTGTACTCCGGAAACTCCACCTCGTGACGGGGAGTGACCACGTCCACAGGCCCGGCCAGGCACACGTCGCCCTCGGCCATCAAAACCTTGACACCCGGGTGAGCGGGGTCTTCCGTCTGGAACACGTGCTTCGCCTGCTTCACCTTGTCGTGAGCGTACATCTCCGTCACGGAGAGGCAGCCCAGCGTGCGGTCCTTGTCATCCAGCAGCGTCACCTTTTCTCCGATGCCGATCCGGTCGCCCGTGGCCTTGTCGACGGCGCAGGTGATCGGTGCCGGCCAGACGACCCCGCTGCTCAGCCGCATCTTCTCGCAGATAGAGTGGTAGTCCGCCTCGCCGACGAACCCGTCCAGCGGGCTCAGGGCGCCGATGGCGATGAGCTCCAGATCGCACTGCTGGCGCTCCGTCAGGCGGATGCGAACGCCCGGCGCCTCACTGTAATCTTTTGTGATGACTCTGGTTATAAGCGTACCCCCATGGGGGTCGGGCAGACGACCGGATGGCATGGCGTTTTCCTCTTCTCCAGGTTCGGGGCCCCGTGTGCTACGGGCAAAACAGACCGCTCAGGATAGGGGAAGGCCGGTCAGGATGCAACCGGCGTCGGCACGCTCGTCGCGCGGCGATCCGAAGGAGGTGTTGGGCCGGCCGGGGCGGAGGCGGGGGCGTTGGTGATGACCACCCAGTCCTTTGCGTCGGAGAACGCGTGGCTGTCCACGATGGCGACCAGCCTTGCGGCGCCGGAGGTGTCCGGCGGCCACTGCTCATAGTGCTCGCGTTTGAGGATCAGGTATACGGGCTTGTCTCCGCCCAGCAGATCGGCGGCCCGGTCCAGGACCATCTGGCGCAGGCGATGCTTCTGCCCGGTTCGGTCCACCATCTGCGCGACGATCTCGTACGGGTCGATCATGTGCTCGCTGCGCCGGTGGAAGTAGAAGTTCAGGCGGGCGTCCGGACGCTGGTCGGCCCAGAGGATGCGCGCATCGTCCGGCACCCCGCCGGCGTCAAGCGCCCGATCCAGCGCCGCCACGTCACTCACCTTGTCGATGCGCGGAACGCACGCATACCAAACCACGAGGAACAGGGCGACGCTCGTGCAGGCCACGAGGGCAAACGCGGGGCCGGATCGACCCCGCACAAACGCCACCCCCGCACCCAAAAGGGCGATCACGCCGCACACGGCAACCACCAGGAGCATCCCCTGCGCCTCGGGCGCCTCCTGCCGCACCCACATAAAGCCGGCCGCCACGGCGGCGGCGCCCAACGCCGCACCGACGCCCCACAGCGCCCACGCCAACCGCGGCCCCTGCACGCGGTATCGCACGACGCGAAGAGCCACCACGGACATAAGCAGTACCAGGGCCGGGACCGCCGGAGCGATGTAATAGGGCTTCTTGAACGTCATCGCCGACATGGCCAGCACGCCCAGGCCCGCCCAGAGGCCCACGTACAGCAGCGGGCGGCGCCAGCGGGCGTAGCGGCGCATCCAGGGGGCGGCGAGGGCCTCAAAAACAAGAAAGACCCAGGGCGCCAGGTAGCCGCCCACAACCGGGATGTAGTACAGGAATCCACGGACGCGGGTGTCTTCGTAATCTCCCTGCGCCCGTTGAACGTATTGCCAGTTCCAGAGTTCGGCTACGTGGGGATTGTGCCGAGCCACGGCCAGCATCCACGGGACGAACATCGCCGCGAACACGAAAATGCCCGGCAGAAACCACAGCCGCGTGAAGACACGCCCGGTCTGCGGCGCAAGGCCGCGCACGAAGCTTCGCAGCGCGAGGGCGACGGCCCGGGACCCGCGCCGGGCGATCAGCCGGAGCGGGCGTTCCGTGTACCACCAGAACGCCAGAGGGCCGGCCACGAGCGCGATCGGTGCCGGTCCCTTGGCCAGCATGGCCAGGCCCAGGGCCGCGTAGAACAGCATCATGTGAACGAAGCGTCCGCGCCGGGAGGCGTGTGTCACGCCGAGCCAGAACTCCACACCGGCCCACGTGCAAAAGAAGACCAGAAGCATCTCGCTCGTTGCGTTGGCGGCGTACAAAAGCAGCACGACGGCCGATGCGATCATGACGGCGGCCAGGCGACCGGCCCGACGTCCGAACATCAGCGAGCCCGCCCACCAGACCACCATCACCGTCCCGAAGCCCGCGAGCCCGGAGGGAAGGCGGGCCGCCGCGTCGGTGACCGGCAGCCCGCTGGCGCGATCCGGGGGGACCCCGTACGAAGCGACCGCAACAAGCCAGTACGACAGGGGCGGCTTGCGCAGAAACTCGGAATCCAGAAACCTCGGCACCAGCCAGTCTCCGGTCAGCCGCATGTCGCGGGCACACTGCGCGACGATGGCCTCGTGGTCGCCCAGGGCCGGGCCGCCGAACAGCCCGCCAAAGCAACTCACCAATGCCAGGGCTAGGATGGCCGTCGGTATGAGGACGCAGTGCTTCATGCGTGTGGCGTTCAACCGTGCAGCCCTGTTCAGCCGCCGCGACACGGGACCGCGGCGGTCCGGTGCGAAAGATCCGCCCCGGACGGAGTTCACGCCGCCGCCCGCCGCACGTCAGGGCCCGAACGCCGGTCCGAGGCCAAACCGATTCGTGATCGGGCCGGGACTGACGACAGACCGACCGTCGCCGCGGCATACGAATCTGCTACCCGCCTGCGGACGACAAACGGGTCTCGCCGGATTCCGTCGAGCGAACGGGTCTAGTGCTTGGCCGGGCCGACGACCATCGTCATTCGGCGGTTTTCCATCTTGGGCGGGCGCTCCACTTTCACGTCTTCCCCGAACTGCTCCAGGATCGCCCGGAACATGACCATTCCGATGTCCAGGTGCGCCCGTTCACGTCCGCGGAAGAGCATGGTGAACTGCACCTTGCTGCCCTCCTCCAGGAACTTCCTGGCCCGCTTGATCTTGATCTCACGATCGTGATCGTCCGTCTTGGGACGCAGACGAACTTCCTTGAGCACCTGCTCGCGCGGGCCTCGGTCTTTCTGCTTCTTCTTGAGCTGGTACTTGAACCGGCCGTAGTCCATGATCCGGCAGACCGGCGGTCGTTCCATCGGAGACACTTCCACGAGATCCATGCCGACCTCGCGGGCCCGCTGCTGGGCCTCAGAGGCAGGAACCACGCCTACCTGCACGTTGTTCTCGTCAATCAAGCGGACCGGCGAAATCCGAATCTGCTCGTTGATTCGCAGCAACTTGGCGATACGCGATCACCTCCCTTCGGTTGAACCGTTTGCCAGACCGGGCGGACCCGCCGTCCTCCCGCGTCAGGATTCCACATTCTTACCCCGCGTCGCGATCTCGAGCAGGCAGCCCTCCGCGAACTTCTGCAGCGGAAAATTCCCCAGGGAGCGCCCCGCCCGGTCGTTGACATTGACCGTCCGGTCGGCGGCCTCCTGCTCTCCGATCACCAGAATATACGGAATTTTCAGCGCCCGGCAGCGGTGTTTCTTGGGCCCGATCTTGTCGCTGGACACGTCCAGCTCCACCCGCAGCGCGGCCCGGACCAGCGCATCGTAGACTTCGCGGGCGTACGCCTCGCTCTTGTCGCTGATCGTCACAACGGCCACCTGAGTCGGAGCCAGCCACAGCGGGAACGCACCGGCGAAGTGTTCAATCAGGATGCCGACGAACCGCTCCAGGCTGCCGAAGGGCGCCCGGTGAATCATGATCGGGCGGTGCGGACGGTTGTCCCGGCCGATGTACGTCAGGTCAAACCGCTCCGGAAGGTTGTAGTCCACCTGGATGGTCCCGAGCTGCCATTCCCGTTTGATGCAGTCCCGGACGACAAAGTCGATCTTCGGACCGTAGAAGGCCGCCTCGCCCCGCTCCTCCGTGGCCTGGAGCCCGGTCTCTCGCACGGCGGAACGGATCTGCTCTTCGGCCTGCTCCCACAACTCCGGCGAACCGGTGTACTTCGTCGAGTCCGGGTCCCGCAGCCCGATGCGCACGCGGTAGTCCGTCAGGTCCATGGCGTCCAGCACGGTCAGCGTGAGCTGGATCGTGGAACGCATTTCGTCCAGCAACTGGTCCGGCGTGCAGAACAGGTGGGCGTCGTCCTGCGTGAAACCGCGGACCCGCACCATGCCGCTGAGCTCCCCGCTCTGCTCGTAACGGTACACGTTCCCGAACTCGAAGTATCGCAGCGGCAGATCGCGGTAGCTGCGCGGCTGGGACTTGTAGATGTGCACGTGGTGCGGACAGTTCATCGGCTTGAGCAGGTACCCGTCTTCCTGCCGCAATTCGCGGTCCACCACGGCGATCATCGCCTCCGGCGTGTCCGCCTCGGCCAGGCCGGGGATCTCGCCCCAGACGGCCGCGGCGGCGGCGCCCAGTTGACGCGCCCGTGCCATCGCCTCCTCCCGCTCCGGACCGGCGTGAGCCGGAATGCGCTCGAGCGTCTGCAGCAGGCTCAGCAGCGTGCGTCCCCGGTCGGTCTCGTATAGCGGGGGGAACTGCGAGTCGCGATAGTACGGATAGTGCCCGCTCCGGCGGTACAACCCCAACTGCCCGATGTTCGGGCTGTACACCGGCTGGTAGCCCCGCACCAGCATCTCGAATTTCAGAAAGTTCTCCAGCAGCATCCGGATAATGGCCCCCTTCGGGTGCCACAGCACCAGGCCGCTGCCCACTTCCGGGTCAATGCTGAACAGGTCCAGTTCGCGACCGATCGCCCGATGGTCCCGCGCCTTGGCCTCTTCGAGTTGCCTCAGATGCTCCTTGAGGGCCTTCGGTTTGAAGAAAGCCGTCCCGTACAACCGCTGCAACGCCTTCTCGTTCACGTCGCCCCGGTAATGCGACCCGCTGACCTGGCGAAGCTTGAACGCCCCGATGCGGCCGGTCCGCGGCAGATGAGGTCCGCGACAGAGGTCCTCAAACCCCTCACCCTGCATTTCCCCCGTCACGTAGAAGCTCAGGGTGTCGCCGTCCGCCCGCTCGGCGTTGTCGAGCTTGTATCGGTTGCCTTCCTTCTCCAGCTTCGGAAGGGCATCCCTGCGGGAAAGCTCATACCGCGTAAACGGCCGATCCTCCCGGATGATCCGCTGCATCACGGCTTCGATCTTCTCGAAGTCGTCCGGCGTCAGGCTGCGGTCCAGATCCAGATCGTAGTAGAACCCGTCTTCCACCGGCGGGCCGTACACCAGCTTCGTCTGCGGAAACAGCTCGCACACCGCCTCCGCCATCACGTGCGCCGCACTGTGACGCAGCACGTGCAGGCTGTCGGAGTTTGCGTCATCCGCCGTCAGAATGGTGAGCTTGCAGTCTCCGGGCAGCGGAGCGTGCAGGTCGATGATGGCCTCCTGGCCGTTGACCTGCACTTTGCCTGCAACCGCGGCCTCGGCCAGCCGCGGCCCGATCTTCCCGGCCACGTCATACGTGGACGCACCCGCATCCATCGCCAGCATTGATCCGTCGGGCAGGGTGATGTTCACACTTCGTCTCCAACAAGCGGCATGTGCCAATCGCAATGCCGCGCTCCACCCCCCGGCTCCCGCACGAAACAAAAACGACGCTGGATCACCACGCGCGGGAGCCCGGCGGCACGGTCCAACCGACCTGTGCGCAGAGCAACGGCTACCATGTCACGCGTGTGTTTGACCCAGAGTCGTTCGGATGGATCATACGGTCGATCAACCACCCTCGCGGACGGCAGTCGGCTATGCGGAACCACCGCATTAAAGTGCCACTGACGCCCGGGCGTACCTGAGTATATCAGATCGTCTATCGGGTTCAAGAACCTTGAATCCCCTGGCACAAGGGGGGGAGTCCCCCGGGCTTGACCCCGTGCCGACGCCGCCCGCGGACAATCAGGAGTGCAGCAGGGCGAGGACCTCCGATCGGGTCCGGGCATCGCTTTTGCACCGACCGCGCATGGCGGACGTGACCAGGAGGCTGCCGGCCTTCCGGACTCCCCGGCAGGTCATGCAACTGTGCGTGGCCTGCATGACGACGGCGACGCCCTTGGGAGTCAGGTTGTCCATGAGAACGTCCGCAATCTGCGACGTGAGCCGCTCCTGAAGCTGAGGGCGCAGGGCAAACGCCTCCACCACCCGCGCGAGCTTGGACACACCCACCACCTTCCCGTCCGGGAGGTAGGCCACGCCGGCGCGACCTTCAAACGGCAACAAGTGGTGTTCGCACATGGAGTGGAAGGGTATGTCCTTGAGCACGACCAGCTCGTCATAGGTCTCCGCGAACTGGATCCTGAGTTGCCGGGCCGGATCGGTGTGGAGCCCGGCGAAGAACTCGGAGTACATGCGAGCGACGCGAGACGGGGTCTCACGCAGGCCTTCGCGGTCCGGGTCTTCGCCCACGGCGATCAGAATTTCCCGGACGGCGCTTTCGATTCGAGGCAGGTCCATAGTGACTCCAGGCGCCGCGGCGCCGTTCCGCCGCGGCCCTCACTCTGCGTGCGACCCCTCGCTGCCGACGGGGCCGGGGCCGCCGCTCCAGTCCACACGCGGGGCATCGCCCCACAACAATTCGAGATCGTAGTACTGCCGGTATTCCGGAGCGAATATGTGGATCACGACGTCCACGAAGTCAAGCAGCATCCAGGTGGCGGACTCGTACCCGGCCGATCCGATCGGCCTCCACCCGAACCGTCGGCCCGCTTCCTCCGCAGCGTCATACGCCGCCCGCATCTGCCGATCCGACGTCCCGGAGCAGATCACGAAGAAGTCCGTGACGGAACACATTCCGCGCAGATCGAGGACCACAACGTCCTCCGCCCGGCGATCATGGACGGCCCGAGCGGCCAGAACGGCCAACTCCTCGGCGTCCGGGGCCTGCGTGTCACGGAGTCGCGATTCAGTACTCATGGTTCACTCGGCGGTTCAGAGTATCCCACGGGTCCGCCGGCTGCAACCGGCGGGCGCCAGCCCGGATACGATCGTCAGGCGGAGAACAGGGACTGCTGGTGGGGAGAATCGACGGCTGCCCGTTCCTTCACGTCGCGGATTTCCTCGATGAAGGCTTCCACATTGTCGAACTGGCGGAAGACGGCCATGAAGCGGACGTACGCCACCTGGTTCAGGCGGCGCAGATGGGTCACCACGTACTGGCCGATCTGTTGGCTGGTCACCTCGCGCTCGTGCTCGCGGAAGATGTCGGATTCCACCACGTCCACCAGGCGTTCCATCGCGTCCGGCTCGATGGGAAGCTTGTAACAGGCGTAGCGAACGCCCGAAAGGATCTTGTCCCGCCGATACGGCACGCGCGACCCGTCCCGCTTGACCACCGTCAGGCGGAGCTCCTCTTCAACCCGTTCCTTCGTGGTGAATCGCCTCCCGCAATGGGTGCAGACGCGCCGCCGCCGAATCACGCTGCCGCTCTCGGTCGACCGCGAGTCGATCACCTTATCCGAGTTGTGCTTGTTGCAGGCGGGACACCGCATCGGACATTCACCGGACTCACAGTTCTTTCACGGTTCGGACATGCCGTCAACGACGTTCTGACGACCGCAAACGGTACCGGCCCCACATAGGGCGTGTCAACAGGGGGCCGCCGCCGCCCACTGGACAGCCGCCCCCAGGCTCCTACAGTACCGACTTCATGGATCGAATGATTGACAAACGGGTGGGTCGCGTCCGGCTGCTCGGACGGTCCCTGGCCGGCGAAGAGACGGTCCTGGCGGCGCCGGAGCAGAATGTGTGCTTCGACATCGGCCGGGCCCCGCGGGAGGTCATCCCCATCGACAACATCTGCCTGTCGCACGGGCACATCGACCATTCGGCCAACATCGCCTACTACTTTTCCCACCGGGAGTTCCTCGGCGCGCCACCCGGCCGGTTGATCGTCCACCGCCATCTCGCCCCCCACTTCCAGGCCCTGATGGGCGTCTGGGCGGACATTGAGGGCCGTCCGGGCCCGTGGCAGATCGAGCCGGTCCTCCCGGGCGATGAGGTGCGCATCCGCCGCGATCTCCTGGTCCGGGCCGTGGACGTGAACCACGATTCCCGCTCGCTGGGCTTCGCCGTTGTGGAGGAACGGTTCAAACTCAAGCCCGAACTGGCCGACCACACGGGGCCGCAACTGGTCGAACTGAAGAAGCAGGGTGTGGAAATCCAGAATCGCATCGAAATCCCCCTGGTCGCCTATTGCGGAGATACGGCCGACGGGCCGCACTTTGACCTGGATTGCATTCGGAACGCCGAGGTCCTGCTGCTGGAATGCACGTTCTTTGATCCGGAGCATGTGATCCGGGCCCGGAAGGGCAAGCACATCCACGTGTGCGATCTGCCGGCAATCCTGGACCGACTCCGCTGCGCGAACGTCGTGCTGACCCACGTGACGCATCGAACGACCCTGCGAGACGCGCGCCGGATGCTGGAAGAAACCGTGAGCCTGCACGACCTGGAGCGGCTCACCTTCTTCATGGATCGCCCCAAACGCTCCGCCCCCGCAACCTCGGACTGACCCTGCCCATCCGACGAAACGCGAAGGCGGAACGCCGCGTCGGAATCGCCTCCTCGCTTCCTCGCTTCCTCGCGGCCTCCCTCGGCTCCGTCCGGGCCCATTCTCCCGGCTCGCGTCCCTCCGTGCGACCTGAAACAGTTGCAGGCGGGTCGCGACGCGCAAGCAGAGACAGAAGCCGCCGCTTGACAAACGCGGGGCCAACGTGGAATCATGCCGGTGCGCGGCTGACGCAACAGACCCGGCCGGCCGGCGATCGGCGGCGGAGTTCCTCGCGGTGGGCTGGAGCGTGCTGTCGACATGCGCCCTTCGCAGAGGTATAAGAGACAAGCTCATGACACATGACGACACTCTTGCGGTCAGAACCACTCCACGGCAACAAGCCGGACACATCGCGGCACGGCGAGAAGCCGCTTCCCGAGCCTGTGGGCGGCAAGCAACAGGCCGGCGCCTGGCGGTCACGGTCCTCAGCCTGATGGTGATTTGCAGCCAGCCCCGGATGACCGCCGCGCGGGCTGACGTGCCGGCCAAGCCGGGTGCGGATATCGAGGCCCGCATCGACGCCCTGCTCTCGCAGATGACGCTGGAGGAAAAGCTCGGCCAGCTCACCCAGCAATCCGGCGGCAAACAACAGGACACCAACCCGGAGGTGGCGGGCGGCGCGTCGGAGGACCTGCTCGGCGCCATCCGCGCGGGCCGGCTCGGATCGCTGCTGGGAGCGCACGGGGCGGAATACACCAACGCGCTCCAACGAGCGGCCGTCGAAGAATCCCGGCTGGGCATCCCGTTGATCCTCGGCAATGACGTGATCCACGGCTACCGGACCGTCTTCCCCATTCCGCTGGGCGAGGCCGCAAGCTGGGACTGTGACCTCGTGGAGCGAACGGCCCGGATGGCGGCCGTCGAGGCCCGGGCGGCCGGCACGCACTGGACGTTCGCGCCCATGGTGGACATCACGCGCGATCCGCGCTGGGGCCGCATTGCCGAAGGGTCGGGCGAGGACCCGTTCCTGGGCTCGGCCCTGGCCGCGGCGCGGGTGCGGGGCTTTCAGGGCGTGTCGCTCACGGCCCCGGACGCCGTGCTGGCGTGCGCCAAGCATTATGTGGCCTACGGCGGGGCCGAGGCCGGCCGTGACTACAACACGGTGGACTGCTCCGAGCAGCGGCTGCGCGAGTTGTACCTGCCGCCGTTCCACGCGGCGGTCCGGGCCGGATGCGGATCGCTGATGAGCGCCTTCAACGACTTGAACGGCGTGCCGACCTCGGCCAACCGATTCACGCTGGAGCGTATCCTCCGGCAGGAGTGGGGATTCGACGGGTTCGTGGTGAGCGACTGGAACTCCATCGGCGAGCTGGTGCAGCATGGGTACGCGGCCGACGGGAAGGACGCCGCAGAAAAAGCCCTGCGGGCCGGCGTGGACATGGACATGTCGTCGTTCACGTACCGGACGCATCTGGGCGAGTCGGTGAAGCAGGGCGCCGTGTCCGAATCCACCGTCGACCGGAGCGTGCGCCGGGTCCTGCGGGCGAAGTTCGCGCTGGGGCTGTTCGTCAATCCGTATGCCGATCCGAAAGTCGAAGCCAGGGTCACGCTGTGCGATGCCCATCGGCAACTCGCGCGCGAATCGGCAGCGCGGTCCATGGTGCTCCTGAAGAACGACGGCGGGCTTCTCCCGCTGAAGAAGGACGTGGCCCGCCTGGCCGTCGTTGGACCGCTGGCGGACAATCAGCGCGACCCGCTGGGCACGTGGGCGGGCATCGGCCGGTGGGAGGACGTGGTGACCGTGCTGGCCGGCATCCAGGCGGCCGTGGCGGAAGGGACCCGCGTACAGCACGTGCCGGGCTGCGAGATCGACGCGGAGATACCCGGCGGCATCGACGCCGCGGTGGAGGCCGCGCGACAGGCGGACGTCGCGATTCTCGTGATCGGCGAGAGCGAATCCATGAGCGGCGAAGCCCGTTGTCGCACGACGCTCGACCTGCCCGCAGCGCAGGAGCAGCTGTTGCAGGCCGTCCACGCGACGGGCAAGCCCGTGGTCGTGGTGCTGTTGAATGGGCGGCCGCTGTCGATCCGCTGGGCGGCGGAGCACGTGCCGGCCATCCTGGAGGCGTGGCACCCCGGTGTGGAGTGCGGGCACGCCGTGGCGGACGTGCTGTTCGGCGACGTGAACCCCGGGGGCAAGCTGCCGGTGACGTTTCCGCGGGCGGTGGGCCAGGTGCCGATCTCCTACAACCAGAAGAACACGGGTCGGCCACCGAGCGACGACCGCTTCACGTCGAAGTACATCGACCTGCCCACGACGCCGTTGTTTCCGTTCGGGCACGGGTTGAGCTACACGACGTTCGAGTTTCGCAATCTGACCGTCACGCCGGGGGAGATCGGACCGGCCGGTGCGGTGGCGGTGAGCGTGGAGGTGGTCAACACGGGCGACCGGTCGGGCGACGAGGTGGTGCAGTTGTACATTCGCGACCTCGTGGCGAGCATGACGCGTCCCGTGCGGGAGCTGAAGGGGTTCCGGCGAATCTCGCTGAAGCCGGGCGAATCGCAGCGGGTGACGTTCACACTGGGTCCGGAGCACCTGGGGTTCCACGACCCGCGCATGGAATACGTCGTGGAGCCGGGGACCTTCCACGTCTGGGTCGGCCCGAGCTCCGTGGGGGGGCTGGAGGGCGCGTTCGAGGTGAAAGCACGGTAGTCCGTATGTTCCAAGCGAGAACAACATGCCCGAAAACGTGATGCAGAAGCTGGCAACGATCGATTGGGTCGTCCTGGTTGGCTACTTCCTGGTGGTGATGGCCATCGGGTTTCACTTCATGCGGCGGGCGAAGGACTCCACCGGGTACTTCCTGGCCGGCCGGAACGCGGGCTGGATCGCAGTGGGCGGCGCGCTGTTCGCCGCCAACATCTCCTCGGAGCACTTTGTGGGACTCGCCGGCTCCGGCTACAACAGCGGATTTGCGGTCGCCCAGTTTGAGCTGTTCGCGGCGGTGGCCTGCCTGACCCTGGGCTGGGTGTTCATGCCGTTCTACGTGCGGACCGGCGTGTTCACCATGCCCGAGTTTCTGGAGCGTCGCTTCAGCAGGGGCTGCCGAAACTACCTGACGATCATATCGTTGATTTCGTACGTGCTCACCAAGATATCGGTGACGCTCTACGCAGGAGCGCTCTTCCTGAACGTCCTGTTCGGGTGGGATCTCTACACATCCAGCCTGGTGATGGTCATCGCGACCGGTGTCTACACGGTGGCCGGCGGGCTGGCCGCCGTGATCTACACAGAGCTGATTCAGGCGTTCATCCTGATCGGCGGCGCGATCATCCTGACGTGGGTCGGGCTGGACAAGGCCGGAGGTCTGTCGTCGCTCATTGAGGAGTTGCCGAAGGCGCACTGGTCGATGCTCAAGCCGGCGAGCCATCCGGACTATCCGTGGCTTGGGATGATCTTCGGCCTGCCCATTCTGGGAATCTGGTACTGGTGCACCGATCAGTACATCGTTCAGCGGGCCCTGGGGGCGAAGAACGTGGACCACGCCAGGGGCGGCGCCATCTTCGCCGGCTTCCTGAAGCTGCTGCCCATGTTCATCCTGGTCTTTCCGGGAATGATCGCCCTAAAACTGTTCTCCGACGTTTCCAAGGATGACTCGAACCTGGTCTACCCCATGCTGACCTCGCTGCTGCCGGCGGGAATCAAGGGGCTGGTCATCGCCGGGCTGTTCGCCGCGATGATGTCCTCGCTGGCCGCCTGCTTCAACTCCTGCGGCACGCTGTTCACCATGGACCTCTACAAGCCGCGCCGGCCGAACGCCTCGGAACGGGAGCTGGTGCTGGTGGGACGGATCGTCACGGTCGTCATCGTGATCCTCGGCATTCTCTACGTGCCGTTCATGAAGCACCTCGGCGGAAGCCAGTTGTACAAGTACCTGCAGAGCGTCCAGGGCTACATCAGTCCGCCCATCGCGGCGGTCTTCCTCCTCGGCGTGTTCTGGAAGCGCCTGAACGCGCAAGGGGCGATCGCCTCGCTATACACGGGGTTCGTCATGGGCCTGTTTCGCCTGGCCCTGGAATTCGCGAGGAGCGCATGGGGCGTGAAGCTCGGGCCTGTGGACCCGCTGATCACCATGAACTTCCTGCACTTCGCCATCCTCATGTTCGCCGTCTGCGTAGGGGTGCTCGTTGTGGTGAGTTACCTGACCCCGGCCCAGACCACGGAGCAGTTGCGCGGGCTCACCTTTGCCACGACGGCGAAGGAAGCCCGGGCCGTGGACATCGACCGCGGCACCGCCCGTGGACGCCGAGTGACCGTTGTGGCATCGATCGTGCTTCTGCTCGCGTTGATAACGCTCTGGGCTGTCTTCTATGTCGAGATTCCAGCGCGGATCGCCGGATAGGCGACTGCGTCAGGAGGCCGGCCGTGCCCTTTCCAGTCCATCGCGGTGTGGGTCTCGTAGTCCTCGTCGCCATTGCAAACGCGGTGAGTGCCGCGGAAGATGCCGGGCGGCCGGCGTCGCGACCGGCCGCGGAACCGACCGGCGTGGTGAAGATCGTCAAAACATACCAGGGCTACCGGCTGCTCCGCAACGGTGCGCCGTATTTCATCAAGGGGGCAGGGTACCAGAGCGGCCTGGAGAAGCTGCCGCCCGCCGGCGGAAACTCCATCCGCACATGGGACGCGGACTCCGCCGAAAAGCTGCTCGATGAGGCCCACGCCCTGGGTCTGACCGTTACCGTCGGCATCTGGCTGGGGCACGAGCGGCACGGGGTCCGCTACGACGACGCGCAGCAGGTGGAGGGCGAGATGGCCAGGGCCCGGCAAGCCGTGGAACGGCTCAAAAGCCATCCGGCCATTCTGCTCTGGGGCATCGGCAACGAGATGGAGGGCGACGGCGGCAACCCGCGGGTCTGGCAGACGGTCAATCGCATCGCGAAGATGATCAAGGAGATCGACCCGAACCATCCGACCATGACCGTCATCGCCGGCGTGTGGCCGGACAAGATCGCCCGGTTCAAAGAGCACTGTCCCGACGTGGACATCCTCGGGATCAACGCATACGGGGACCTGACGCCCCTGGTGCAGGAACTGGACCGCCGGCAGCTCGACCGGCCGTACGTGCTGACGGAATTCGGCCCCACCGGCTGGTGGGATGCGTCGAAGACAAGCTGGGGCGCCGAGCGCGAGCCGACGAGCACGGAAAAAGGCGAGACCTATCTCCGCGCGTACCAGACGGCGGTGGCCGGCCAGCCGGGCCGGTGCCTGGGTTCGTATGCCTTCATCTGGGGCCACAAGCAGGAACACACGCGGACGTGGTTCGGAATGTTCCTGCCGGAGGGGGAGGCGACGGCACCGGTCGACGCCATGACGTTCGCGTGGACGGGCAAGTGGCCGGCCAATCGGTGCCCACGAGTCGACGGGCTAACGCTGTCGTCGTCCGAGGCAGGCCGGCAGATCGACGCACGGGAACCGGTGCTGCGACCGGGCGAGACGTTCGTCTGTCGCGTGTCCGCCGCAGACCCTGACGGCGACCGTTTGGTCTATCGCTGGGAGCTTCGCTCCGAATCCTCTGATCGCAAGACCGGCGGCGACCGCGAACTGGCCCCACCGGCCCACCCGGACGCCCTCATCTCCGCCGACGGCCCGACCGGGAACTTCCGTGCTCCCACCGAACCCGGCGCCTACCGCATCTTTGTCTACGTCGTGGACCCCGGAGGCCGGGCGGCCACCGCAAACGTCCCGGTACTCGTGAAACAGGAGTAGCCCTGCTTCCGGAAGGCTGCGGTGTCTCGGCATCACGTGGGATCCCGCGGACGCAATCGGCATCAAGGCCCCGTCTCGCGCGAATGCCGTCCGCCCTCATCTGCAGGCGGAGCAAGCGACAAGCCTGATCCGGCCCCACTCGTCCTGTCGGCCTCCCCCGAATCGCATCCGACACTCTCCGAGTATCGGCGGCGGTCCTGTCTCGACGGCATTCGGCCCCGCGTCCTTTTCCTGGCCGCACAGACCACGGTGCGGTCGTCCGGCCGCACAAGGGACCGCTACCAGTTCGCCCACGGATCGACCGAGCGAGTCAGGTTGCTGAGCGAATGCACCTCGAACGGATAATCGGAAACGCGGATCGACAGTCCGCCGTAGGCTTCCTCATAGCTCTGAACCTTCTGGGCGATCCAGGCGTCCGGCGGTTCCGCTGCCTGGTAGTTTTCCATGACAATGATGATGCTGACTTGCGATGTGGAATTCGCTGCCGGACGGTTGGCGCCGTCGTACCAGTCGCTGGTCACCTGGCCATGATCCTTGGGGTTGCTGACGATGTACCGGATGTTGCCCGCTGGGCCGGACCCGGCGAAGCGAGCCACCACCCTGGCCTGGTAAATCCCGGTCAGTTCGATCCGCTTCGATCGCGATTCGACCGAAACCGGAATGGTGCATGCGACGTCCTGGAAGAAATCGACGAGGCACTCCTGCGGCCCCGGCACCCAACCGAGTTGTTCCCACTCCCCGGCGACCTCGTACTCGAGTCGCGGGGAGAAACCCATGGCGGTATCCGGCTCGCCCCCCCGCTGGACCGTGCCATAGTCCGTGTCTGGAACCGATTCTATGGCGGCGCTGGCCGGCGCATGGTCTGTGCCGCCTCGAATCGGTCGCCATTGGCGGGTATTCATATGCCATATCCATCGGCGGGGAATACCGAGCGAATTCAGGTTTGCCGTGGGGATCACCTCGATGCGCTGCTCACCGGTATCAATGGCGATGCTTGCCGTCTGCGGCGACACCGTGCATGACAATTGCAGGTAGGCAACACATCGCTTGACCAGGGACGTGCCGGCCACGGTCACTTCGATCAGACCCACCGCGGGGCCAGCACTGCGGACCTCGACCTCGGCGAATCCGTCTTCGTTCGTCAATACCTCCAATGGCTCGACCAACTGCACGGAACCACTGACCAGCCGGAAGCGGACGGGCGCGTTCGGCACACCGCGGTCGTCGGCATCGTACACGCGCGCCGCCACAGTGTGGACCCCACCCGGCACATCCTGCCCCTGGCCGTGGTAGATGACAAAGAGCCGCTGAGCCGCCTCTCCGTCGCCGCTGCCGATCTGAACAATGCACTTGCCTTCCTTGCGATCCTCCTCGACGGACGCGACGACCGTTGCGGTACCGCTGGTCGTTCCCGAAAGCTGGATCACCGCCCGGCCGTTCGAGTCGGTCGCGACCGGATTCGGACCGCTCAGCAGGCCGAGGGTCGTGCCGAAGAGAACGGGCGTTCCGACGACCGGTTCGCCGGTCGGCGTCATCGTGTCGCCCGTCCGCCAATAGCGCAACGTGGCGGTGATGCGAGACTGCTCCAGCCCGTCCGCGGCAATTTCCGTCGGATCGGCGGAGACGGTGATGCCATAACTCAACAGATCGAGCGCGACGGCGTTCTCGCCGCAGGCAATTGTGACCGTCTCGGTCACCGAGGCAATGGCGCTGCCGCTCGCATCGAGGGCCTCTGCCGTGAAATGGACCGTGCCGTCCACACGGAACCCGTACGCCTCGACAGAGCCCCCCGGCGAAAGCGTGAACGGCCCCGGCGCGCGGTCGCTGTCGGAGACGACCCGGATGGTCTCGGTGCCGGTCGGGTGGCGTGTGGCTTCGAGCCGCACCCAGCCGAAACAAACGTCAATCGTCTGGTTGCCGCACTCGACGTCCGCCTCCTGGATTTGTTCGCCGATGACCTGCCCGGCGGAGTTCATGCCGGTGCTTCGAACGGACACGGGCGCGGCCCAGAGCTCCGTGCTCCAGCCGGCAACGTCCGACAGGGCCAACTCCACGGGCGGCGGCGTGTCGGGCAGCGTGTACGGATAGACGAACTCGACGCGAAGCCGCGCAAGAGCGTTTGCGCCCGATTCGGGATACTCGCGCGGGTACAGCCGGACCGTTGCCTTGCAGGTGGTGAGCGTAATGTCATTGCGGCCGCCGTTGAGAAGGACCTTGTGCAGGCCCGTGCCGACGACTTCATTGGAGACGTTCAGCGCCCTCACGGCGATCGTGGCTTCCCCGGCCGGCATTCGCAGCGTCTCCACGACGTCGGACACCGTCATGCTGAAACTCAGATCGAATTCCGGGCAGTCGGCGTAGGCAACGTCCACCTCCACCTGGACCGCATCGTCCGGGACCTCCACCGGATCAACCGTAAAGGCCGCCCATGCCGGCAGGTAGAAGTCCCCCTCTGTACCGGCGATCCTCGCCTGGGTCGCGTGCCCGACCGGGTCTTCGCTCAGGCCGAGCCCGGACAGCATCAGGTTGGCATACGCCTGGCTGTCGGTCGTCCAAGTGTTGTCGGCCGTCATGCGCGAGATCATGCCAAGGACCGCCCGCTGGCCGTCCTCGCCCGCAAATGCTCCGTCCCAGCCCAGCGTGGCGCCGGCGCCCTGCGCGGGAAGCCCCTCCGCCACCGACCAGGAATGGGGCGCGACGAAGTAGACCAGGGCTCCCGGCGTCACCTTCATTCTCTGGATCAGGCAGTCGTCGCGAATGTAGATGTCTTCGACGAAGCCGCCATGCTCGGCGGCCGTGTCGCAGCGAATCAGCCGTCCGGAGTCACGCTCGCCAATCATCTCGGCCGCCATGCCGGCGCTGATCACATCGAGGAGACGGCCGGGCCGGCAGCACTGGATGAAGCTGTGCTGCACGCCGCCGCCCGAATCGGCCACACAGCCGTGCGCAATGACAAAGACCATGCCATAGCCTTCCGCCTCGAGCAGCGACGTGGGGGCGAACGTCCGGTTGCCGGTGCCCGCCCGACTGCGCTCGTCGATTTCCGCCGGACTCCAGCCCTGCGTGATCAGCGAGTTCCGGATTTGCTCAACGTAACCGTCGGTGCTCGGGTGGCTGACTGCGGCCGCATTGATGATCAGCACGGCCCGCGTGGCGGGCGTGTCCCGGTTCGGGCACTCGAAGGAGCCGGGGAGCATCCGGGCGGTCGCTCCGCGGACGGCCTTGCGAGCGGTCGGCGCACCCATCGCGGCCACGGCCGGCTTCTCGTTGACGGGGGGGGCTTCGGACGGGCCGAAGACCGCCTGGTTCGTGTTCAGCAACGCGACCGCCCCGTCCGAGAATTCCACGAAGATGGTGCAGCCGTCAGCGCTCAGCGAAGCCGCGGCCACGCCGGCAAAGCCACCCTCCAGTTCGGCAAGCAACGCCGCAGCCGCCTCCGGACCGGACATGTCCCGGGCCAGCGACAGGAAACGATCCCCGATCTGTCGGAGCGATTCGTTGTTCGCATCCGACAAATCGAGCATCACGTCGGGCGCAAAGGATCCGGTGGGAGAGCAGCCGCCCATTGCGGCGAGACCGAGAGTCACGAGCCCGAGGATCGACACGAGAAAGAGGCCGCGCTGCATGGCACGCTCCTGCACAAAAGAAGCCCACATCGTTGCAGAGCACTCCCGCGGATTATCGCAACGGGAACCGTCCCGGGGAATCCGTTCCGCCGTCGTGAACGCGCCATATCGAGCACGGCACAAAGGCGTCGGATACGATCCGGGATGGCGGCGAACTGCTTTCGCGGAACCGCCGCCTCGGCCATCCGGAAGAACACGCGCTTCGAGTGACGCACCACCTTCGCCCCGGTCCTGATCGGCTTGTCCCGCCGCATCATCATGGTGCCGCGTTTCACGGAAGCAGGCAACACCTGCCGCCGCAGGAAGTTGCCCGCGCTGCCCGCTGCCCCCCATCGTACGCAGGTCTTGCTGCCTCGGCTACTCGGGCCGAGGATCAGTTCTGCTTCCGGTTCGTCTCACCGACCTGCCCCGTAAAGCGTCTGAAACTCGGCGAAGTCGGCGGCATCCACGTCGCCGTCCGTGTGGAGATCGACGCGGTCGCAGCCGAGTGGGTACGGCACGTTCGGACCGCTCAGGCAATCGGCGAAGAGAATGTAGTCCTCATGATCCACGGTGCCGTCGCCGTTGAGGTCGCCCGGGATGGGCACCGTCAGCGTGACGCTCGTCCCGGTGTACGCAATGTCATACGCATCGAGGCCGGTGACGGCCGCAAACTCGCCGGTGCGGGACCCGAACGTCATGACGGTGAACGATTGGCTGGGCAGTGGGACGAAATCGTCCATCGGCTCGATGTGCAGCGTCCCGTCGAGCCTTGCCGCGCCGGTGACGTGCAGTACGCCGTATTCCGCGCCGGCGACCGTACCTTTGACCTTGATCGCCAACCTGCCGTCCTGTTGCGTGTAATCACCGTCGATCGTCAGGACGCCGGTGAGCGATGCTGCCTGGTCACCGCCGGGCATGACCCGGGCATCGAGGTTGACCACGTTGCCGGTGACGGTCCCCGTTCCGGTGAGTTGGGTGTAGTACCCCGCCAGGTGCATTTCGCCGGAGGGAACGCCGGCGGGATCCACGTTGCCCAGGGCGACGCGGCCGTCCTGGATGTCAAACGTGCCGGCGCCGAACTCCCCAACGGAGAGTTGCTCGCACGTGAACACGGACTGCTCGCCGGAGAGGGAGACCGTGCCGATACCGGTGCTCTGCACGCCGAGGAAGCAGGCGCCGGGCTTCTGGAACGCGCCGCCGTCCTCCAGGGTCAGGCGGGCCTCGCCTGCGTCGCCGATGATCGCGGGATAGCCGCTGTCGCTGGTGTAGGTCGAGCCTTCGCCGCGGACGATCAGTTGCCCGACGCCGGCCTCCGCCCAC
>Ga0334890_1001762_pt1 | contig 27330 bp, 27 predicted proteins | sample GraSluR1_MG_3_FD_207220 | JGI IMG/M metagenome (GOLD analysis project Ga0334890, IMG submission 207220) | Sludge microbial communities from methane-producing bioreactor in Wageningen University, Netherlands - Granular Sludge_31_08-R1 | ecosystem: Engineered > Bioreactor > Anaerobic >... | reverse complement strand
GAAAAATGACTGATACGGACATTTTCTCACAACTTTATGATAAAGTTTTTAATTAAAGAAAAATGGAATATCTTACTAAGCGAAATAATTTCAGGAAACCACAATTATTGAGTAATTAAAATACAATGGTTATCATTTATCATTTTTTAAGACGATTATATGTCTTGTCATCGATGCATTTATGTATTCATCAATTTCCTCAACAAATGTAAAGTATTTTAAGGCTATTTCTTTAAAATTTAAAAAATTTGCATAGATAACTACCAATTTTTTTCCTTTTTTTAAATATTGTTTTGCTGATTGTAAAAAATCCTCATATAAAAGATCACCTATTACTCTACAAGATTTACCATAAGGAATATCAGTTACTATTCCATCTATAGAATCATTTTTAATGAATTGTTTTTTTGCATCTGATAAGGTTATTCCAACATAATGATTTTTATAATAATGTTTAAAATTCAACTGTAAATATTTAAGATCGTTATAAGAAATATCATTTGCAAGTGTTTTAAAGCCCATATCAGCACCTTCTAATAATATTCCACCTATTCCTGCAAATGGATCCAAAATTAGCCCATTTTTTAGCTCTAAAAGATTTATGCATGCTCGTGCCATATCTGATTTTAAAGTGTATGGCATTTTTACAGGTCTTGCTTTAGGCATTCTTAGTAAATAAGTTTTAGAATTTTTAAAGATGTTAATTCCAAAAAAAAAATCAGTATTTTTTTTAACAAAAAGGAAATTGTATTCTATGTCAAAATTATCCATTGATACACAGGGGTTTTTAAGATTGTTCCAAATAGGCTTTGCAAGTAGGCTTTCAGGATAGGGAACATTCGTGTTTTTATTTGATTTTTTTGTCCTTACACAAAATTTCATATCCTCAAAATCTTTAAAATAAATATCATTTAATATATTAGAACACAAATCATCATAATTTTTGTAGAGTCCTTTTACTTCAACTATTTCTTCAGTATAAGTAATTCTTTTCAAAAGTTCATTACACAATTTTATTTTTTTTTCTGTTTCTATCTCAAAAAACAAGTTTTCTATATGATTTATTATTATATTTTCATTAAAATAAGCTTTAAAAAGGCTTTTAAACTCTGCTTGTGCTAGCTCTTTATTATTTCCATTAAAAATCAAAATATACTTGCTCATTAAAAAATATAATAAGATACAATTTATAAATTAAAGTGATTTGTTTGATGTTTTAAAATATTGGTATTTATTGAGAATTTTAAAAAAACCCAAAAAATTCTCAGAAGAGTGTTATCAAAAAACCCTTATAAGCCCTAATTGAACAAGTTCAATTCCAAATTTATTCCTTTGAATACTCTACTGCTCTGTGCTTTAATATTCAAAGGAATAACTCAAATTTTGTGATTTTTGTTTTATAGGTTTTTTACAACCCTCTATTTTTTTTTATATAATATAGTTATTTGAGGGCTCTTAGAACTATAATTAAAAGCTTGTGCATTTCCCATAAAAAGAAATGTTCCATCATAAGTAAGAGTCGAATTAAAATTATTGAGTCTAATGGAAGAATCAGAAAAATCATGGTTTAATTCTTCACCAAGTTTGACACGTCCTTTAATTATTTGCAGAAATATTTCTTCAAAATCAAGATTCATGCTAATTTTGCTTAATGCTGTATAAGTAAAGTTTTCTCCATTCATCTTTATGCTATTTCTACCATATTCAAGATGACCAGCACTTCCATGTAAAACTAGTTGCTTTTTATCATCTATAAATATACTTCCATTAAAATCTAAAACCTTAAAATCCAGTCCTTTGACTTCAAATATACTATCTTTTGTTTCAAGTAAAAAATCATTTTGTTTTATACTTATATTGCCCATATAGCTTTCGTTAAATGATTTTATGTCACCAATGATCATTATTACCTCATTTAAAGGATTATCTTTCTCTTTTGACATGTTTTTTTCAGACATATAAAAAAACAGCAAAACGATTATAATAATTATTAACAAAAGATGTATGAGAAAAGGTGTTGCAATCTTTTTAATAATACTTTTTTTTTCATGCTTAGAAGAGTGTTCCAAGGAAAATTCATGCCTGTTTTTTTTCTCTTTTCCTAAGTCTTCATTTAAAATTTCATATCCCATGATTATTAAGTCAATATAAAAATTTATAAAATTTAGTTTAAATACTTTAGTAGATAAAATATTTTTATAAAAATGAATGAATATCTTGAGATTTTTACAGAAGACAAAGATGATGATTTTAAAAGGCATAATGAACCATTAAAATTAAAAAAAAAGATAGATTATGACACAGCAAATCATTATAAGCCAAAGCAAAAAAGCACAAAAGAAAAAGTTGATGACACATTTTTAAAAATAGTATCGTTTATGGCAATTATTGTATTTGCATATATATTCTATAAACCATTTACAGAATATTTTCTTGAAATACTAAAATCAAATCCAACTAGTTATAAATATTATCTTATGATACTTGCAGAAATCAATAATAGAACACTTAGCGGGCTTTTTATAATGTCAATATTTGGATCACTATTTTGTTTGATATTGCCATCAGAAGCAATTTTCCTTTACTATATAAATAACACTCTTTACAATATTTCACTAATAATATTTATAACAGTTGCAGGTTCAATTGTAGGATTATGTTTTAATTATTTTTTTGGATTACTTTTAGGAGAGCGCGTTTTACGGTTCTTATTTAAGTCAAACTATTCAAGATATCGTAGGATAGTACAAGAATATGGATCTTATTTTGTTTTTTTTGGAAATATTTTTCCAGGTCCTATGGAAGCTATATCTGTTTTTTTTGGTAGTTTTAGATATAATCTTAAAAAATACATAATTCTTAGTGGTTTGGGGCGGTTGATAAAATATATAGCAGTATTCTTTATTTACATACATTTTTGGGATGTTATAATGATATATTATCAAAATTTCATAAATTTATTGTAAATTTTATAAACAATTAGTTCTTTATACTGATATGAGAGATAAAATCAGGTTTTTAGCAACAGGAGATATTCATTCAGACATTGAGTTTCTAAATGAGATTGATAAGAAGGTTGATTTTAATACTATAGATTTTATAATTTTAATTGGTGACATATCAGACAAACCAAACGATTTTAAAAATATATTTGAAACTTTTAAGAACAAGCAGGTATTTATGGTTCCTGGCAATCATGACACAAAAAAGAAATTAGATGCTCTAACAAAACATTACGGTGTTCATCTTATAGGAAATGCACCAGTAAAAATAAATGATAAAATAGGAATATTTGGTACAAATTATATAGACATGGGTTTTTCTAATGTACATGATAGATTTATACTTGAAAATCTGATAAAAAATTATATGGCTATAAAAAACACTAAGTTTAAGATACATCTATCACATCTTCCTCCTGCAAAGACAAAGGTTGCAAACATGAGTCCATTCTACCCAATGATTCAGGGAAGTATCATACAAAAAAAATTTCTTGAAAACTTTTCACCAGATTTAACACTTGTAGGCCATATACATGAAAGTTCTGGTTTAGAAGAAATGGTTAATAAGACAAAGGTTGTAAATGTTGGAAAAACATACAAAATTTTTGAGATAGAACTGTAAAATTACTCATCTAAACATCTAACAAAGAATAAATAAAAACCGTATAAAAGGTTTTAATGTGAACTGATAAAATGAATATTTCAAAGGAATGACCAAAAATAGCAGTAAAAAAAAATAAGTGAGAAATAATCGATTATTTGTTGTGGGGATAAACTTCAAATTTTGCGATTTTTGTTTTATTTTTCTATATTCTACTCCTCATCATCCCCTTCATCATCCACAAATTCTATTTCAAATTCCATTGGGTCTTGATTAGAATCAGTGAAAGGTTCAAGATAATTTACAGCACCAAGAAAGGTTTTATCAACAGTAACTCCAAAATATGAAGGTAAGATAGACCTATCTTTAAAATGCTCATTTAACAAAGAATCAGTTTTTTCTGATACAGGATAAAAAAATATTTTAGGCAGTTCACAAGAAAGGTACTTATCAACCTCTAACTGAAAAAATTCATAATAGTGAGTTAAAAAACTAACATCAGGAAATAAATCTACAAGTTCTTTTTCAGGACAATTCTCAAACATTACAGATCCAATACTTTTTTCAAGATCTCCCAAACCGCCAAGTTTTTTTGTAACAAGCCATAAAGGATCAGTTTGCACATCAAACATTGGAGTATACAAAGACAATGGAACCTGATTAAAAAAAAATTTTTCAGTAGAATCATATCTTATTCCGCCTAATGCAATTTCTCTTGCAATATCAATCCTTGCCTGATAAAATAAGTCAATATCAGAATATGCTGATTTAATAGGCGGTTCTTCCTGTTCATATACAACTTCTGTGTTATCCTCTTGAGATACTTTTAATAACTTTGCCATTAATTAGTATAGTACAAAATTATATATATATAAATTCTTAGTTATATTGGGAATTTAATTCACTACTAATAAATTGAGAAGAAGGTTGTAGTATATAAACAATGTTTTTTGAGTTTTCCCTATTAATTTTTATTATTTTTTCAAGTTCAACTTCTTTTAGGTAATTATAAAAAGTTGCTTTAGAACAATATTTATAATGATCAACAAATAGAAATTTTAGTTCTGATAATACTATTCCTGTTTCAGAAATCATTGAAAGAAGCTTTTGTTTTAATATTTCACGTTTATTTGTTTTTGCTTTAAAAGAAAGCAGGGCTTGATAAGGGTCAGTAACAGGTTCAATTTTAAGAACCTTTTTAGGTTTTTGTCTTTTTTCAAGTTCCTCAAAATAGTCATCTTCTATTGCAGGATCACTTTTTTTACTATCCTTTGTTTGGCTTTGCAAGGTCTGATTAGAGCTTAAATCTTTTATATAGTTAAGTGCTATGTTTAATCCTTTAAGTTCAGCCTTCAATTCAAAAACTTCAGCTTTTAAGGTATCAACAGTTGATTTTAATTCCTCATTTTCCTTTTTTAGGCTTTTAAATCCAGAATTTACATTATTACTCAATTCACCTATCTCATCAATATCGCTTTTACACTTAGCAAAACCTTTTTTTACTTGATCTTTAAAAGCGATATAATCATCCATAAATCTTACAAGTAAAGTTCATTTATATAATTTTTGTTGTTATGACTATTGATGAAACATATATATAAAACAAAATTTTTTGCTTAATATTTTTAATCAGTTACATAATATGTATTTTACCTTTGTTTTGTTTTAATTTTGCATAATCTGACATATAACTGTCTATTTCTTTTACTGCCAATTCAAAATCTTTTGGGTTTGATTCATACAGTTTATTAAAACTTATTACAGCTGTAACATCAAGTCTTCCTATTGTAAGTGTTTCATTTTTAACAAACAATCCAGAATTCTCCTTTATTATACGTCTAAAAACAGCACTTCCAGAACTTGTCATGACTTCTATCTTTTCTGTTACAAGCGACACTATCTCTTCTGTAATTTTAATTATAAAATTTTTTATATCCTTAACATAATCATTTATAAAAGATTTTTGCTTGTGGTTAAGAGAATCCTTTGATATGAAATTAAAATAAATTTCATCTCCTAATATAGATATCATTATGCTTTTAAAAAAATCATAATCAGAGATCTCCTTTGATAAATGATCATAAGCTTGAGATTTTTCAAGATATTTTAATGATATTTCAAAAATACCATCTATTATTTTTTTATAAAACAAATCATCACTATCATTTGGGAAATAAGTCGTATTAAATGCATTAAAACCATCAATTTCCATAAATATAAGATGTCTATAAATTTTTTGTTTCATATCATCAAACAAAAATTCACGATTAAAATAAAGATTTGCATCAAATATATATTTAGGTTTATCTATTATAAGATAAAATCCAGCCTTAAGAAAATCATTTGATAGCCAACTTGAAAACATATCTTTATAGTTAAGTCCATTACTGTACTTATTTCCCATATAATATCTGTAAAAAAAAAGTTTTTTCATAAATTCTATAGCAGTTTCTGATGGTCTTATTTTCTCAAAAGGGATACTAAACACACCTTTTATATTCAAATTATCAAACAATTCATCAACAAGATTTCTTAATTCCTTCATACTTTTTTTATCAAGCTCAGAATTTTTACTATTTAATATTATTTGCAATATTCTATATGCTATTTCTTTTTCTGAATCATTAAAATATAAATCTTGAAGAACTCCTATTGTTGAATCATACCATCCTCTAAGATCATTATACGAATTATTTATCCTGATAATGTCTGTTTCTGTATCAAGCCTATTAAAATACTGGTATATTTTTTCAATCTTAAAAGATATCAATTGCAGTGTTTGCATTTGTTCCCATATAAGATATTTTAGAAGATTTTGTATTATTATATCTGAATAATAGCTAATATCGTTATTAGCATATCCTTTTTCTATCAAATCAAACACATTTTTCAAATAGCCAGAATTTAGTATATATTCCTCATATTTTTCCCTTATTTGTGATATCTTTTTTTTATCAGTTAATTCATAAACCTGGTTATAGTTATCAATACTAGAGCGATTATTAATATAATCTTGTTCAATTGTATCAATATCTGAAATAGCTCTAGAAGATATATTTTTAATCTCTAAATCTTTTAAATACTTCTGTATACTGTTACGTTTTTCAGAAAGCATTATTTCAGTATTTAAAACTCTGCTAAATAGTTTAGTTAAATTAAGATGAGCAAAAGGTCCTATTTTAAATTTTACATTAGAATTATCAGAATCAACAATATAAATTAATTTTTTAGATTCATTTAATTGTTTGTTTTCTTTTAACAAGAGGTTTGATACAACATCATTCAATGCCTTTTTAAAATCAGAAGTCATAGGATTATCCAAAAACAAGAAAACTTTTCCTGATGTTTCACTAGTATATATTATAGAGTTGTTTGAAGCAATTAGCATCTTTAACATTGCTTTTACACTATCTCCAAATTGATAATCAAATTTTTTGTTTATGTATGTAAAGTCTATTTGAATAAGACATGCATAAACAGTTGAATGATAAACATATTCTAATAATTTAAGAGATTCTTTGGTTTCTTTGTATTCAAAATTTTTAGCAATATCATCAAATTTTTCATTTCCATTAAAAAAACCAAGAAAGGACATAAAAATATTCATTTAGTTTATTATATATATTTTTTTCTTATTTATTTTAAATAACAAGAAAAAAATTAATTGAGTATTCTAAGACCTTGCATCATTTTAAGACCTACTTCCTGAATAGGTGTTCCAGTTTTATTAGAAGAATCATCACGCAGATAATACTTCCCTGTAACAAAAAAATTGTACTCTTCAAGAAATTTCATTATTTCTTCCTTCTTTTTTATGTCGGTTGAATATATATTTGACTGTACATGAAAATTATCTAACAAATGATGTGTTACACCTACAAGATCATCATTTATAAAAGAATCATTGTATCCTACAGGAATATTTAGAAAAAATTTTATATCTCCATTTCTGACACATCTTATAAGATCTATTAATCCTTTCCCAATAGAACAAGGTTCATACTTTTTTTTGTTATCCGATTTAACAACATATTCTGTATACTGTTTTAAAGGATAATTGACATTTTCACCCTCATGAACATATATAAGATATGGGCTTATTATTCTGCAACGGTCATGATCCCAGTTAAACAATACCATATAATTGCATTGTCATTTACTGATTATATATGTTTTTTTTTACTATATAGGAATAAAACACAACCGAGTAATTATTGTAAGCCTTTAGAAAAAATATCTATTTGATTAACAGTAAACTTTATATTTTATTAAATATACAAATCATTATGAATTGTCCTTATTGTAATCACAAAGAAACAAAAGTTATTGATTCAAGAGAGTCAAAAGATGGAACCAGCATAAAAAGAAGAAGAGAATGTATTAATTGTCAAAAAAGATATTCAACGATTGAAAAAGTTTTAAAACTTGATTTAGAGGTAAAAAAGGCAAACGATGAGATAGAAGAATTTAATCTTGGTAAAATAAGAAGAAGTCTTCTTAAGGCATGTGAAAAAAGACCGATTACATTAGAGCAAATAGAAGACATACTTCAAAATGTTGTAGATGATTTAAAAAAAGTAGATGAACAGATAATTCCAACATCAACAGTTGGAAAGATAGTCCTATTTCATTTAAAAAAGGTAGATGAGATAGGTTTCTTAAAATTTGCAATAATTCACAACCATTACGGTTCTATGAATGAATTTTTAGGAGAACTTGAAAAATTAAAAAATTTTGACAATCTTACCTATAAATCAAAAAACAAGAGTAAATAAAATTTATGAGCATCTTCTTGTGCTATTAAATAAATATTTTACGCTACAATCATCATAAATATTTTCTTTAACTGTTTTTAAATCATATTTTTTTTGAGTTGTTTCAATAACTTTTTCCAAATATTCTTTGTTAAGATGTGCTTTGTGCATTCTTATTAAAGTTTCTCCATAAAATTTTAAAAGTCCCATATCATCTTCAAAATTATCATAGCCAACATTTATAATGCTTTTACATATCTTTGTATAAAGTCCCATAGCTTCACATTTTGAAAGTTCACTCATCTGGCCGATGCTTAACAGTTCTAAATTCCCTAGCCTTTTCATATTTATAAACACAAATTATATCATATTTATAAAGCTTTCAAACATGTTGAAGCAAAAGATGCAATCATGTTCTTAAATAAACATTTTAGAAGGCAAGAAAAAGAACTACAAAACTCCTTATAGTTTAGAAAGGGAACTATGTAGCCCTACAATATGGATGTTTTACAACGCTATCTTCTAAAGAAGTTTAAGAAAAATAAGTTTTTTTTAAATTCTTAATACTCTATAAAATAAAAAATTACCTTTGAATAAGTAGTTTTCTTTCACCCATATAAGGTCTTAACACAACAGGGATTATTACATTTCCATCCTGTGTTTGATGTTGTTCTATTATTGCAATCATTGCTCTTGTTAGTGCTATTGCTGTAGAATTTAGTGTATGAACGAATTCTATTTCATTTTTTTCATTCTGATATCTACAATTTAATCTTCTTGCACCATAATCTCTATAGTTTGATGAAGAAACCATTTCTCTATATCTTTGCTGTCCTGGCAACCAAGCTTCCAAATCAAATTTTCTTGTAGCAAAACTACCCATATCTCCTGTACATATATCAACTATCTGATAATGTAATTCAAGTTCTTTAAATATCTCTTCAGCATTTTGAGTAATTTCTTTATGATAATTATCTGACTCTTCAGGTTTACAGAAAACAAATTGTTCTATTTTATTAAAGTTATGAACTCTAAATATTCCCTTACTATCCTTAGTTACACCAGCTTCTTTTCTAAAACATGCAGATAAACCAGCATATTTTACTGGTAAATCCTTATGATTAAACATGTGGTTTATATGAAGTGCTGCAAGTGCATGTTCTGATGTTCCAATCATGTAAAGATCTTCATCTTCAATCTTATATATCACATCTTCAAAATCCTCAAGTGAAACAGAGCATCCTATAACATTTCTTTTAAGCATAGGTGGCACCTCAACAGGTACATATCCTTTTTGAGCAAGTTTATTTAAGGCATAATTATATATTGCAACCTGTAAAAGCACCAATTCATTTTTAAGATAATAAAATCTTGCTCCTGATGTTTTTGAAGCAGTTTCAAGATCTGCCCAATCATTCATTTCACAAAGTTCAGAAAAATTTCTGATAGGAAAAGAGTAATTAGGCTTTTCTAAATTGAATCTTATAGGTTTATTCTGTTCATCATCCAATCCAAAAGGCACCTGTTCATCAAGCATATTAGGTAGCTTAAGTAGTAAAGATAACCTTTTATCTTCTAAATCCTGCATTAAAGATTCTACATGAGCAATCTTATCATTTAAATCCTTAACTTTCTTAACCTGTTCATCAATGTTCTTTCCAGATTTCTTAAATTCAGATATCTTTAAATTTTCCTTATTCTTAACAGATTTAAGATTATCAGTTTCAAATTTATGATTTCTCCATAAATCATCTACTTTTATAAGTTCATCCACAATACCTGTGTCAAATCCATTTCTTCTTTCCAAATTTTTTTTTACAAAATCTGTATTATCCCTAATTAATTTTATATCTAACATTTTTCATTTAATTAAGCAACATACAGCAAGATTTTGCTATCAATCAGTTCCTAAATATTAACAGTAAACCACTAAAATCACATGTCATATTCAACCATGAAAGAACCATTTTGACTGTATAACAATAGAACCAAACATTGATATTTATAAAATTTAGCAAAAATAATTAATGATATATATGATTTTCTTCTGGAATACGAAAATAACATTCTCCAATAGAATCGCAAATTATTGTACTTCTTCCCTTTGCCTCAACAGCTTCTAATCCATTAAAATATATTTTTCCATTATATCCTGGCCTAAAATTTAAAGAGTAATTACCAGCATAAGGAAAATCATTTTTAATACTTCTTATAGTTCTGTCTAATTGATCTTTGTTTTCACAAACAATCGCTAACAATGCGTTTTTAACAGGATTTTGAGGTCCTGAAAGACTTTCTGCCAAACTGCTACTTATTTTTTCCATTAAACTTGATTTCATAACTACTATTAAGTAGTTAATGTTTATAAATTTATCTTTAAAAAAACAAATTTGCATCATAATTAAAACAAAATTTTATAAAAAGAATTTAATTAAACTTCATAACCTTGTTTATTGGCCCCATAGCATAGCCTGGATAGTGCTTCCGGTTTCGGCCCGGATTGCGGGAGTTCGAATCTCTCTGGGGTCGGTTTTTAAGCGGGTATATAGATTTAATTGATTTAGTTTTTGATAAAATCAATAATTCATTAAAACAGGATAAAATTTGGGGATGAAATAGCTATTCTTCCAATTGTTCATATTTTTTTATTAAAATTATTTTTAGGAGAAATTATTTTAGAATACGATATTGATAATTTAATTGATAAATTTGAAAAAATACTTATTTTAGAGAAATAAAGTGACAATTTGGAAAAATTAGTTAAAATTGAAAAAGGCCCTTTTTTTCAATTTTTTCGTTAAGTTTATAAATATAGAAGCTGTGGTAATAACTAGGCTATGACAAAATAAAATTTTAATAAAATTGTTTTCGATTGGTTGAAGTTGATTTATGACAAATGAAGATTCAAGAAATATGTTCGATCACCTCAGGGTTGGTATTAAGTAGAAAGAAAGCAGAGAATAATCTAAATCCTTCTAAGATATATAAATTATTAACTATTAAAAGTTTTGAAAATGATTTTTCTATTAATCATAATGAATTAGAAGATTTTTCAGCTGAAAGTGATATTGATAATAAATATATAACAAAAAAAGGAGATATTATTGTGAGACTAACTTTTCCTTATACAGCAGTATATATTGATAGCCTAGAAGAAGGTTTGTTAATTTCATCTAATTTCTTGGTTCTTAGGAATATTTTAAATAAATTTTTACCTGAATATTTGACTATTGTTTTAAATTCTGAAAATTTTCAAAAGAAATTAGCTCAAATATCAACAGGGACAAAGATTCCTGTTATTAAAGTCTCTTCATTTAATGAAATTGAATTTGGATCAATTTGTCCTATTGAAATTCAATCAAAAATAATTGGAGTTTACAAGGAACACTTAAATGAATTAAATTTATTAGAACAATTAACTAGTCAAAAGAAAACATTAATTAAAACTTTATTAAATAAATATATAGAATAAAAACAAAAAATGGAAACAAAAAAAGAAACAATTTCAAACACTTTATGGAAAGCATGTGATACTTTTAGAGGAAAGATTGACTCTTCAATTTACAAAGATTATGTTTTGGTAATGTTATTTGTAAAATACTTATCAGATACATATAAAGAACATTTAGAGATTTATTCAGAAAAATATGACCAAGATCAAACAAGAATTGAAAGGGCTCTTGCAAGAGATAGATTTATTTTAGATGACAAATCAACTTTTGATTATATTTATTCAAAAAGAAATGAATCCAATGTTGGAGAAATTATCAATACGGCATTAGAAAAAATAGAAGAAGATAATAAATTAAAATTAAGAGGTGTTTTTAGAAACATTGATTTTAATTCAGAAATGGTTTTAGGTCAAGTAAAAGATAGAAATGCTATGCTTAGACATTTACTTGAAGATTTTAAAACTTTAAATTTATCTCCAAGTGTTATTGGTGATGCAGATGTTATTGGTGATGCCTATGAATATATGATAGGTCAATTTGCATCAGATGCTGGAAAGAAGGGGGGTGAGTTTTTCACGCCAGCAAAAGTTTCTAAATTAGTTTCCATGTTAGTTGAACCAAAAGAAAATGATAGAATTTACGACCCTACTTGCGGCTCAGGTTCATTATTGTTAAAAACAGCTCAAAGAGTTCAAAATAAAAAAGTAGCAATTTATGGTCAGGAAAGAAATGGTCAAACACAATCACTTGCTAGAATGAATATGTTTTTACATAAATTTGATGATGCAAAAATTGAGTGGGGTGATACTTTGGCAAATCCACTACATTTAGAAAATGATAAGTTGATGAAATTTCAAGTAATTGTTGCAAATCCGCCTTTTAGTTTAGATAAATGGGCTATGGGATTTTCAAATACTGATTCTGAGAAAGATTTTGTTATGGATAGTTCTCTTGACCCATATAGAAGATTTGAATGGGGAGTTCCTCCTAAGTCAAAAGGAGATTATGCCTTTGTTCAACATATGTTATATTCGCTTAGTGAAAATGGAAGGATGGCTGTTGTTTTACCTCATGGAGTTCTATTTAGAGGAGCACAAGAAGGTAAGATTAGAAAACAAATAATTGATTTAAATTTACTTGATGCTGTAATTGGACTTCCTGCTAATTTGTTTTTTGGAACTAGTATTCCTGCTTGTGTATTAGTGTTTAAAAAAAATAGGACAAGAAAAGATATTTTATTTATTGATGGTTCAGGAGAAGGAAATTTTGAGAAAGGAAAAAATCAAAATGTGTTAAGAGATAGTGATATTGAGAAGATATATGAAACATATAAAAGATATGAAACAGAAGATAAATATTCATATGTTGCTAATATTGATGAAATCAAAGAAAATGATTATAATTTGAATATTCCTCGTTATGTAGATACATTTGAAGAAGAAGAGATTATTGATTTGGATTTGGTAAAAGAAAATATTGTTAAATTGAAAGCTGAAATTGTTGAAGTTGAGAAAAAACAAGATGAATACTTGAAGGAGTTGGGATTGTAAAAGAGGTTTGAAAAGAATGGAATTTAAAGAATGTTTTATTATTGAATTGTTTTTTACTCAAACCATATTGTTGACTTCAACAAAAAGGTTCAGGAGGTATTTAAATGGTAGAGAAAATTAAAAATAAAATTTTAGTAAAAGGAATTGAAATTTCAATAATGAAAGTTAAAGATAATGATTTTATTTCTCTAACAGATATGCTTAAAGCAAAAGATGGAGATTTTTTTATTTCTGATTGGCTTAGAAATAGAAATACTGTTGAATTCTTAGGAATTTGGGAAAGAATTCACAATCCTAATTTTAATTATGGCGAATTTGCCACAATTAAAAGTCAAGCGGGTTTAAATAATTATAAAATTAGTGTTAAAGAATGGGTTGAGAAAACAAATGCAATAGGATTAAAGGCTACAGCTGGAAGATATGGAGGAACTTATGCCCATAAAGATTTAGCTTTTGAATTTGGAATGTGGATTAGTGCAGAATTTAAAATATACTTAATTAAAGAATTTCAAAGATTAAAAGAAATTGAAATGCAAAATCAAGATTGGAATATTAAAAGAACTTTAACTAAAATCAATTATAAAATTCATACTGATGCAATTAAAACTCATTTAATTCCAAATACTATTAAAAATCCAAATTTAGTTTATGCAACTGAGGCAGATATTTTAAATTTAGCTTTATTTGGAATGACTGCAAAAGAGTGGAAAGGAAATAATCCAAAATTAGAGGGTAATATTAGAGATTATGCAAATGTTAGTCAATTAGTTTGTTTAACTAATCTTGAAAATTTAAATTCAATTTTTATTAAAAATGGTTTAAGTAAAGAAGATAGATTAATTGAGATAAATAAAATTGCTATTGAGCAAATGACACTCTTAGTTTCAAATAATAATATTGGGAGGTTGGAGAGAGAATGAAATTATTTAATATCTATCATTTCGTTGATATCAACAAAATGATCCATGAATTTGAAAAAGTGCCACAACTTGTGGGACAAATATTTTACAAGTTCAATTTAATTGAAAGAGTGGTGTTAAAATGAACCAAGAAATAAAACAAAGACTTGAAATGATTCAAAAAGGAGAAGTTCCAGAAGGTTACAAACAAACTAAAATTGGAATAATTCCAAATGATTGGAAAGTAGAAAAATTTGGGAATGTTTGTAAAGATAAAGGACAGTATGGTGCTGGAGAATCTGCATTGCCATACTCAAAAGATTTACCTACTTATCTTAGAATTACAGATATTGATGAAAATGGAAGAATTATTAAAAATAATTTAATGTCTGTAAAATTAGAAGATAAAAAAAAATATTTATTAAAAGAAAATGACTTATTATTTGCTAGAACTGGTGGAACAACAGGGAAAACATATTTATACTCTAAAAATGATGGAGATTTATATTTTGCAGGTTTTTTAATTAGATTTAAAATAAATCATGATGTAACTAATCCTTATTTCATTAAACTATATACTGAAACTTATCAATATGATAAATGGGTCAAAATAATGTCTATGAGAGGTGGTCAACCAGGAATTAATTCTGAGGAGTATTCTTCTATGAGGTTACCAACTCCATCTTTACCTGAACAAACCGTCATAGCAGAAATCCTTTCAAACCAAGACAATTTAATTGAATTAAAAGAAAAATTACTTGAAGAGAAAAAGAATTTAAAGAAATCACTAATGCAAAATCTATTGAGTGGAAAAGTTAGATTTAAAGAGTTTAATGATGAATGGAAAGAAGTTAAGTTGAAGAAGTTATTAAAAGAGATTTTAAATAGAAATAAAGAAAATCAAGTAAAAAGAGTTTTAAGTGTAACTAATAAAAAAGGTTTTGTAAATCAAGATGAATATTTTGGAAAAGAAATTGCAAGTAAAGATATATCAAATTATAAAATTGTTTCAAGAGGTGAATTTGCATATAATCCTTCAAGAATTAATGTGGGGTCAATAGATTTATTAACTTCATTTGAAAATGGAATATTAAGTCCAATGTATGTTATATTTAAAACAAAAGATAACTTAAATCCAATTTATTTTAGGTATTGGTTAGATACACATCAGTTTAAAGGAAGAATTGAAAGTTTTGTAGCTGGAAGTGTTAGAGATAGTTTAGCATTTAAAGATATGTCAATGATGAAAATACTCCTACCCTCCTTACCTGAACAAGAAAAAATAGCAAATACACTTCAAAATCAAGATAAAGAAATCTCCTTACTTCAAGAAGAGATTAATCAATTAAAATTACAAAAAAAATCATTAATGCAACTTCTTCTAACTGGAATAGTTAGGGTATCACAAAATGTGATACCTTCTAAGGTCATAAATTGCGGTCTTAAAATGGAGGTAGAACAATGATAGAAGAGATTAAGTTGTTTTTAGAAGTTTTAGGAGGATTAGGATTTGGATTATCATTATATTTAATTTATAAAATTAATATTGTAAATCAAAATGTTAACAAAATAAATCTTAATAATAATCAAAAAAATATCATTAATATTGGAAGTAATCCTATTGAATTAAAAAAGGATTTAGAAAAAGAAATTAAAATGTCCAAATCCAAGGGAAATAAAGATGTGATTGAAGAGATAGAAGATCTGATTCTTGAAAAATCTCATAATTATTTGAGAAAATCAATTCTAAAATTAATTCCTTTAATTAAAGATAAACAAACTAAAATATATCTTGAAAATGAGTTATATGGTCACACAAAAGAAACAGATAAAAAATTTGATCTGTCTTATAGAGATATAAAAGGAATTGGTTTAATGAAAACTAAATTTGGACCTATAAAAGAAATCGAGATCCCAATATTTTTTACTAATTCAATAGAAGAAATTGAATCATTAGTTAATAAAGAAAATGATGAATTCTATGTAATGTATAGGCTTCCTGAAGAAATAAGAAGTAAATTTAATATTCCTACCATCGAAGTAAGGCTAAAAATATACAAAACTAGTTTAAAAATAATGATGTCAGAAGTTGAAAGAAATATTAAAAATATTTTACTGGAGGTAGAACAATGAATTTGACATCTCAAATTGTGACTTCAAATAACTGGTCACAAATTGCGACTACCTCAAAAGGAGGTTTGTTGAAATGAATAATAATATTATTGAAGTAATAAAACCTAAAATCCATACTCTAAGAGGAGTTCAAGTAATTTTAGATAGGGATTTATCAGACTTTTATGAAACTGAAACAAGATCTTTAAAACAGGCAATTAAAAGAAATATTGAAAGATTTCCAGAGGATTTTATGTTTCAATTAACCGAAAATGAAGTAGACATTATGGTATCACAATCTGTGATACCTTCAAAACAACATCTAGGTGGTAGTTTGCCTTATGCCTTTACTGAACAAGGAGTTGCAAATATTTCAAGTATTTTAACATCTAAAAGAGCTATTGAAGTAAATATTCAGATTATGAGAGCATTTATTCAAATGAGACAATTCCTTTTAACAAATAAAGATACATTCCAAAGATTAAACATAATTGAAACAAAATTATTAGAACATGATAACAATTTCAATAAAATATTCAATCTCTTAGAAACAAATGAACCTAAAACAGGAATTTTCTTCAATAATCAATTCTTTGACTCATACATCTTCATAACAGATTTAATTAGAAAAGCAAAAAATGAAATAAAATTAATTGATAATTATATTGATGAAAGAACTCTTAATTTATTTAAGAAGAAAGAAAATCAAGTAAAAGTTACAATTTATACTAAAAATATAACAAAAGAATTAAGAGAAGATATAAATAAATTTAACAAACAATATAACAATCTTCAAATAAAAGAATTTAAAGACTCACACGATAGGTTTTTAATAATAGATGATGAAGTTTATCATATAGGTGCATCTTTAAAAGATATTGGGAAAAAATGGACAGCTTTTTCAAAATTAGAAGATTTTACAGAAGAAATTAAAAGGAGGTTAAACTAAAATGATATATCAAAAAATGCCAAGTCCAAGTAAATATAATGAAGAAAACTCTTCTCAAATTCCAGCATTAGAATTATTAGAAAAATTAGGTTACAATATTCTAAAACCAGAAGATGCAGAAATTATGAGAGGAAGTTTATATAATGTAATATTAAAACCAGTTTTAAAACAACAATTAGAAAAATTAAACTCCTATACTTACAAAAAAGAAACTTTTAAATTTTCAGAAAAAAACATTAATCAGGCTATTGATGGTTTAGATGAACCATTAACAAATGGTCTAGTTAAAACAAATGAAAAAATATATGATTATTTAATGCTAGGAAAATCCTACCAAGAAATTTTACCTGATAAAACAAAAAGATCTTTTAATTTAAATTATATTGATTTTGAAAACCCTCAAAATAATGTATTTCATGCAGTTCCTGAATTTGCTGTTGAAAGACAAAATTCTAATAAAACAGCTCGGCCAGATATAGTTTTATTTGTAAATGGAATTCCACTTGGAGTAATAGAATGTAAAAGAGTCTCAGAAGATATAAAACAAGGAATATCTCAAATGATTAGAAACCAAGGAAAAGATTATATTCCTCAATTATTCAAATTTACTCAAATTTTAGTTTCTACAAATAAGAATGATACAAAATATGCAACAGCTTCAACTCCTGAAAAATTCTGGTCACATTGGAGAGAAGAAGATGAGAAATTTTTACAAACTCAAATTTCTAAACATATAACAACTAGAAAACCAACAATTCAAGATGAGAATTTAATTTCTTTATTTGAACCAAAGAGATTTTTTGAACTTATTAAATATTTTATTGTTTTTGATAAAGATATTAAAAAAATAGCCAGATATCAACAATATTTTGCAATAAAAGAGACAATTAAAACAATAAATGAAAGAGATGAAATTGGAAATAGACAATCCGGTGTAATTTGGCACACACAAGGTTCTGGGAAATCATTAACTATGGTTATGTTTGCAAAATATATTTTATCAAAGATTTCAGCAAAACATCCAAAAGTAATTGTAGTAACAGATAGGATTGATTTGGATAAACAAATTCACTCTACATTTAATCATACTAGATTAAAGGCAAGTAGGGCTACAACAGGAGAGAAATTAATAGAATTAATAAAAGATAATAATGCAGATATTGTAACTACAATTATTAATAAATTTGAAAAATCTTTTAAGAAAAAATCTGTTGATAATTCAAAAGATATTTTTATTTTAATCGATGAAAGTCACAGAACCCAATATGGGGAATTTCATATAAAGATGAAAAACACATTTCCAAATGCTTGTTATTTAGGTTTTACAGGAACTCCTTTGTTAAAAAGGGAAAAAAATACCCTAATTAAATTTGGTAAATTGATCCATAAATATACAATTAATGATGCTGTTGAAGATAAGGCTATTGTTCCTTTATTATATGAAGGTAGAATGATTGATCAAACTGTAAATAAGAAGGCAATAGATTTAAGATTAGATATTATTACACGAAATATAACTCCTGAACAAAAAAGAGATGTTAAACAAAAATGGGCCAAATTTGAGAAAATTGCATCTTCAAATCAAAGAATTAATCTTATTGCATTTGATATAACCTCTGATTTTTTAACAAGAAAAGAAAATCATGGTATTTATTTCAAAGGAATGCTCGCAACTAACTCTAAAATTGATGCAATCAGATATAAAGAGGCATTTGATGAATTAAAAGAGTTAGATACACAAGTTATAATCTCTGGTCCTGATGAAAGAGAAGACCACGAGGAAGTTGATAATGAAACTAAGAGTAAAATCTTAAAATTCTGGCAAACTATGATGAGTAAATATGGAACAGAAGAAAGTTATTTAGATACTATTAAAAATGAGTTTGTTTATGGCGATTCAATAGATATTCTTATTGTAGTTGATAAACTTCTAACTGGTTTTGATGCTCCAAGAGCTTCTATTTTATATATTGATAAAGAACTAAAAGAACACAATCTTCTTCAAGCAATAGCAAGAGTAAACAGATTATTTGATAATAAAGAATATGGATTTATTGTAGATTATAGAGGATTACTTCAAAGACTAGATGAGGCTATGGATTTATATTCAGGTGCAGGTTTAGAAAATTTTGACCCAGGTGATATTAAAGGTGCTGTTTTAGATATTATTAAAGTTATTGGAGATCTAAGAGAATCACACACAAATCTATTAAATATATTCATATCAATAAAAAATAAATCTGATATTGAAGAATATGAAATATTACTTGAAAAACAAGAAACAAGAGAATTTTTTTATGAGATATTAGCATCATTTAGTAAAAATTTATCTATTGCAAGAGAGAGTGAAAAAATTTATAATGCAATAGATGAAAAAGAAATGCAAAAATTTAAACAAGACTTAAATTTCTTTGTTGAACTTAGAAAATCAGTTAAAATTAGATATTCAGATAATATAAATTACAAAGAATATGAACCACAAATGAGAAATTTAATGGATAATTACATAGTTGCAGAAGAAGTTATCAAAATAACAAAACCTGTGGATATTATGGATAAGAAAAACTTTACAGAAGAACTTGAAAGATTAGGATCAAAAAGAGCAAAAGCAGATGCAATTAGAACAAGAATAACTAGGAGTATTTCACAAAATTTTGAAGAAAATCCCGCATATTATGAGAAATTTTCTAAATTAGTAGATAATGTAATTCAAGATTATAAAAATAAAAGAATCTCTGAATCTGATTACTTTGATAGAATGGAAGATATTATGAAAAAATATCAATCTGGACAAACTGACACTAAATATCCAAATTCAATTAAAAATGATATAATTTCTCAAAGTTATTATGGAATTCTTAAAAATATAATTTTTCAAATTAATCAATATTTTGAAGATAATGAATCTATTGCTGATATTTCGATAAAAATTAAAAATATAATTGATAAAAATATTAAAATTGATTTTCAAAATAATATTGACATTATGAACAAAATAGCCCAAGAGATTGAGGATTTATTATTTGATTATAAAGAAGATAAAAAATTAAATTTAGATTATGAAAATATTGATAAAATTATTGAAACAATTCAATCAATGATAATTAAAAGATTTGCAAAATGAAAGAAGATAGTATAAACCTAGAAATTGATGGTATAGAATTTACTTTGATTAGAAAAGATGTTAAAAATATTAATATAAATGTCAAACCAGATTTAACTATTCTTGTTTCAGCACCTTCTAAACTTCAAGAAGAAAAAGTTAAAGAATTTGTATTAAAAAAAAGAAAATGGATTAAAAAAAATATTAATTATTTTAAAAAAAATAGACCAACTCCTAAAACGAAAAAAGAATATATTTCTGGTGAGACTTTTAGATATTTGGGAAAACAATATAGATTAAAAGTTATAGAAGATGAAAATGAAGAAGGTGTAAAATATTTTAGAGGATTTATTTATTTAAACATAAAAAATAAAAATGATATTAAAAGTAAAGAGGATTTAATAAAAGATTGGTATCATGTGCGAGAAGAAATTTTATTTAATCAATCATTAAATAGAATGTATAAATTAATTAAGAAGTATGATATTGAAAAACCAACAATAAAACCTAGAAAGTTAAAATCAAGATGGGGTTCTTGTAATAAATCAAAAAATGAAATTTTATTGAATTCAGATTTAATTGAAGCTCCAAAATTTGCTATTGATTATGTTGTATTACATGAGTTAATTCATTTTAAATATGATAACCATAATAAAGATTTTTTCAATTTATTGACCGCTTTAATGCCAGATTGGGAAATGCGAAAAAATATACTTGATTGTGAAATTATTAGGGATTTATAGGGTTTATAATATATTTTAAATTTAAAAGATAATTAGGGTTTTATAATAAAGGGTTGTAAAAAACCTATAACTTTGGAATTGAACTTGTCCAATTAGGGCTTATAAGGGTTTTTTGATAACACTCTTCTAAGAATTTTGGGGTTTTTCAAAATTCTCAATAATAATCATTTAATCAATTATTCCTTTCTACTGTAAATTCAACTTCCTTTTTAAATTCAATTGAGTAATCCAAACCAGAACATTTTCCATATACCTGATCATCACATTCAGGATCACTGTTTCTATCGCAAATTATGCTTTTTTGTAAGAATTCATGTGTTAAAAATCCTCTAAATACTATTTTATCATTTGTTTTCTCAATTATTCTTAATCCTTCTATATCATCTCCAGTAAATTTTTTAAGACATCCAAAACTAACATCACTACTTCCAGAGCTATATTTTGAAGAGTACAAATGTAACATATCCTTTCCTAAAATTTCACTATTACAAAAATAACACTGTTTAATTTGAGAAACAGGATATTGAGTATTATCCTTATATTCTGAACAATCTCCACTCAAACATACACTTGTTATATTTATTATTGTATGATTATAATTTTGTATTGTTTCATTAAAATATTGGTTTATTGATATCATTTTCTCATTATAAACATCTTTATGAGCAAGATTCTTATCATACTCACAACCTGAAAAAATGGTCAGAGCAAATATTAGCAAAATTAACACTTTTAGTTTCATAATATTTAAAAAAAAACTATCTTAATAAATGTTTGTCAAGTTTTTAAGCAACTGCCGGGAATTGAACCCGAATTTGAGCCTTACCATGGCTCTGTAATAACCTTTATACGACAATTGCATATAATAAGATGAAAAAAGATTACTCTTTTTAAACTTTGTTAAGAGTTTTAAAAAAGACTCTTGTTCCATTTTCTTATTCCAAATCTTAATAATATTTTAGATAATAAAAGAATAATTACTAATGATACAATATATGAAAATAATGAGTCTAAAAATATATTAATTATTATAATTGCAAATAAGACAGGAACATAAAAGATAAAATATTCAATAAAGTTTTTACTTTGCATAAGATTTTCGTTAGGTTGTAATCCTGTAAGGTAAAAACTTACACAGAAATTATAAAAGATCAGCATTATAAGTATTATTGATGCTTTTAGTATAAGTAAAATGTTTAAAGAATAAAATAAAAGTATTATAATTCCCATAACAAAACATATTACAAATGATAATTGCATTTTAGAGATTATATAGTTCTTTAGGCTTACAGGTAGGTAACGGTAATATCTAAAATCATCGCTATTTATAAGCGAATTTAATAATTGTGTTGAGAGGGTTCCTATTATTATTGCAAAAAATAAAACATCTATATTTAAAGTCTTTAATATTTCTATTGATGAAAAAAGTATAAGTAAAAGTATTGCAGGAATAAATACTGTAAAAAGAGGTTTTCCAATCATACCTCCTGTTCTTATAAGATCTATGTAGTCCTTAAATACATAGTGGTTTACAGGTAAAGAGGAAAAATTTAAGGATTTTTGTTCTTTTTTCTTTTGTTTTTTTTTAGTACTAAAATTATTTCCTATAATCATAAAACTAAGCATTGCAAATACAAATATAAGAGTTAATGACATAACAAGGACTAATAAGTTGTTTTCCAAATAAAACAAAGATAAAATCATCAATAAATTAAAACCATTAATATACAAATAAAATCCAAATGATATTAGAAATAAAAAAATAAGATAAAAAAAAACTTTACTCTTTTGATATATAACAGATATAAGAAAAGTGGTAAACAGTCCAAGTGTAAATACTATAAAAGCATTTAGCAGAAGTGATGAAAAATTAGCCAAACCATAACCCATTACCCAATTAGCAGATACAAATCCAGCAATAGTAGGTATTATGAACCAAAAAAGATAAAAAATACTATCAGAAATTGATAAAGTTAAAAAAGTAATATTAAGCTTGATTGGTAATATCTGAGTGTTTGAAAATAGTTTTCCAAAATCACCAAATTTTCTTTCAAGATAATCCTGTGCATAAAGCCCAAAAGCACCACTCATTATTCCTGCAATAAAAAAAATATTGATAAGAAATGAACCTGTATGTTTAGGATTATATCCATCAAAAAGGAATATTCCACCTGTTGTCATAAGAAAGAAGAATATAAATATAGTAAACGGATAACTAAAAAAACTTTTTTTCTTATAAAGATTTGTATGTATCCTAACCTCTTCCTTTAAAAAGTTTAACAATAAATTACTTATTATCATTTTTCGCAATTAATTTTACAAAATATTCTTCAAGATTTTCATAATCTTTTTTGATTCTACTTAAATTCCCATTATAAAGTATTTTGCCATGATTTAGTATGCAAACATCAGTACAAATCTGTTCAGCTATTGATAATATATGTGTTGATATCACAATAGTGTTACCCAATTTTACATATTCAACAAGATATTCCTTAACCTTTTTTTGTATTATAGGGTCAAGATTTATCAATGGTTCATCTATGAATACAAGTTTTGGATAATGTATAAAAGCCTGAGCAAATAAAACCTTTTGTTTGGTTCCACGCGACAAATCCTTTATTAAAGAATTTTTATCTTCCTTAAATTCAAGAAGATTTAAAAAAAAATTTATCCGTTTTTCAGAGTCAGTTATATTTCTTATTTTACAAACAAAATCAAGATATTCTTTAACTGTTAAAAATGATGGAGGAGTTTCCTGTTCTGGAATTATTCCAATTTTTTCTTTAGCTTTAATGGGCTCAGTTATAGGATTAGTTCCCATAATCTCAATTTTACCTTTATCAGGTTTTATTTGACCTGTAAGAATCTTTATTATAGTAGACTTTCCTGAACCGTTTGGTCCTAATATTCCAAACATTTTTCCACTTTCAAGTTCTAATGAAAATCCATTCAATGAAAATCCATCATATTTTTTAGAGACATTCTCTGCTTTAATCGTAATCATAATAAGCAACAAATATAATAATTTATATATCTTATTGTTAGATTTTTTAAGATTAAACTTTAAATCACTCAATTAAAATAAAAAAATATTTAAATAATATACTTTAAAAAACAATTTATGAAAGACAAAAACAGTTCAGAAAAGTATCAAGAGACATTTTGGAGCAGAAAATCATTAGCTCATTTCTTTTTGGGTGTTGGTTTTATCTTGTTTATATTAAACATAACAAGCATACTAAACATTTTAGTGACATTTGGTTTTTTTTATCCATTAGTTGGCTATTACACATCCACAGTAGCATCATTATTTTTAATGATATACTCAATATACAACATATATCTTGAATAAAATGGTTTTAGGATATATAGTTTTATTTACAGTAATTATGGTTTTTATAATTGCATCAATTGAAGATATAAAAAAAAGAGAGGTATATGACTACATCAACTTTTCATTTTTGTTTTGCATCCTTACTGCAGGAATTCTTGATTCTGTATACAATATGAATATTTTTCCTATCTCTTCAGTATTTTTTGGGATGTGCATAGGATTCATATTGGGCAGTATTTTGTATTATTTAGGTATTTGGGGAGGTGGTGATGCAAAGTTTTTGATAGGATTTGCAGGTGCATCATATTACATGTTAAATTTTACAAATTATAATAATAAAAATTATTACATTATACTGCACAACATTTTAGAAAAATTTACATATTTTGTATCATCAAACGTTGATACAGCAACATATATTTTAAACATAATTAATTTTTCATCAATTTTTGTAATGATTGTTTTAACAGTTTTTTATGTTAAAAAGAAACAAGATATGAAGAATACAGGATTGTTATTCATGATATTTTTTTTATTTATTACATCTTTTATGTACATGAATTTTCGTATGTTCTTTGTAATAAACGGATTGTTGGCATTTAGCATAATTTTTTTTTCAAAAGAAGATATATTCTCATCAGTATACTACATTATTAAAATTAAAACATCAAACATTAAACAAGAAGATATAATAGAAGGAGTCATAAAATCAGGTGATAAAATTATTGTAAATCAAAAAGATGCACCTTCAATTATAACCAAAGAAGATGTTGATAATATAAAAATGCATTCTAATTCATTAGATGAAGTTTTTGTTAAAAAAAGATGTATATTACCATATAGCATATTAATCATAATAAACTTTATTTCATATTCATTTATACTTTTAACACAAGACATTTTAAAGATACATATACTATCATTTGTGCTATTGTTTATGTTTTTTTCATTTATAGCAGGAGGAATAATAGGAATATTAATGTTGATCTTTCATTATATTATCAACATAAAGCATATAAGAATAACATTTTGTCTAAAAGAGAAACTTATAATGTTAATTTTTTCATCAATAGTTGTATTTGTTTCATTCCTAAATTCAAAATTTGCAATATTAATAACATTAAATTTGATATATATTTTTATCAAAATTGCAAAAATAATAGAGAAACATATGTTTGTATCAAAAAAAGATATATATAAGATTTCTCTTGGTGATTGGGTTGTTGAAGACATAAAAATAAACAATAAGATAATATATCACAAAGAGGATTTCAAGCTTGGAATAGATGAAGATCAGTTAAAAAGAATAAAAGAGTTAGCACAAGAACATGAACATTTAAAAAAGATTCTTGTAAAAGATGGTCTTGCATTTATCCCTGCATTATTCATAGGATTTGCAATTGTAATGCTTATGTAAAAAGATATTTATCATAAAACATATTTTTTATTGTTTAATCAAGTAATAAAAAAGCTTTTATAATAAAGTCATACAACAATACTTAAGACATGAAAAAAAGACCTATTAAAAATAACAACAAATCTATTTCTAACATAATTGCCTTAATGCTACTTGTTTTTGTTGTGGTACTATCAGTTACTATTTTTAATATTTGGTTTACAGATTATTATTCAAACATATTAAGCATTACAGAACAAAATTCATTAATAAAATCAAAGCCAACAATAGAAACAGTTATTGGCAACACATTATACATTAAAAATAGTGGTTCAAATGTTACTATTAAGCAAATTCAAATAGATGGTATTAACTGTAATATTGACCAAGCAACATATTCAACAGCAATTTTTGAAATAGATTTAAATGAATGTTTAAAAAACATCACCTCTTTAAATCCAGAAATTGTCGTAATAACAGACAAAGAAGTATTAGAAAAAAAAATTTATGTTAAAAATACTTTAAAAAGTAATTGTGTCTTAAATGGTTTTGTTGTTACACATGGACTTTCAGATTTTTTTTACAATTCTCTAAATGGCACTAATGGGTCATGCGATTCTATCATAAGAACATGTAACAATGGAATATTGAGTGGTAATGATTCATACATTTATAGATCATGTACATCTGATTGTTATATTGACAATATGACTACAGTTCTAAATGGTAATAATATGTTGTTTTATCTAAGCGAATTTTCAGTATCAGGATGTGTTAATGAAACAAGAGTATGTAATAATGGAGTTTTAAATGGTAGTTATAATTATACAAGTTGTAGTACAGAGTTAGCATTCGGTGGAGATTATATAGAAGATTTTAGCATTGGTGAAACAAATTATCGTGCACATATTTTTAGCACAACAGGCAATAGTACATTTACAGTTGTTAAAGATAATTTAGAAATAGATTATTTAATTGTTGCAGGTGGTGGCGGTGGTGGCGGGTGCTTTACAGGAGCAGGCGGAGGAGCAGGCGGTTTTATAGAATCAAACACAGTTCTTAGTAAAGGAAATGTAAGCATATCAGTAGGTTTAGGTGGCACAGGCGGAGCAGGTGGAAATCATGATAACTATATGTGGCGTTCTAAACCAGGCAATAATGGTAATGATTCATCAATAGGATCAATAATAGCTTATGGTGGTGGCGGTGGTGGATCATTTCTATGATAATTTTGGATTTTCTGGTGGTAGTGGCGGTGGCGGAGCAGAAAGAGGCACAACCACATATCAATATGTAGATAACAATGCAGGCGGTTTAGGTGGTTCAGGCGTTGTAATCATACGTTATGCAATAAACTAATTTTTTTTGTAACTAAACAAAACACCAAAACATTATAAAAACACATAATGCAAATACATTTTATGAAATCCAA
>Ga0334890_1001761_pt1 | contig 27332 bp, 23 predicted proteins | sample GraSluR1_MG_3_FD_207220 | JGI IMG/M metagenome (GOLD analysis project Ga0334890, IMG submission 207220) | Sludge microbial communities from methane-producing bioreactor in Wageningen University, Netherlands - Granular Sludge_31_08-R1 | ecosystem: Engineered > Bioreactor > Anaerobic >... | reverse complement strand
TCGGGCCGCCGTGCGGAAATCCGGGTCGTCCCAGACCGCCCGGAAGTTCTCGCCGCCGCAGAACGGACCGGTCTGTGCATCCGTGAGTCGCTGCTGGTGGAGGCTGGTGCGTGCCATGGACACGGTCGGCCAGAACACAAAGAGCCCGACGAGCAGCACGGCGGGCAAAACGAAGAGCAGCGCGATGAGCCTCTCGCGAGCGATCACGACAGACCTGCCTCACAGCGTTTGCAGCACGGGCGTCCGCCCGCACGCCCGAAGGATTACATCCGGTCCAATGCGCGTTGTACGCTCTGGGCCGCTTTCGTCAAGGTTTCCGGCACGTCGTGCCCCAGCGCGATGTCGCGCAGCGCACGTGCGAACTCGACACTGAGCGACGGATAGACGCCCGTCCTCGGTCGAGGGTGGGCGGCGGTTTCCAGTTGCTCGCGAAACAGCCGCCGCGGCATATGCTCGTACTCGGGGAACCACGCGAACGCACTGCGCCGGGCGGGAACGGCGCCGTTGGCCAGCACGATCGGCTCCACCCCGTGCTCCGGGTCCACCAGCCAGGCGACCACCTTCCACGCGTCTTGCGGGCGCCGGCATTCCCGTGACAACCCCCAGCACCAACTGCCCGAAGCCGCCGCAGGCCGCCCGCCCATCCGCGGCAGCGGCATCGCCCCGAACCGGATGCCGGAAGCCTCGAAGCTCGGCAGCATCCAGTGCCCCGTCCAGTCAAACGCGGCCAGGCCTGCCGCGAACGGGTTCGGGTTTGTCGTGGTGGCCTCCGCCAGACCCTCCGAAAAGAGCGCTTGCCAGCGCGACATCGCCTCCACGTTGTTCGGCCCGTCCAGCACGCCCGCCACCTGATTCTGCGCCGTGTCGATCAGCGCGCCGCCGTTGGACCAGATCAGCGGGCTGAACGCGTACGTGAACCACTCCGTGCCCTGCTCGTCCATGTGCAGGGACAGCGGCACGGCGGCGTGCGGCCGGACGCGCCGAAGGGCCTCGACAAAGGTCTGCCAATCCCAGGCGTCGGCCACGGATTCGGGCGGGTGCAGGCCGGCCTTCTCCGTCAGGTCGCGGTTGAAGTACACCACCAGGGCCGAATCGAACGCGCCGAGCGCGTAGAGCGTTTCGTCAAACGTGCCCTGTGCGAGGATGGAGGGCAGGAAGTCCGCGCGAAGCTCGCTCGTCACAAACGGGTCCAGCGGACGAAGCAGTCCCTCGGCCGCCCACGGCCCGACCCACGGCCCGTCCATCTCCAGCACGTCCGGCAGCCGGCGCGTGGCGGAGGCGATGGACACCTTGTCGGCGTACTGCCGATCCGGGAAGAACTCGATCGACACGCGGAGGCCCTCGGTGCGATGGGCCTCGTTGAACGCAGCGATGATCCGCTTCATGGCCTGCCGTTCGGCCGGCTGGCCGTGGTGCGCCCAGACGGTGACCACTCGCGTGCCGGTCTCGGGCTGCGCTCGTCGGCAGCCCGGCCCGCTGGCCAGCATCGCCGCCATCAGGCCGACAACTGCGATTGGTCGTGCGCTCGAGAGCACGCGAACACCTCCACCCAATGCCGGTGCACCGAAGGGCCATCCTCGAAGGATCGGCAAACCCGGTCTGGTGTCAAGGAATAATCGTTTTTCTGCCCACCATTGCCTGGTCGACGATCGTGCTGCAGTGGGACCATCCGCCCGCGGAGGTTGAGCGAGGCTCGTTTTCTTCTTTGGGACCGGCCTTCTCTTTGTGGGACCGGCTTTCCAGCCGGTCTCCGCAGGCGACTCGCCGTGGCGAGAAAGCTGGTCCCACACAAGAGGCCGGTCCCGCAAACGCTGGAGAACTGGAAACTCGATACTGGCAACTGGAGATTGGAACCAGGGCGGAGCGGTGGGACGAACAGGAGCCCATGGGTCTTCAGGTCCGCTCCGCGTCGCCGGCCGTGATTTCGCCCAGCGTTTCGATGCCGGCCGGATTGACAGGCGAACCGCACTCGGGACAACAGTCGGACGGGCAGAGGCGCAGCGAGTATCCGCAGCTTTCGCACTGCCCGCGCATCATCCGGACGGCGCGGCGCATCGGCCCCCGGATGACACAGACGACCGGCCACAACGCCAGAATTGCGTAGACCAGCCAGAGCGGCATCGAGACGGCAAACTGACGAAACTGAGGGGAATTCGGGATCGTAAGGCCAGTGGTCTGCGAAAACCTTGCGCGTCGCTGGTGTTCGACGCCGGGATCGCACCGGAACAGCTCTTCGAGTGCGGGGCCTGCATCCGGGTGAAGATGAACAACGCGCGGCCCGTATCAAGATACGTGCACAGCGCCACGGCGACGCCCCCCAGTACGAAGGCGATGAGCATGCAGAGCGAACGGACGAGCCGGCGTCGGCCCGTCTGTCGCGTGCGCGGATGCGTACGTGTGATGGGTCGCAGGCCGTGGCCGGATTCACTGCTGAAGAACGAAACGAGATCGGTCTGTGCCATCGGGCACCCCCTGGCCGGAATCAGTCCGTTGGCCGCCCTTCATCATACCCTGCCGGCCACCGTCGGGAGGCAAGAAACCGGGGAGTGGGACGGATGGTCCGCACGGCGGACCCTACACCGCTGCGGGCGGACGAACCCCGGGGAGTTCCCGTGTGGCCGGGGCGCTACGGTTGTTGCGCGGGGGCTGCGGTGGGCGGGGCGGGTGACGCGGGTGTCGGCGCCGTGGTGGGGGCGGGTTTGGCCGGTTTGTACGTGGTGACCTGGCGCACGGTCCAGGCCTGGCCGTCGAAGGTGGTGGCCGACGCGGAAGAACTCAAGAAGTCGATCTGGGCGAGGGCGGGACCCAGCTTCATGGCGGCGTTGAGGAGCGCCTTGACGGGGCGGGCGCCCGGGTCGTCCGGCATGCCCATGCTGGCGAACCCCAGAACGCCGAACAGTTGGGCCAGCTCCTGTCCCAGCCCGCTGAGGTCCTGGAAGGACACGGAGGTCACCGCGCCGGTCGGCTGGACGCCTTCGGCGAGAAAGCGCGGGTTTTCCAGGATGGACTTTCCCTTGCCGGCCGCGCAGTCGAGGCACTTGTTCACCGCGCGGTCCGAGGAGCCGATAATGAGCCATCCGTCATGCACGCCGACCACCAGGCGCACCAGCAGCGCCAGCGCCGGGTGCGTCACGGACCGGAACCCTTCCGCCTGAACATTTTCCGCCGGCGTGATCAGCAGAGGTTGCCCGATGATCTGCTGAAGGATCTCGTTGCCCCGATCCATGGCGCTGAACGCCTTCTGCCTGGCCAGGGCCGGGTCCTTCGTGCGGATGAACCAGACATTCTCCGACGTGGCGCCGAACGGGCTGACAAACGACGCCGGCATCTGGACGGAGATGAACTCCTGGTCCAGCCAGCTCAGCACGTCGGCTTCCACGTTGAACCCGATGCTCTTCTGGAAGTCATCCCACCGCGCAAGCAGCCCCGCGCCGCCGGGGATCGTTGACTTCACAAACTCGCGCGCTTCGCGGTAGGCCAGGGCCCAGTCCGGCCCACTGAACACGCTGAACGCCGTCGCGTCCGCCGGGATGTAACGATCGAAATGCTCGATTCGCTTCTGCGACGCGAGGATCCGACCCAGCGGCCGGTCGCGATACTCCGCCTGGAGGCGAACCACGCTGTGTGTGATCTGCTGCAGTCCGTCCGTCTGCTGGGCGCCGATGATGTAGTCAAAGACATCGCCGGCCTGCAGGAGCTTCACGACGGTCTGGACCGCGTGGTCGTCCGCCGGTTTCGTCGTGCCGGGGTGAGCGGTCGCCATGGCCTCCGGCGCCGGGAATGCGCCGGGGACAAGCTGCCGGCAGCCGTCCTGGATGTCGCACATCAGTCGGCGAACGTCGAACCAGGTCACGATGTCCTCCGGCGGCGGCACCTCGGCCAGGGCCTTCCGGAAGCGCGGGCACGCCGCGATCGGCGCGGGACCCTTGCCGCCGGTCAGCAGGCTCAGCACCTCCTGGACGGCCCGGGGGCCCATGACCACGCCCACAACGTCATCCTTGCGAAACACATGCACCGTGACGGGCGCATTGCGAATGCTCATGGAACGTACGGGCACGCCATGCACGGTCTGATCGGCGACGGTCACGCTTTCGCTGAGACCTTGCAGGCTGTCCAGAATGGCGACGAGCCCGCGATGGTTCTCTTCCAGCGTTTCCGCGTTCGGGCGCGACAGGAAGATGAAATCCGGCAACAGCATGGGACCGGACATGCGCTCGGCGAAGACGAACTCGCGGCCCAGCAGATCGCCCCATTTCACGGCGGAGACGAGCTCCCCCGTCCGCGACCAGATCGCATGGAACGACTCCCGCTCCGTGCCGTTGGGCAGCTCGTTGACGAACACATCTTTCAGGGCCCGGCCGAAGCCGGAGTCGCGGACCGCGACGAGCACGCGCGCCCAATGTTCGTCGATGAACCGGGCCTCCGGGTTGTCCACGCCGTGAACGTAGAGCCAGCAATCGCCGGGAACGTACCGGCCGAGGGTGAAGCTGTCCGGCAGAGACGTCGCAGGCGCCGGGGCCGACAGGCCGAAGAGCACGACGGTCAGCACAATGGCTCTGAGGATTTTCATGGCGCGGGTTCCTGTAAAGCACGAACGCGGCCAGCGCCCCGGCGTGGATCTCGGCCGCAGACATGGGCGTGTCCGAGTCCGCCGGGCGCATCGCCGCGCATCCAACTGGAGCATATCGAACGCATCGGCGGCGAACCAGTCCCGCCGTGTGCGTAGTTGTGGGAAGTTGTACACGGGAGGCAGGGGAGCGTGCGAAGCTCAGTTCCCCTCGGGGATACGCCCCCGCTCTGCATGCGCGAGCCGTTCGGGCGGCGCCGTCGGTTCCATCGCATACTCCACGGCGATGCCACCCAACTGCGGCGAGGGAAGCACGCGCTCGAGATGAATCCGCAGGCGGGCCCAGGCTTCGGGGATCGCGGCGGGATGGGAAGCCGTCCGGCGGACGGGGGAAAGCGGACGAACCAGGTCATACTGCCGGACTTCGTCAAACGGCCATATCCAGGCCCATCCGCGGAACCGTTCGATGCGGCGAACCTCGCCAAGGTCGCGGGCGAGCCAGATGTATTCGGTCAGTTCAATCCAGGGACCGAGGAAGAGGCGGATGCGGGTCACGCAGCGCAGTCGTGCGCAATCCGCCGGCGCGCGTCCGTCCAGTTCCACGCGTTCGAACCCTTCCCACGCCACGACGCGATCGACCGTTCCGCGGAAGCGTTCGCGGCCCCTGGCGTCGTGGACGCGGGCGTTCGCCTGCATGCGTGCAGGCTCCACTGCATCGATGGCCGCCGGGATGCGGGGCAACGGAGGGTCCAGCGAAATCGCAAAGACCGCCCCGTCCCGCGGTTGCTCCGCCGAGCGTGCCAGATCCTCGTTCGCTCCGGCGGTCCCACCCGGCCAGGCGAAACTTCCTTCCACGATCCCGTCGCGCCGCACGATCTGCACGTAGTCCGTCAGGCTCACGGTCGGGCGTTTGAGGTCGCGACGGGCGAATACGCGGGGTCCCGGTGTCGGCGAAGGCAGGTACGGTCGCAGGTCGACGCTGATCGCCATCTCGGCGACGGGCCGCGGTTCCACCGGAGGCCGCCAGGCGGGCGCGCAGCCGACCGTCCCCGCGCATGCGGACAGCAGAAGGAATGAAAGCATCCCGCGCGATCTCATGGCGCCGGAATTCTACGCCCGCCGCCCCGGCGGGGCCAATTCCACGTCTCTCGCTGCACTTTGGACTTGACGGCCGAGCCCGGGTCCGATAGGAGAGTGCAAAAGGGTCCCCGCTGAAAGGCAGCCCGCATGACATTGTTGCCGCGCGATCCACGTTTCGTGGACGGTTCCGAGTTTTCCCGAGGCATCACATTTGATGACGTGCTGCTCGTTCCGCAGTACTCGTCCGTTCTGCCGGAAGAGGCGGACGTCAGCACGCAGCTCACGCCGCGCATCCGGCTGAACATGCCGCTGCTGTCCGCGCCGATGGACACGGTCACCGAATCCGCGCTGGCCATCGCGCTGGCCCAGGAGGGCGGCATCGGCATCATCCACAAGAACATGGCCGTCGACGTGCAGTGCCGTGAGGTCCGCAAGGTCAAGCGGTCGGAGAGCGGCGTGATTCTCGACCCGGTCACGCTCCGCCCGGAAGACCCCGTCGCCCGCGCTCGTGAGGTGATGAGCCTGCACAACATTTCCGGGGTGCCCGTCGTGGAGGAGAGCGGGCGGATCGTGGGCATTCTCACCCGCCGCGACCTGAAGTTCCTGGAGCGGGAAGACCTGAAAATCCGCGACGTCATGACCAGCGACAACCTGGTCACCGGCCCGCCGGGCACCACCCTGGATGAAGCGGAGCGGATGCTCAACCGGGCCCGCGTGGAGAAGCTCCTGCTGGTCGACAAGCAGGACCGGCTGGCCGGTCTGATCACCATGCGCGACATCGATCGCAGCCGCGACTACCAGCAGAGCTGCAAGGACGATCGTGGCCGGCTCCGGGTGGGCGCGGCCGTGGGCGTTCGGGATTTCGAGCGGGTGGAGGCGCTCATTCAGCACGGCGTGGACGTGATCGTGGTGGACACCGCGCACGGGCACAGCGAGAACGTCATCGCCACGGTGCAGGAGTTGAAGAGGCGGCACGACATTGACGTGATTGCCGGCAACGTGGCGACGGCCGACGCGACCGAGGCCCTGATCGAGGCGGGCGCGGACGCGGTGAAGGTGGGGATCGGACCCGGCAGCATCTGCACCACGCGCGTCGTGTCGGGCGTGGGGGTGCCCCAGCTCACCGCCGTTCTGAACTGCTGCCACGTCGCGACGCCCCGGGGCATCCCGGTCATCGCGGACGGCGGCATCCGGCGGTCGGGCGATGTCGTCAAGGCGCTGGCGGCCGGGGCCTCCAGCGTCATGATGGGGTCTCTGTTCGCCGGGCTGGAGGAGGCCCCGGGCGAGTCGATCACCTGGCGAGGCCGGCGATTCAAGGAATACCGCGGCATGGGGTCGCTGGGGGCCATGGTGAAGGGCTCTGCCGACCGATACGGCCAGAAGGCCGGCTCCCCACGGGGGAAGCTGGTTCCGGAGGGGGTGGAGGCCCGGATTCCCTACCGCGGCCCTCTGTCCGATTTCGTGTACCAGTTGGTGGGCGGATTGCGGGCGGGAATGGGCTATTGCGGGGCCGCCACAATTGACGAACTGCAAAAGAAGGCTACCTTCTGCCGGGTGACGTCCGCCGGCGTGGTGGAATCGCACCCCCATGACGTGATCATAACGAAAGAGTCGCCGAACTATGAGATCGATTATACGACTGAGCCATAGCCGGCTGTGTGCGGTTGCTCTGGCGGTTCTGCCGGCGGTGGGCTGTTCCGGGATGATCAACCCCTGGCGGGACGACACGCCGCGGGCCGCGGACGTGTCCACGCCCTCGACGCGGGGCGTGGAGGCATCCGGCGTGCCGGCCGCTCAGCGGTCTACCGACTATGAGCCCCAGTACGTCCGGGCACAGGACGGGACGGTCGCCCACTGGCCGCTGTGGTGGGAGGATCCGTTCGTCGACAAGGGCAGCGAGGATGACCAATTCGCGTGGACGGAGGAAGACTACCTCGCGATGCCGTACGGGCTGGGCCGGTTCATCCTGAACACCATGGGCTGGCCGGTCAGCGTCGTGGTGACGCCGCCCTGGGTGGTGATGGGCAGCAACGGCGTGCTCAGCCGGCAGGCGTTGGGATACGACCACGACGCAGAGCGCCTGCCGGGCGGGGTGCAGCCGCCGATCGACGTCCTGGAAGTGGGCACCCTGCCGGAAGGCCTGCCGCCCTCCGCCGACGGGGATGCGGCGGTTTCGGAAGATCAGGATTCGTAGCGGACGCTAACCGCTTTGCGTTTTTGCTTGCCCTCCGTCGGCCGGATGCACGGGCCGCGCGGTGGTCATTAGCCGAATCGGGAGTTGGGCATGTCGACGGTGAAGCACTCGCCGACCTCCGGCATGGCCGGAACCGGGCCGTTGGACGACGCCGACGAGGACGCCGGCCACCCCGCGGCGCCGGTAACCGCCGATGACACGACTCCCTACGCCCGCGCGGGGGGCCGCGGCTGGCTGGCGATGTGTTTCTGGGTGTTCGGGGCCAAGCAGCAGCGGTTGACGTATCTGTCTCTCATCGGGCCCTCCGCGGCGTCCACGCGGTTCTTCCGTATCAACCTGATTCTGTTGGCGCTGGCCGCGGCGGTGTTCGCCGTCGCCCATTTCGGCTGGCATGAGGTGGACCTGGACCCGGCCCTGGGGAACAGCCTCACGGCGCAGCCCGCCGGTCGCGGATGGGTGAAGATTGTCAGTCACGCGGACGACGTGCCGCTACGACGGGGCGTGCTGACTCCGGCCGCCATCTGGTGGAACCTGCCGCAGGCCGTCATCGGGGCGGCCGCCACGTTTGTGATCGCCTGCCTGGGCGGTTGGCTGCTGCTGAGCCTCGCGACGCGCGGAACGTCACATGCGCTGGCCGACCCGTGCCGGGAACAGGGCCGATATGCGGCCGCCATCCGCTACAGCTCCGCGTGGGTCTTGTGGTTGCTGGCGGCGGGCATCGCGTCTGTGCTGTTGCTGTCGGCCCACGTGAAAGAGGTCACCCAATGGTCGTTTGCCCCGTCTCGCGTGGGCGCGTACAGTGCCGTGACGGTGATCGCGTCCGTCGGGATGCTCGCCTGGTGGTTCTGGCTGATCCGGTCCGCGGGAACGGGCCCCGGCCCGACCCGCTCCCGCGCGGTCCTGTACTTCGCGTTGTGGATGCCGCTGACCGGCGCCGCCGTCACCGTCGCCGCCGTCTTGGGCGTGCATTACGGCACGAGGTGGGTATTCGGCGCGTTGAATCTGCACTGGTAGCCCCTGCCCCATGGAACCACAGACGATTGCCGTTCTGGATTTCGGGAGTCAATACGCTCAGTTGATCGCGCGCCGCGTGCGTGAGAACAGCGTACACAGCGTGCTCTGCCCGCCCGACGTGTCGCCGGACGACCTGCGCCGGCTGAACGTGGCGGGGCTGATTCTCTCGGGCGGGCCGTCCAGCGTGTACGCGGCCGGCGCCCCCGCCTGCCACCCGGGCATTCTCGATCTGGGCGTTCCGGTGCTGGGCATCTGCTACGGCATGCAACTGACCTGCCGCATACTCGGCGGCGAGGTCGGGGCCGCGCATTCACGCGAGTACGGCCGGGTGCGGCTGCACGTCGATGACGCGGGCGGTATCCTGGCCAACGTCCCGTCGCCCAGCACGGTGTGGATGAGCCACGGGGACGTGGTGGACCGGATGTCGGACGACTTTGAGGCGATGGCCCACACGGAGTCGTGCCGGTTCGCCGCCGTTCGGCATCGGACGCGTCCGATCTACGGGCTTCAATTTCACCCGGAGGTGACGCACACGCCCAGCGGCTCGCAGATTCTGCGCAACTTCGTGTACGACGTCTGCGGCTGCCAGGGAACGTGGACGCCGGCCAGCGTGGTCGAGCGGACGGTGGAAGACGCGCGCCGGCGCGTGGGGCCGGACGACCGCGTGATCTGCGGGCTCTCCGGCGGCGTGGATTCCAGCGTGACGGCCGCCCTGCTGCACCAGGCCATCGGGGGCCGGCTGGTCTGCATCTTCGTGGACAACGGGCTGATGCGCAAAGGCGAGGTCGGGCTGGTGGAGGCCACCTTCCGCGAGCACTTCCGCATGGACCTGCGCGTGGTGGACGCGGCAGACGCCTTCCTGCGCGAGCTGGACGGCGTGGCGGACCCGCAGCAGAAGCGCATCATCATCGGGCGGGAGTTCATCGAGGCGTTCCAGTCGGAGGCCCGCACCATCCACAACGCGAAGTTCCTCGCCCAGGGCACGCTGTATCCCGACGTGATTGAATCCGGCCACAGCCTGGCCGGCACCGCGGCCAACATCAAACTGCACCACAACGTCGGCGGGCTGCCCGCCGAGCTGGGTTTCGAGTTGATCGAACCGCTGCGCGACCTGTTCAAAGACGAGGTTCGACGCGTCGGCCACCTGCTCGGGCTGCCGAAAGACATGGTGTGGCGGCACCCGTTCCCCGGTCCCGGGCTGGCCGTCCGCGTGATCGGACCCATCACCCGTCCGGCCCTCGATTTGCTTCGCGAGGTGGACGCCATTCTGCTGGAGGAGATCCGGGCGGCGGGCTGGTACGACAAGATCGCCCAGGCGTTCGCCGTGCTGCTGCCCATCAGCACCGTCGGCGTAATGGGCGACGACCGCTCCTACGCCGGGCAGCACGTGGTCGCGATCCGGGCCGTGGAATCGCACGACTTCATGACGGCCGACTGGGTCCGCATCGATTCGGACGTGCTGGCGGCCATTTCATCCCGCATCATCAACGAAGTGCGCGGCGTCAACCGGGTCGTCTACGACATTTCGAGCAAACCGCCGGCAACGATTGAGTGGGAATAGCAGTTGGGGGAGGGACGCGACGTCTGGAATTGCGAATCCCGGCGCGCCGGGATTGCGAAAGAGCGGTGCGGGAATCCGGTCCATTCGCTATTTGACGTTCGAGGTCTTCCATCGTTCCGTCGTCAGGTACACGGCGAAGCTCCCCAGCCAGTGTCCGCCCTCGTAGTGCTGGTCGCGGAGTCCGGCCAAGCCGGCCAGTCGGTGCTCTCGGGCCGCGGCGCGCACGCGGGTGATCCGCGGGTCGGAGGGAGGCAGTCCGGCGGCGATGCCCTCCAGCATCCACGCCCGTGAGAGATTCAAACCATCGAGGTGGACCAGGTGTCCGTCCCGCTTGTCCGTGACCATCACCGGCCGCAGCCATGCCGCGGGGTCTGCGGTAGCCAGGGACGGAAGAAACCCATCCAGCCACGCGGCGAACTCCGCGGGGCCGAGAACTCGCCGCATGACGTCGGCCTCCGCAAGGATCGGCGAGAGGAACGCCTGCCCGTCCGGCTCATACGCAAGGTTTGCCCCACGATCGTGCAGGAAGTAGTGGCGTGCCCGCTGCGCCACCAGGTCGGCCATTTCCTTGTCGCCCCGGGAACGAGCCCAATCCAACACCAGCCCCATCGAAAAAGCCGTCTGCGTATGCTCGCCCGTCCGCACCGGATACGACAGCTTGGGCAGCCATGCCTTGAACCGCCCCGCCGATTCCTGTTCGAGCGGCCCCAGGCAGACGGCCCACTCCCGCGCCTGGGGATCGCTCCACTCGTGCAGCTCGGCGCAGAGCTGCAGCAGCCAGGCCAGGCCGTACGGCCGCTCGAACAGCGCCCGGCCCTCGCCCCGCATGTATGCGACCTCGGCCGCAATTTTGTCCTTCGTGAAGCTCCTGGCCAGCGCCGCCCGCGCCCGATCGGCAAACGGCGCCTCCGGATACATCCGGCAGAGCCGCACCAGCAGCCAGTGCCCGTGGACGGCCGAGTGCCAGTCATAGCAGCCGAAAAACACGGGCGTGAGTTCATGCGGCGTCTTCGCATCTTCCGCCGAGTTCATCACGTGCGAGATCTTGTTGGGATACTCCCGGTGGATGCAGGCCAGGGCCAGTTCCGCAAACCGCGCGGCCGTGGCCACGTCGAGTGTGTCCGCTGTTTCCGCCGCCTGACCGAGGCCTTCTTCCGTCTGCGCAAACGCGACGACACCGCCCACCACCAGACAAATGATTATCCGTCGCATGATTGTGCTCCTCGGGTCGATGTCGCCTGCTCCCGCCGGACACGCCAGTATTCGCGCAGGCGGTCGATTTGCCAGCGGCGAAGGGGCTCGTCTTCAAACCAGTCGAAGGTCGGCGCTTCGGGATGGTAACGCCGGATGATGTCGATGAAGCGGGCGTTGCGGAGGAATGATTCCACGTCCAGGCGACCGGGGCGGGTCAGCAGCAGGTCCATCGGCAGCGTGTCGCCCGCGTGGAGAAGCGCGGCATACAGCCCGACGCGGGGGAAGCTCGCGTTGCGGATGAACGGATCGAGCGCATCACGCACCGAACGATCCCCCAGCACCAGCCGGGCGCAGAGGTAGTAGCCGTGCGGCTTCCATTGGTCTTCGAGACGGTCGGAATTCGGGTCGGTGCGATCGGCGAGCCATTCCTTTAACGGCCGGCCTTCGACGGCAACGTCCGCACGGCCGGCGAACGCCAGCGCCAGGGCCGCCGAGGCACGCGATCGCTCGTTGCCTTGAACAAGGAGGGCGGACAGGGCCGCCACCGGCGGATCGGCGGCAGCCGCCAGGCGCAACGCTGCCAGATCGCAAATCACGTCCGACGGATGATCCAGCAGGTGCAGCAAGGCGTCCGCGCCCACGGCCGGGTCCAGCGCGAGTGCCGACGCCGCGGCCGCGTACTGAACCATCGGCTGGTCCGTCTCCTCCAACGCGATGTCGTGCATAAGCGGTAGAACCGAACGATCCCCGAGAACCGCCAGAGCCTCGCTGGCCGCCGCGACCACGGCACCGTTGCCGCTCTCCAATCCAGCCTCCAGAACGTCTTGAACCGATGCGGCCGCGTCCAACTCCGCGCATCGGCCGATGGCATACAAGGCAGCCGGCTCCGCCTCGCCGGCCGGAATGGGCCCGCCCGCAAGAACCTGCTCCACCACGTCGGCCCACCCCCGCCGTCCAGCCGCGACGAGCACGCGCGACGTCAGCACGGGGTCCGCAGACTTCACCGCCTCGACCAAGGCTGCGGGTGCCGCGTCCGGCGGGCCTGGTTGGTGTCCGATCGCCCAGACGGCCATCGCCCGGACGCCCGGGTCGTCGTCCTCCGACACCAGGCAGACCAGCGCCGGGGCTGCCGCGGGCACCGGCCTCCAGCCGAACGCCCAGGCAGCCGCCTCCCGGACGGGGGTGGCCGGATCGGACAGCAGTTCGGGGGGGAGGGCACGCCCCCGGGCAGAGGCGAACAGGACGGCCTCTCGACGCACATCGCCGGAGGAATCCGCGTAACCTGCTGATAATAAACGGGTTAAAGCATCATCTTCCAGGCAACGTGCCGCCGCGCGCACGGCCTCCAGGCGAACCAATTCAACCGGATCAGCCAGAGCGGACTCGAAGACCTCGTCCATAAGGGAGCCAGCCGGCCGGCCATAGTCGGCGAGCTTTCGGAGGGCTGCCTGTCGAGTGGCCGCTTCCGTGCTTCCAAGTCGCAGTCGCTCGCGTCGAACCAGGAAGCTCCAGCCCACGTGCGGCGGGCGCCACGCGCCGGACCGGCTGAGCCACTCGGACAGCAACACGAACGCGGCGTCGTCGGCTTCTGAGAGGCGGTCCATCGCCACCGACCGGACGGTATCCGAGCGTTCCATCGCCCAGATGGCCATGCGGTCCACCAGGGCCCGGGTCTCCGGGGTGCCGACGGTCTGTTCCCGGAGCGCAGCGTCAATCCAGACGGCGGAGGCGTCCGCATCACGTAAGATCAAGCTGGAGAGAATGTTAAGTGCGTTTAAGCGGGTTGTCTCGTCGGGACTTCGCGCCAGCCGAGCGTAGTAGGCCGTCCGCACGATCGGCCATGCGATGACGCCCCCCAGCAGGCCGCAGAGGGCAATCATCATGACCAGGCTCGCCCGAGCGAGAATGGGCCGAGGCGATCGAGGGAGACCGGGAATACGGTGCCTTACGCGCCGCATGGAGACGCCTCCCCACGGGTCAGCCGAAGCGACGAGCGTTCAGACCGGGCGCAGAAGCGACCGATAAACGTGGGTACGCCGTACCGCGGACACGCTGAATGAGAGAACCACCGCTCATCACGGTCATTCTGGCCACGTACAACCGTCGTGAGGTGACACTGTCGACGCTGGCGCGGGTGGTCGCTTCCGCGGGGCCGAACTACGGCGTACACGTCGTGGCGGTGGACAACGGCTCGCGCGACGGCACGGCCGAAGCGATCAAGCAGCGTTTTTCCGACGTGACGGTGTTGCGTGCGCCGCGTAACCTGGGCAGTTGCGCCAAGGCGCTGGGGATTCCCCATGCGCAAGGGGAATACGTCGTGTTTCTGGACGACGACAGCCACCCCCGTCCCGGTTCGCTCTCGCAGATGCTGCATCACTTTGAGGCGAACCCCGACTTGGGCGCGGCCGGCTTCCGCGTGCATCTGCCGGACGGTTCGCAGGAGTCTGCCGCGCTGCCCGAGGTGTTCGTCGGCTGCGGTGTCGGGTTCCGGACGCGGGCCCTGCAGGACGCGGGCGGGCTGGACGGCGACCTGTTCATGCAGGCGGAGGAATACCACTTGGCGTTCCGACTCGTGAATGCCGGCTGGTCCATTCGCCTGTTTGACGATCTGCACGTGGAGCATCTGAAGACCCCGCGGGCCCGTCGTCGCCGCCGCACGACGTTCCTGGACACGCGCAACAACCTGCTGCTGGCCGCCCGGTATCTGCCCGACCCATATTACACGATCTACGCGGAAGACTGGCGTCAGCGGTATGGCTGGCTGGCCCGCTCGGCCGGTCACCGTTCGGCCTTCCTGCGCGGCTGGGTGGCCGGCGCGATGCGAGGCCGGCGTGACCGACAGGATGAGGTCTGGCGTCCTCAGCAACTGAGGCCGGCGGCCCTGGAAACGCTGTTCCGCCTGGAATTCGTGCGGCGAAAGCTCACAGAGCTGCACGCGGAGGGCGTCCGGCGGGTCGTGCTGGCCGACCTGGGCAAGAACGTGTACGCCTTTCACGCCGGGGCCGCCCAGGCGGGGATACAGGTATCGGCCATCGCGGACGACGGCTTTGCGGCTGCCGGTCGGTCCTACCGCGGCACGCCGGTGGTTCCACTGGAGCGTGTCGACGGATTGGCGCCGAACGCCCTGGTCATCGCCAACATGTCCCCCGTCCACGCGAACCGGACGCGGCAGCGGCTTCTGCAGCAGTTTTCCCTGCCCGTTTTCGACTGGTTCTCACGTCCGGCGGTACCCGCTCCGACGGCAAATCGCGCTTTGCGAGCCGCCGCCATCCCGGCTACAATTCGGGACTTCGATTGACCCTGAGGTCCCGAAAACCCCTGTTCTCCGCGGGAGGCGTCCATGGCTGCTTTGAACGTTCAGGATATCCGCAACGTGGTGCTGGTGGGACACGGCGGCGCCGGGAAAACGTCCCTGGCCGAGGCCATGCTCCACAAGACCGGCGCGACCAACCGGCTGGGCAGCGTGCAGGACAAGTCCTCCGTTCTCGACTCCGCGGAGGACGAGAAGGAGAAACTGTGCTCCATCGACTCGGCGGTTTGTCACGTAACTCATGCCGGCAAGCACATTAACATCGTGGACACCCCGGGCGGGATCGACTTCTGCGGGCAGGCGATTGCGGGCCTGATCGCCGCGGAAACCGCGATTCTGGTCATCTCCGCCAGCGCCGGGATTGAGGTGAACACCCGCAAGATGATGGAGCGGGCCGGGCGGTACGGGCTGGGGCGGTTCATCGTCGTCAACAAGATCGGGGCGGAGAACGTCAACATCGAGCCACTGCTCGGCGCGATTCAGGAGATGTTCGGGCCGCAGTGCCAGCCGTTGAACCTGCCGGCGCCCGGGATGAAGAGCGTCGTGGATTGCTTCGGCCAGGACTCGGGGGACACGGCGTTCGGCGACGTGGCCGCCGCCCATGAGGGTTTCGTGGAGGCCATCGTCGGGTCCGACGAAGCCCTGATGGAGAAGTACCTCGGCGGCGAGGCCACGAATGAGGAGATTCGGGCCGCGGCGGCCAAGGCGGTGGCCGCCGGGGAGTTGATCCCCATCCTGTTTACCGACGCCCGGACCGATGTCGGCGTCGCCGAGTTGTTGGACGCGATCTGCACGTTTGTCCCCAGCCCGCAGGCGGGCCTGAAGCGAGTGCTTAAGCGAGAGGCGGATGAGGTCGAGATCAACCCCGCAGACAGCAACTTCGTCGGGCAGGTGTTCAAGGTCACCAACCGGGCCAACATCAAGTACATCACCCTTCGCATCTTGTCCGGCAAGCTGACCAGCGACATCTCCCTGCACACGGTCGAGGAGAAAAGAGGGCTGCGGCCCGGCCAGTTGCATCGCTCGCAGGGCGACCAGCTCAGCGACCTGTCGGAGGGCGTCGCCGGCGACCTGATCACGCTGGCGAAGCTGGACGTGAAGGTGGGAGACACCCTGTTCACGGGTCCGGGAGGCGTGATCGAGATGCCGCCGATGCCGTCCCCGATGTGCGCTAAGGCCATCACGCCGCAAAGCCGCGGCGACGAGGAGAAGGTGTCGGTGGCCCTTCGCCGATTCACCGAGGAAGACCCCTGCTTCCGGATCGAGCGAATTGCCCAGACGCACGAGTTGGTCGTACAGGGCGTGGGCGAGCTGCACCTGCAGACCGTCCTCAACCGGATGGCCAGGCAGTTCAAGCTCCACGTGGACGTGCATCCGCAGAAGATTCCGTATCGCGAGACGATCATGGGCTCGGCCATGAATGTGGAGTACACCCATAAGAAGCAGACGGGCGGGGCCGGGCAGTTCGGCCGCGTCATCATCAACCTGCTGCCCAACGAGCGGGGGGCCGGCTACGAATTCTTCGACAAGATCTTCGGCGGGGCCATCGATCTGTCCTTCCGGCCCAGCGTGGACAAGGGCGTTCGCCAGCAGTTGGAAGAGGGCGTGCTGGCAGGCTATCCCGTCGTGGACGTGAAGGTCGAACTGATCGACGGCAAGACGCACCCGGTGGACAGCAAGGACATCGCCTTCCAGATCGCCGGGCGCGGGGCCTTCAAAGAGGCGTTCATGAAGGCCAAGCCCGTCCTCCTGGAGCCGATCGTCTTCATCGAGGTGACGGTGCCCACCGAGTACGTCGGCGACATTCTGGGCGACATCGCGTCGCGTCGCGGCCGGCCCGAGGGGCAGGACTCGCTCCCGGGTGACCTGGCCGTGGTCAAGGCCAAGGTCCCGCTGGCCGAGGTGTCGGATTACAACTCCCGGCTGTCCAGCATTACGGGCGGCCAGGGCAGCTTCTCGATGGAGTTGTCGCACTACGAGCAGGTCCCGTCGAACGTCCAGCAACAGGTGGTGGCGGCGGCTCAGAAAAAGAAGGAAGGAGACTAGGCAGCCCGCATAATCCACATATTTGACCCGTACTCTGCATTGTTCCCAGGTTCCCAACTTGGCGGAATATGTAGTTCAACTCACTGCTGGGAAAGGATTTACAATCGGATTGCCTGTCCATGGATATGGATGGCGTGATCGCGCGTGCCCGTCTGGCGTTTGCCTTCCGCGAGGACCGTGCCTATGGTGATTATGGAACGATTTATGCGGACGTTCGCCTTCGGGCGTGAACCATAGCGCTTTTCCCCTCCGGAAAGCACCGGGCCTGTCCCCCAAAGGACAGCCCGGTGTTTTCTTTTTTCTGCGATGGGTCCTCCGTCGCCCCGCGGTTTCTGGCGAGCCGGCCTGCCCCGAGCCACGTCCTTCAGAGGTGCTCAATGAACAGAGATCTGCCGCGAAGCGCGCGCATCCGGGTACGTATGATCTCGGCCACGTGGTCGGCCCCTCGAACACCGCAGAGCGTGACGGATCGATGGGAGGCATCGGTCGAGAGCACTTCAACGGACCCGAGCCCGAAGAGCCGATCAATGACGGTCTTGTGGACACGTACGTCATCCACGCGGATCAGCTCGGTCTGGTCAATGGTCAGCCGGAGGATTCCGCGGTCGAGGAAAAGTCTCTCCGCGGTCACCCGATAGCGTGATCCGTAGATCCGCAGGAACAGGCGCGCCGCGATGAACAGAGCCGACAGGGTGATGGGGACCCCTGCGACGTACCACGCGGCGGCGCCCGAGAGGGCGTCGATCCGGGCGATCAGCAGGGTGTACAGGATGGCGGCGGCGAACCAGAGCCCGATGCCGCCGGCATGGTGAAGCCAGTGGGTCCGTCCCGCCCAGAGGTCGTGTTCGGGCGCCTTGGGGGGGGTGGCGGCCGGGCTCGGTGCAAGCCGGGGCTCATCGCGAGTCTCGTTCATCTGTGGTTCCGGGTCCATGGGGTGCCCCTAAAAGAGTGTCTGGGATCGCCTTGACGAACGCGAGGGCCTATCGTATCGCGGAGCCGTCCGGTTGGCACCTGCGTTGCCGCCCCCGGGCCACGCCGGTGTGTCGGCCCGTCGCCGTCCGGGCGAGGGGAGGCGCGTGACGACGTGGGAATTCCGGTTTTTCGGCGGTTGTTTTCGGGTTGCGGAACCCTTCCGGCCGATGTAACAAATCCCCGTGAAACCGGCTTGACGAGGGGGCGCGTCCTACTAGACTGCTGGCGCGATTCGCCCGTCGGGCACGCGAGGTGGATTGTCGGTGAGGCAAGTTCAGCGTTTTCGAAGCGAGCGAGAAGCTATGGTACATCAGGAGTTCGGACAACCTGCTCTGGGAGTTGAGACGCTTCATAGTGAGTTCGTTCCGGTGCTGTTCGCGGCGGGAATGGGGCAGGCACGCTCATGCAAGGCGTTGCTGGAGGCCAACAACATTCCCGTGGTTCTCGAGAGCGAGCGCGGCCTCGACAAGATTTACAGTGCGTTCGCCCGGTCCGTTCCCGTGCTGGTGCCGGACAGCATGCACGACCGGGCGTCGGAGTTGATTGCCGAGGCCGAGCGCAGCGGGGCGGCCGGGTTGCAGTGCAGCGGCGACGATGAAGACGAGGAATTCGAAGACGACCTCGACGACGAGGACGACCTCGACGACGAGGATTTCGACGACGATTTCGACGATTTCGACGACGACGAGGAGGAAGATCTCGACGAGGATTGAGCCGTCCGGCCTCGCAGGCAATCGCCCCGGCGGGGCCAAACCGCTTCCCGGACTCAAAGTACCCCCTCCGGTTGTCCGATAACAGCATCATGGATTCGATACCGACCAGTGCAGAGGACGGGCCCGGGGCGGGTACGGACCCCGCGCGCCCGCCGATGGAGCGTCGCCGCCGGACGGAACGCCGAGCGGGCGTGGAACGCCGCAGCGGGCTGGACCGGCGCCGCGGACCCGGGCGCCGGCGCGGCGATCTGCGTCGGGAGGCCGAGGAGGGGGAGATTTCGGGCGATCTGCTCGAATTCCTGATGGCCATCGACGAGTACAAACGCGTCAACGAGCGGCCGTTCCCCTCTTGGTCGGAAGTCTTTGAGATCGTACACTATCTGGGGTATCGTAAGGTGGCCCCCCGGGCGACCCACGTCAACGCGCCCAGCGATCCCAACCGACCGGGCGGCGGATAGGCACGGTTCGGGAGCGGGGTCCTCGGAGGCATGCAAGGAGACGGACACGGGATGGATCCGGCCGGACAGGTCATCCTGGTTCTGAAGGTATTGCTGCACGTCGGGCCCGTAGCAGCGTACTTCATCACGCTGGGTCTGGTGAACAGCCAGTCCAGCCCCAAGATGGTGGACGCCCGGACGGATTTCCTCGCGCTGACCTTCGTCTTCTGCCCGTTGCTGTATTGGCCGGTGCCCGGTCTGGTCCAGAGCGGCTTGTGGTGGGTCGTCCTGCTCGGGCTGGCCGTTCTGCTGCCGGTGTTCCAGTCGTTTCTGAGTCGGGTCGGGGAAGGGTGGGTGGTCTACAACATCTCCGACCGCCGGGCGATCCGCCTGCTGGACCGGGCCGCGCGTGAGTTAGGCCGGTCCTGCTCGTGGGACGACCGCACGCTGCGGCTGGATGACGGCCGCGTGAGCCTGCGGCTCTCTGCGTTGCCTGTGCTGCGGAACGTCACCGTGCATGTGCAGACGAATGACGACGAGGGTCGGCGGGTTGCGGCGGCCTTTCGCGAGCGGTTTTCCGCCCTGTTGTCCACGCACCAGTTGCTGCCCTCGGTGACCGGCTCGTGCCTGTTGCTGCTGGGCGTCGGCCTGATGATGCTGCCCCTCTGGATGATGTCGCGGCACAGCGCCGCCATCGCGGAGGTGGTCAACCGCTGGCTGCTGAGTTGATCCGTTCCGCCGGTCCGGCCTTCCAGCCACGTCAGTTCCAGCCTCTGCGTACGCGCAGTCCGGGAGCCCTGCACCCTGAGACGGTGCTCTCGGGGTGTGGCACCGGCCTCAGGCGGGGCCGGGAGTCCGATCCTCTTGCGGGTCCTCCGAACGAAGCAACGTCAGAGAGAAGCAGGCCCCCGTGGACGACGTGGACGGGCAGAGGGTTAACCTCCCCCCGAGAAGGCGGGCCCAGCTTCGGGCGAGGGCCAGGCCCAGACCGATGCCGCCCGGCTGGGCGGCGGTCGCGGACCGCCCGCGTCGGAACGGTCGGAAGATCACCCGCCGGTCGCGGCGGCGGATGCCGGGGCCGTTGTCCTGCACGTCCAGGCGAAGGTCACCGTTGTCGGCAGCCGCGCGCAGCACGACCCGTGGCGGGTCCCCGTCGGCGGCGTATTTGCAGGCGTTGTCGATGAGGTTTCCCAGGATCTGCGTGACGAGCTGCACGTCGGTCTGCACGATGCGATCCCCCATGCCGTTGAGGTCGACCTCCAGGGTGAGGCCGGCCCGCCGGCAGCGCTCCTCATACCGCTGCTTCACGTCGTCGATCAGCTCGCGGACCTGCACGGGGCGCGCGTTGAGCCGTGCGGTCTGATTCTCCACGCGTGAGTATTCGAGAATGCCGGAGACCAGGTCGGAGAGGCGTTGGGATTCGCCGCGCAGGGCCTCGATGTAGCTGCCGCGGCGGTCCTCGGGCACCAGGCCGTCACAGAGCATGTCCGTGTAGAGGCACAGCGTGGTGAGCGGCGTGCGCAGCTCGTGGGTGACCGCGTACGCAAACTGCGAACGGCGCTCGCTCATGACCAGCAGGCTGCGGATGCCGATGCCCACGGCCACCAGGGCCAGCAGGGCCGCGCCCCACGCAAACCACAGCGTCGTGTCCGTCCCCTGCCAGACCGAAAGGCCGGCCAGGGCGACCGGTTCGGTGGCGAGCCGCACCGGGATGGAGGCCAGGGTCACTTCGGGGTCGTATTCGCCGCCGGGTTCGACGATCTCCAGTCGCGCGGAGTCGAACAGGTCGTGGATTTCCTCCAGCAGCAGCGCGGACAGCACCGGCCAATCCACCAGAAAGCCCTGGTAGACGGTGTAGCCCTCTGCCTCGACGGTGCGAACCATGGCGAGCATCGGCGTGTCCGCGCCGGGGTGCGTCATCCAGAGAGCATTCATCGGGCTGACGGTTACGGTGACGCAGCCCAGTTGGGCAAGCTGCCGAGGCGAATCGTTGAAGAGGGCGAAATTGTGGATGTTTCCCAGGGCCACGTCCGCCGGATCGCAGACCTGGGGCGGGCGGTTGAACTCCTGCAACGCCTGGGTCTGACTGAGGCGTGCCATGGGTTCCTGTCGCATTTGCCCGGCCTGCGGTTGCAGGCTTCGGGGGTGCGGCGAAGGCGTCTCCGCGGACGACTTCGACGAGACGTCCGCCGGTCGCTGCGCTCGTACTTCGGACTGGACCACTTCCGCGCCGGCCAGACGGTCCGCGACCACGTCGGCGTGGCCTTCTCCGATGCTCCAGAGACGGGGCGTCTGGGCAACGCTTTCCGCGAAGTCCGAGTAGGTGTACGACTCGGACAGGGACTCCAGTAGCCCCTGCTGCGCGACGGGCTCGCTGATTGCGGTCTGCGGCTCCCACTGCACCTGCACGTCGCCGATCGGAATCTGCGGAGAGCTCCAGCCGGTGCGCGGCGAGAGATGGAAGTGCAGGAGGATCCAGTGCTCGACGTTTCGGCGGTCCAGCAGGGGGGACGGTTCAATCACGCGCCCGGTCAGATCCTCGCCGGTGATGAGCGACGCTCTCGGGGCGAAGTAGTAGCTGGCGTACTCCCAGTAGGGGCGCGACGCTTCCTTGGCCAGCACGTTCATCACAAGCGGGTCGATCCGCCAGAGAGCCAGGCGCAACCGCCGCTGGTGGTCCTCCTTGATCTCGCCCAGCCGTTCCGCGTTCCGGAGCCGAAGCGAGACGGCACTGGCCCAGGTCAGACCGCCCAGCACCAGCAGGGCAATCAGGCCGAAGCACAGCGTTGCGAGCTTTGCACTTCGGGAGGCAGTGGACATGGGTCAGCTTCCAGTTTCCGCGGGCTCGGCCTCCGCCCGGACCTCCGGCCCCAGCATATAGCCCTGGCCGCGGACCGTCACCACCCAATCGCCGCCGGTCTCACGATCTTCGCCGGCGAGCTTGGCCCGCAGCCGCGTAATGTGCATGTCAATCGCCCGGGTCTCCAGTGACTCGGCGCTGATGCCCCAGACGTGGGTGAGCAGTTCCTCACGCGAGATGGTCCGGCCGTAGTTGGCGGCCAGATGCAGCAGCACGCCCGATTCCATTTCGGTCAGGGCCGCGCGCCGACCGTCGGCGAACACGACCTCTCGTCGCTGAAAGTCTACCGCGGCCCCCGGTCCCGTCAGGCCCCGGATGGCCGGGGGTCGCCCACCGCTGCGGCGGAGGACGGCCTCCACGCGGGCGAGCAATTCCCGGGCGGAGAACGGTTTGACGACATAGTCATCCGCACCCCGGCGCAGGCCGCGGACGCGGTCTTCCTCGGAGCCGCGTGCGGTCAGGATGATGACCGGCAGGTGCGTGTGCGTCTGGCGGAGTTGGGTCAGAACGTCGAGACCGTCCAGACCGGGCAGAAGCAGGTCGAGCAGGACCAGATCCACGCCGAGGCGGCGGGCCTCGACCAGGCCGGTGGGGCCGTCGGCCGCTTCGATGGCCTGGTAGCCGGCGGCCGTCAGGGCGTCGGCGATGCCGCGACGGATCAGCGCTTCATCCTCGATGACGACCACGCAGCGTTTCCTCACGACTGGCCCTCGAAGACGGGCGGTCGGCTTCCCACGCCCCCGGCTGCCTGGACGGGACGTGCGCCCGCGCCGCCCCGCGGAACACTCCCTTATCGTACCACCCGCGGGGCGAGCGTGGGGTAACCACATTGTAACAAAGACCGAGGGCCGGCACCCCCGGGCCGGCTCACGCAGGGACACGGTAGAGAAGGGCCGCCAGGGCGGCGGCGGTGATCGGCGACAGCAGCCAGCTCAGGCCGATCCGCTTGAGCTCGGTGGCGTGAACGGCCCGGGTGCCCCGCATCAGCCCGACGCCGACCACCGCGCCGATGATCGCCTGAGATGCCGAGACGGGCACCCCGATCCACGCAAACACGTGCATGGTGAACGCCTGGGCGGACGTGGCGACCAGGGCCGCGTACGCATCCATCCGCACCAGCCGGGCCCCCACGGTCATCATGACGCGCCGGCTGAACGTGATCGCACCCGCGCCGATGAAGACGCCCCCCAACAGGGCCAGACGGCCGGGATCGTGGAAGGGCTCCGTGCCGGCGTACACGCCGGTGACGTTGCCGACGTTGTTGGCGCCCAGCGTGTACGACCCGTACGCGCCCACCACCACGAGCAGCCCCCACAACACGTTGTCCCGCGTCAGCATGGACATTCGGGTGCGCTTGAGGACCTGACTGCCCAGTGTGTAGAGGATGCACGCAATGACGACCGCACCGATGGGCGTGGCCACCCAGCAGATAAGGATCTTGGGCAGTCCGGCCCAGTTCGGCGCGTTTTCGGTCAGGCCGATGCCGAGGATTGCGCCGACCACGGCCTGTGACGTGGAGACGGGGACACCTCGCCACGTCATGAACGTCACCACGATCGCGGCGGAGAGGGACGCCACCACCGCGGCCCGCAGGTCGTTCGGAGCGAGGGCCCCCAGCGTCTCGATGCCCGGCCGGCCCTCCAGCCACGCTCCCAGAACCACGCATACGGCGCAGACGATGGCGGCCGTCGAGAACCGGACAACCCGGGCCGCCACGGCGGTGCCGAACACGTTGGCCGCGTCGTTGGCCCCCAGGGCCCAGCCGAGGAATGCCCCGCCGCCCAGAGCGAGCATGTCACACCGTCCTCTTGATGGCCGTGATCCGGACGTGATCGGCCGCTTTCTCGGCCCGGTCGGCGATGTCGCCGATCTTGACGGCCAGATCGCGCAGGAGGATTTTGTGGCCGGTCTCGAGGTCGGACGCAAACACGCGTTCGATGATGCGGGATTCCGCTTCGTCCGCGCGGCTCTCCAGGTCGCCCACCCGGTCGGAGATATGCACGGCGGCGTTGTAGTCGTCAAAAAGCATGCGAACGGCCTTCACCATTTCCCGCGCGCAGGCCTGCACGCGAAGGAGGAGCTCCTGATAATCGTCCCGCAAGTCGGCGGGGACCTCCGTTCGCTCGAACCGGATGCGGCGGGCGACGGAATCGGCCGCGTTGGCGACGCGATCCACTCCCTCCAGCATGCGCAGCAGGTCGCTGCGTGATTCCGGAAAGAGGGCCTTGCCGTACAGCAGGATGGCCGCCTCGCGTCGCGTGTCGTCTGCCCGAGACTCCGCCCGGTGGGTGGCCTTGGCCTTCTCGACCACCTGATCATAGGGCGCGCCGGACAGCGCACACTCGAGGCACGCGGCCAGACAGGCCAGGCATTCCTCCACGCACTCGAGGTATCGGGCGATCAAGGCCTCCACGGCCTTCTGCTTGCGGCTGAAAAACACGGCACGACTCCAACGGGGGACGCGCCCGGTTCACGCCGGGACTTCCGGCGGAAGCGTACTTTGCGCGGGCGTGTGTCGCAACCGGTCGACGGATCAGGGGAGGGCGGATGCGGTTTCGACGGCATCCTTGCCGCCGCGTTTGGCCCGATACAGCGCCGCGTCTGCCGCCTGGAGCAACTCGTGGCCGGTCTGAACGCGACTGGCCCGCAGCGAGGCCACGCCCCCGCTCATGCTTACGGGCGCCCCCACGTTCAGCAGCCCTGCCCTCTGGCCGAACAGGCGGACCAGGCGTTCGGCCAGCCCCGCGGCGTCGGTCACAGATGCGCCGAACAGCAATACCACGAACTCGTCGCCGCCCAGGCGAACGCCGATGTCGGAGCTTCGCAGGGTGGCCCGCAACAGCTCTCCCACAAAGACCAGCAGCTCGTCACCGGCCGCATGGCCCAGTGTGTCGTTGACCTGCTTGAAATGGTCGATGTCCAGCGCGATGACCGCCAGGTCCTCCCCCGCGGCAAGCTGCTCCCGGACCAGGATCTCGAGTTGGTCGTCCAGGAACCGCCGGTTGCAGAGTTGCGTCAAAGACTCCACCCACGTTTCCTTGCGGGCCTGGTTCAGCATCGCCTCGATGCGGCGGGTCCGGTCCGCCACCCGGGTCTGCAGCGTGCTTTCCAGCACGTCGGCCCGCGTCTCCGCACGCCGGAGACGGTCGACAAGGTCCTGAACCGCACGCGCGAGCTCGCCCAGCTCGTCGCTGCGCCGGATCGGCAAGCCCTTTGCACCGTCCGCGCCCGGATCCGCCGCATGGCGAATCAGCACGGACAGCGATTGGCCCAGGGATCGACGCGCCCACGCCAGAACCGCCAGCGCCGTCATCACCGCCGCCACACCGGCCAGGAGCATGAAACGCATGATCCCCCCGGCGGTCATCGGGATACCGTCCGCCAGGGCCAGCACTACAACGTGACCGATGGCCGCGTCCTCCGGTCCCCTGCAGATTGGCGAGGAAACCCCGTACACGTCACGATCGACGCCGGCCACTCGCAGCGTCCGGCGAACGGGCGGCGTGCCGGGATCGACAAGCCCATCCAGGTCTCCGACGCCCACGCCTTGCGGGGCCTGTGCCACAATCCGACCCCCGCGATCCACGAAAAGGGCCGCCACGACCTCCGGGTTCTGGAGCATCGCCCAGGACCAGCGTCGGAATTGCTCTGCCATGCGGGTGGAGTCTGCAGACTCCGATTGCCCGGCCTGACTCCCCAAGGGGAGCGTGCCGTCTGCTTCGGCCACCTGACGGGCGCCGATCTGCGCCCAAGCGCAGATACGCTCGAGATACTCACGGACCTGTCCGGCGTCGTGATGCACTTTGTGAAGCACGAGGGCCGCCAGACCGCACAAGGAGGCAGCCAGAAAGGCCGCCAGCGCGACCCTCGCGGGGATGGAGAGCCCGGTCCGAGTGTTCATCGGTCTCGACTCCAGGACAACCACGCTGACCAACAGCCCGGTCCGCGCAGCCGCATGCGATTTCTATCGGTCGCCGCGGGGCGCTGTTGCAGTACGACTTGGAGGCTTCCCCACGAAAACCCCCGCTCGCCCGGTTTGCTAACCGGCCTTCCACACGTGTGTTACGATGAATCGCTGCGGGACTGGCCGGTTTGCTGTGTTGAGCCCCCCTTCCCCAGCGTCTACCATGAGGTGATTATCAGCCGTTCCGGATTGGCGGGCTTGCATGTCCGAGTGTGGAGTCGGGAGGTTCTGTCGTGGCCAACACCCCTGTGTACCGGCGGTTGGGTCAAACGGCCGGTTTCACGTTGATCGAGTTGCTGGTTGTGGTATCCATCATAGCCCTGCTGCTGGCGATTCTGCTGCCGTCGCTTCAAAGTGCTCGTGACCAGGCCCGGCTGGTCGTCTGCCAGGCGAACATGGCCAACGTGAACAAATCGCTGATCGCGTACATTCTGGATTACAACTCGATCCCAATCCTGCTTTCCTGGAACGCCGCGAACACGGAGTTCGGGTGGTGCACTTGGAGCTACGGCGGGTGGATCGGGAAGAACGAGGCGCACTACGGATCCGCGTACGGTGGGGGGCTGTTCCACATCCCGACGACGAGGCGACCGTTGAGTGTGTACATGTACCCGCGCAGCCGGCTGGCGCCGGACTCCGAACTGCCCGTGTTCCGATGTCCGGCGGATACGTTCTCCACGCAAGGGAACCAGATCACGATGCTTCGGGACAACGGAACGCTCGTCTTCCGCGGGCGCTCGCGCTACTCCGCGTACAACGACGTCGGGACCAGCTTTCAAATCAACTACTTCTGGTGGCGCCCGTATAGCCGCGGCAGGCAGTATTTGGTCAATGTTCCACCCAACCAACTGGAAACGCTCGTGTATTTTGAGCGAGAGCTGCGGCGGGGACGGGAAATCATGCACAAGTACCTGCGGCGAGGGGCGAACCGATTCGTCACCATGGTGGAGGATCCGGCAGATGCCTGCCTGCGAGTGGTGGACGAATACCAGACCCGTGCCCAGGGATACCATCGGGGCTTTTCGCGTCACAACTTCGCGTACCTGGATGGACACGTCGCGTACACCCAGGCCGATACCCGCAACGACTGGGGACCGGACTGGACGGTCAATGACGAGAACCCGTCGGAAGCGTCGTTGTGGCTGACGCCATGAGACCCGGCTTGCGATCGACAGGATGAGTGTCGCTGTGACTCGTCCGCCTCAGCAAGGTCGTGCCGTCGGGCTGTTGAATTCCCGTGAAAACCCCGCCAGAATGCCGCCCGGTGCGGCCGGCCGTAGCGGGTTGCCGCGGGACGCTTCGCCACCCGACCGTGCCCGGGGCACCGGGGTGGCCGGAATAAGACCGTGAGCGGAAGAACACCACCATGACCATCACGCAAACGCTTTCCGAGTGGGCCTGCGGGCTTCGATTTGAGGAC
>Ga0334890_1001759_pt1 | contig 27357 bp, 22 predicted proteins | sample GraSluR1_MG_3_FD_207220 | JGI IMG/M metagenome (GOLD analysis project Ga0334890, IMG submission 207220) | Sludge microbial communities from methane-producing bioreactor in Wageningen University, Netherlands - Granular Sludge_31_08-R1 | ecosystem: Engineered > Bioreactor > Anaerobic >... | reverse complement strand
AAATAATACCGATAAAGCACCAATAAAAATATTTTGTGTCCCTAAGGTAACGATGAGAGGTCGCAATCTAAATTTATGAATGATGATACCGTTTAAAAACCCCAAAAATAAACCAATAAAAGCCGATGCTAAAAAAGCCAAAAATAAACTATCGATACCAAACGCAATCATAATTCGGATGGTAATGTAACCACTAAATATTGCCATGGCCGTGAAAGATACATCAATCCCACCTGAAACTAACACTACCAATACTCCCATGGCCAATACCATCATTCCGGCACTACTTTTAACAATATCAAAAATATTATCCAGAGCTAAAAATGTTGGATTAACTATACTAACAAATGAGCAATAAGCGAACAGAATGAGAAACAACACTGATTCTTGCCGTTTCATTAAATCTCCGATTGTATACCTTCTTCCGTTCATCTTAGGCCCTTCCTTCCACAAGGCTACGCAATTCATCCTCGGTGGTATCACTGGTATTTACAGTTGCAGTTATTTTCCCATCCCTCATGACAATGATGCGATTACAATTATGGTATATTTCAGGAATTTCATCAGAAATCATTATAATCGCCATACGGTTTCGGGCTAATTCATGGATTATTTCATAAATTTCCGATTTTGAACCAACGTCGATTCCAACCGTTGGACTATCGAGGATAAATAATTTTGGATTAGTCGCCAACCATTTTCCCAACACTACTCGCTGTTGGTTTCCGCCTGACAATGTCTCAACAATCGTATCCATAGAAGAAGCTTTGATGCGAAGTTCATTAAATACTTTATTGCTTTCCTCTTTTGCCCTGGTTTGATCGATGATAAGAAAACGCCTTAACTGTTCAAGGGTTGCAGCGGTTAAATTGTCGGTTATAGTTTTGGTTCTAAAGAGTCCTTGACTATGCCTATCTTCTGGCAATAAGGTGATTCCAAGCTCACGAGCCTTAGCTGGATTACCAATATGTACTCGTTTATCCTCGAATAAAATTTCACCGGATTGCGGATGATTTAAACCAAAAAGAGATAGAGCCAGCTCAGTCCGCCCAGCACCAAGGGGTCCAGTAATGCCAACAATTTCGCCTTCATTGACCGATAAATTGACATTGCTGAAGTGGGGCTTTCGTGTTAATTCCCGTAATTCAATAACTCGTTTCCCTTTTTTTATTTCTGAATCAAAAGTTTCATATATTATTTCCCGTCCGGTCATATAGTAAGCCAATTTGTTTTCATCTAATTCATTGGCAGCGAAATCACCAATTTTCTCTCCATCCCGTAAAACAGTAATGATATCAGCGATACGAAATACTTCGTTTAATTTATGGCTGACAAATATCGAGGTAATATTCCTTTGTTTTAATTCCTCGATGGTTTTCAAAAGTGTATCAATTTCTTTTTTGGTCAAAGCGGTTGTTGGCTCATCAAATATAAGCAATTTGGCATCTAAGACCAATGCCCGAGCAATTGCCACAATCTGTTTTTGGCTCATTGATAAATTACTCACCTGTTCCTTCATATCAATTTTGGAATCAAGACGCTCAAGCTCTTCGTTCGCCCTTTGAAGGTATTCTTTTTGATTAATGAGCCATTGGGAATTTTCAACCAGCCAATTAAAAGCAATGTTTTCTCCTACTGAGAGGTCGGGAAAGAGGGAAAGGTCCTGATAAATAACCTGCACTCCTTCACGCATGGCCTGTCGAACAGTAAGCTTTTTATAGGAATTCCCGTTAATTTCTATTGTTCCACTTTCAGGTGATTCAACACCGGAGATAATGCGGATTAAAGTAGACTTTCCCGAACCATTTTCACCCACCAAACAGTGAACTTCTCCGTAGCGTACATCCATATCCACGTTCTTCAAAGCTTGTACACCTGGAAAAGTTTTACTGATATTGCTCAACTTTAAAATTAATTGTGGTCCCATGTTTATTCCGCCTCAAGAGGCTTATCTAAATCTATGCCCAGCCTTTAAAATGCTGGGCATAGATTTAGATAAGTTTTCTTTGTTAAAAAAAGGAGCTATTAGAAGGGGAAATCATTTACATTTTCCTTGGTGAGTACCAGCGGTGCATTACCATAGATAATACCATCTTCTACGGTCACACTCTCATACCCTTCTTTACCAAGGCTAATACCAGTTTCTAACGGTTCTCCTTTGAGTATTTTATAAGCAATCATGGCACATACATAACCTGCATCAGCCGGTCGCCAACATTGAGCTTGACGAAGAGAACCAGATTCCAAATAGGTTTTACTCATAGATGGAAGGGTTAATCCAACTACAGCTACCTGTTCCTGCAAACCACGTTCCTCAACAGCTTGGGCTTGCATGATAGTTGATGAAGCGGAACATCCAAACATTCCTTTGATGTTGGGGTAAGTACGAAGGAGTTCTCGAGCTTTATTATAGGCAGTTTGTTCAGTATTGAAATCTTCAACCGGTTCTTGAAGGATGAATTTCATATTAGGATATTTCTCTGCTGCGTAATCGTGTCCAGCCTGAAACCATTGCATGTGGGTCTGCATAGTCAAGGCACCGACCATACCGACATATTCGCCTTCGTAGTTCATCTCTCGAGCAAGGCTTTCAAACATCAAAACGCCAAAATCTTCATTCCGGAAAGCTTCCATATCATAATCAACAATTCCTTTCAGTTCTTCTGCTTCATGGCTGATCACAATAATACCAGCATCTTTGGCTTTTTTGATGACCGGAATCATTGATTTTGGATCGTTAGGAACTACCAGGATAGCATCAACACCCTTGGCAATGAGGTCTTCAACCATCTGAACCTGTTTGGCAGGGTCTCCGCCTTCTGGGGCAATCTGGTATGAAGTAACATCCTCATGATCCTTACCAAACTCTTCAACACCAGTACGCATATCGTCAAACCAGGAAATTCCTTCATGCTTTGCAACCATAACGATTTCAAACTTCTCCTGGGCTAACACAGTGGTGCTTAGAGCTAATAAGACCAGCATGACTACTACAAATACTCGAGTTAAATTCCGCATATTTTTCCTCCCTTTTTGCAACAATCCTTGATCGACGTTGCAGGTAATAAAATGAAATTAACATACCAAATTTTTATTGTCAATGATAATCTGAGTCATAAATCTGAACTCTTTTCCTCAGATTTATGACTCTGCTTTGGTTATAAAATGTTCCATATCTGGTCCGGCTCCAGCCCAGGCTGTAATCGATTTTTCTTCTCCTACATTGATGGAATAATGAGATACTCCCGGTGGAATCAAGAGCGCATCACCAGTTTCCAGTAAATAATATTCCTCTTCATCAGGAAAGTGAATCACAATTTTCCCTTGAATCACGTAACAGATTTCATCGGCATTTTTATGCCCGGGATCTAAACAGGCACGTTGACCGGGAAGGAGAGTACTTATTGAAAAAGCAATTTTATCGGTAAAAGCATAAATCTCAGTGCATTCGTCTCCTTCCATAATTATTTTACCTTGACCCCTTTTTATAACTTTGCCTTTCACCACTTCCTCCTTTTTAATTTACTTCTCGATAGCTTATTATTGACCACACTGAGTACAGGTTGTCCCTGAACCTACTGGCTTTAATTCATAATCCACCTGATTGCTTAATACCTCATTAACTATAACATAGACTTTATAAGTATCCTTCATGAGTTGAGGAACCCGAGTATAAATATTCAAATCCGACCAGGTAATGATTTCGCCTTCAAAAGTTTTATTATCACCTCTTTTAAACACTAATTGACTTGACCCCTGTACTGCTCCAAAGTCTGATCCCAAAAGAGTTATTTTCGTTCCAGAGGGACCCGAATCCGGAGATATTGATGTAATTTTTGGATTAAGAGGAGCTGTTGGAGAGGGTGAGGGTGTCGGTTCTGCGGATTTGTTTAGGCAACCAGCAAAAATTGAAATCAAAGAAAAACAAAATACAATCAATAATAGAAAATTTCTGGTTTTCAAGATAATTCCTCCTTATTTTTTACAAATAGGACCTTATAAAATATGATAAATGAATCCTGACAATTTTCAAACTCCCACCCAAACTTTGATAAAAATTTAAAATCTTGATGAGGTAATACCCTCCCACTCTATTCTATAATCTAATGTTTAAGAAATTATTTTAACCAAGGCTTAAAAACATAGAAATTTCTGGTTTTTATTCTTAAGATTTTTGAAAATAACTGATTGGTTGGTTGACTTTAAACTTTATTTTTTTATAATAAAAACGAAGTTAAGATAGGAGGGAAGATCTATGTCGCCTAACTTAGATAAAGAAAAACTGGCCATTGAAGGTGGAAAACCAATTAAAACTACTCCGGCCATACCCATGTTTCCCGGCGGTTTAGAAATCGGAGAAGAAGAAAAGCAAGCCGTATTGGAAGTTCTGGATAATAAATATCTTTTCCGTTATTACGGACCAGGAGAATACCCATCTCGAGTCAAAATGCTCGAAGAAGAGTTTTCTGGTAAAATAGGAATCAAACACTCATTAGCGGTAAATTCTTGCACCTCAGCTTTAATCACCGCTCTTGTAGCAGCCGGTGTTGGTCCTGGTGATGAAGTAATCGTCCCGGGATATACTTTCTTTGCCTCCTGTGCGGCAATATTAGCAGCAAAAGCAATTCCGGTTATTGCTGAAGTAGACAATTCACTTACTATTGATCCAATAGATTTGGAAAAGAAAATTACACCACAAGCCAAGGCAGTAATCCCCGTACACATGCGCGGTGTTCCCTGCAATATGGATCGAATCCTCTCAATCGCAAAAAAACACAACCTTAAAGTCATTGAAGATGTTGCCCAAGCTTGTGGAGGAAGCTATAAGGGCAAGTATTTAGGGAGCCTTGGCGATTGTAACACCTTTAGTTTCCAGTTTCATAAGATTATCACTGCCGGTGAAGGTGGCATGATTACAACCGATAGTGACCTCTACTTCGATCGTGCCCAAGCTTACCACGATACTGCTGCTTGCTGGCGACCGGGTGGCCCAGCCAAGCGATTCGTATCGGCTCGTTACCAGGGAGAACTCTTCCCTGGAGTCAATTTCCGAATGTCCGAACTCATCGGAGCGGTCATGCTTACCCAACTTCACAAACTTGACGGCATTCTCAACAGAATGCGTAAAAACAAATCCAGAATAAAAAATGGGATCAGTGATATCCCAGGAATCGAGTTGAGACACCTTCATGACCCGGCTGGAGATACTGGGATTTCTTTGGTTTTCTTTTTGGAAAACGGACAATTAGCCGAAAAGTTTGCCTCTGCCTTAAAGGCTGAAGGTGTAGAAGCCAGTTCAATTTTTAATAAAGGAATACCCGACTGGCACATATATTCTCACTGGGAAATGATCATGAATAAATGGACTCCAACCTCCGAAGGTTGTCCCTATACCTGCCCCTACCATAAAGGATCAGTTCCCAACTACAACCGAGAGATGTGTCCCCAAACCTTGGCTCTATTGGATCGTTCAGTTCATCTTGACATTCCGCCTCAAATGAGTGAAGAAGATTGCGACCTCACCGTAGAAGCGATTCGTAAAGTTGCTCGTGCCTACTTATGATATTTTATACAATTTTTCCTTAATTCATTTTTGTGAGGCAATCCTTTGAAACATCGTGACATGAAGCTTTTAAACCGGGAAAAAATCCTGGGCTTATTATTAAACCATTCGTTACTGAGCCGGGCTGAGCTCGCTCAAAAGGCTACAGTTAGCCCGGCAGTTGTTTCTCATATTATTAGAGAATGTTTAAAAGAAGGAATAGTTTGTGAGGATTCTGAGGGTGTCTCTCGAGGCGGTCGAAAACCAATCCTTCTTTCATTTGTTCCCGATAACAAATTGGTAGCAGGTTTAGTTCCCGGGAATACCACCGAATTTGCCGTATCGAATCTTTCCGGTCAACTGCTTTACAAAGAAGATATAGTTACAAAAAAATACCCTACTCCTTCAGAGTTAGTGGTATTTCTCAAAAAAATACTCCATGAATTTCTAATTAGAAACCATAAGTCTTGGTCACAACTGGTTTCCTTGGGAATTGGAATCCCGGGTATTTACGATCCCGAATTGGACCTGATCCATAAAATGGGTAAAATTTCCAGTCTTTTTGAATGGGAGGGAACAAAAATTCGGGAAATTTTCTCTCGGGAATTTCTTTGTCCGGTGCTGGTCTTTGACAAGGTAGTCGCTATGGCATTTGGTGAAGGGATACTGAGTTCCGAAGATCCAAATGTCAATTTAGTCTATCTGCATTTGGGAAGAGGAGTTGGAGCTGGTTTGTTCCTTAATGGAAAAATCTATCGGGGATCACAAGGAGCGGCTGGAGAAGTCGGTTATATGGTTTGTGGACCAGTTGATGAAAAAGACCCCATTTCTCTTCATGATATTCCTCCCCTAGAAAGCGAAATCTCTTTAAATAGCATTCTTAAGGTTTTTCGGGAAAAATGTCCCAACTCTTTTCCCAATAGTCTAAGGCAATCAGAAAATGATGAAGTTTTAATTTTGCACAAAACTTTTTTAAAGGGCGATTCTCAATATGAAGCAATTTTAAAATCGATTTTAGAAAAAGCTGAGGGGATAGCAGTTAATTTGGTTGCGGTTCTAAACCCAGACCTTTTAGTTCTCGGAGGCAAGGTAACCGAAATATTTTCTGAAATTCTTCAAGAAAGGATAATTCAAAGACTTCAACGATCAGTTCTTTTCTCGCCTCAGGTGAAAACCGTTACTCTGGGAAAAAATGAGGAAATCATGTGTACACTTTTTTTTGCTATCGATGATTACTTCCGACGCTTAACAGGAAATAATCAAGGGTTAACCTCCGCCTTTTTAAAAAGATACAGCCCCCAGCTCTGGAATCAATGAATTATAAAAGTGGTCTTTTTTGGGAGTGAGGAAAATTTTAAGATTCCCTCACTCCTGAATCAAATCAACTCATCCTCGAGGAGGAATTAATATGGTGGAGATTTCAGTCTGTTTTGAACCGCTATTTAACGGGAAAACTGATTTAGAAAAAATACAAACCATCCATAGTCTCGGCTACAATGCGGTAGAATTTTGGGATTTAGCCGGTAAAGATCTAAAAGCAATCACCGCTTATTGTCAAAAAACCGGTCTTAAAATTGGTATCTGTACCCTGAAGGATCCCTGGGGAAATATCCGTTTACACGCCGACACCAATTCCTACCTGCAACACTTTTCAGAATCTCTCGAATTACTAAAGCAGGTTGGTTCCAAAAGAGTTATTGTTCTTACTGGAGAAGATAACGGACAAAACAAAAAATTACAAATGAACCAAATTATAAAAAACTTAAAAGCCGTCAGCAGCCTGGCAGAAAAAGCCGAAATCGTGGTTTGCTTAGAAGTTCTGAATTCAAAAGTCGATCATAAAGGGTATTTCTTAGATTCAACAGCGCTTGGTTTTGAAATCGTTCGACAAGTTAATAGTCCTTCAATCAAAGTTCTCTACGATATTTACCATATGCAAATCATGGAAGGAAACATCATTTCAACCATTCAAGAAAATATTGAGCTGATTGGTCACTTTCATTCCGCCGGTGTACCTGGGCGACATGAACATTTTTATGGTGAATTAGACTATCGAAATATATTTTTAGCTATACAGGAAACTGGCTACAATGGTTGTTTTGGACTTGAATATTGGCCAACCCTACCCGATGAAAAATCATTAGAAAAGCTGCGGGAATATTTTCTTGACGAATAAACGGTATACCCATTTATGAGTTTCTTTTCTCTATCTTGATATTTTAAAATATCCATCAAAGGGCCAAATGGAGGAAAATAAAAGAATATAATGATATAAGTATTAACAATAAAAAGGAGGGAAAAACATCTTGAAATTAAATCAAATTGAAGTTTTGTCTCAAGAAGAAATCCACCTCATCCATGAAGCATCTCTCGAAATTCTCGAGCAAGAAGGCGTAGTGGTTCTGAGTGATTTTATTCGTAATTTCCTAGCCGAGAAAGGTTTACCAGTCGACCATAACTCAGGACTAGTTCGGATACCCGCATCAGTAGTAGCTGCCTGCTTGCAACAAGTCCCTTCTTCTTTTGCTCTCTATTCGGTAGATAACCAGCCTTGGAAAAAGATTGGAGTGGGAGACCCTCTTTTTGCCTGTGGTCATAATGCGGTTTTTTTATTTGATTACCAAACGGGCAGTCGCAGAGATTCTCTGGTTGAGGATGTTGAAAAATTTGTTTGCATAGCTGACCAACTAGATGAAATTGATCTGATAGGTATTCCGGTTATGCCGCAGGATACACCGGCTAAATCTACCCTTCTCTATGCCGTTAAGGCTGCCCTAAACCATTCAACCAAACCTCTCTTTTATTCCTCGGAAAGTGCCTCTATTAACCAAGCTATAATACAAATGGCCAAAGCCATTAATCCGGATATTTCCAAACGTCCTTTCTTGATTAGCCAACTTTCCCCAACCAGCCCGCTTTTTTGGGAAAAAGGAACCATTGAGGCCTTGTATGAGGTGTGTTCAAACGGCATCCCTCTTGCCGTTCTTCCCGAACCAATTGCTGGAGCTTCCGCTCCTTATTCTTTAGCTGGTCTTTTAACCATGCATAATGCTGAGTGTCTTTCGGGTATTGTCTTTTCTCAATTGATTCGAGAAAAAACCCCAGTCATATATGCTAGTTCCTGGACAACATACGATATGCGTTCCAATATGGCAGTAATTGGAACTCCTGAAACCAATATTTTAAGAATAGCCGGTGCACAAATGGCTGCTTTTTACCGCATTCCTTCCCACACTACAGCTCCCAATTCTGATTCCCATTTTCATGATGAGCAAAACTCCTGGGAGAGAACCCTCAGTTCTTTTATTTCAGCATTAGCGGGCAACCACTTAATCGTTAATGCTGGAATGTTCGCTACCGGCCTCACCATTAGCTTAGAGCAGCTTATTCTTGATGCAGAAATCATAGGACAAATCAAACAAATTTTAAGAGGAATGGAAGTTAACCAGGGGATGATATTTCTCGAAGAAATACGCCGGGTTGGTCAACGAGGAAATTACCTAACTGAAGAATCTACCCTCACCAATTTGAGGAGCGGTCAATTTTGGAAAAGTTCGGTTTCTATCCTGGATCATTATCAAAATTGTATAAACTCAGGAATAACCGACGTTGTTTTATCTGCTCATCATAAAATCGATTCTTATTTAACTCGTCTTTCAGAAAAAGCACTTACCCAAAGTATTCTTGATGAAATAGATCAAATTATCAATTCCTTTGAAGAAAGGAGGGACAAAGAATAAGTATAGAAAAGGATTTCGTGTATAGAAAAAAATCTTAGAAAGGGGAATTGTCATGAATAAAAATCGATGGATTTTAGTAACTGCTCTTTTTATACTCAGTTTCACTCTTGCTGTCCCGGCTTTAGCTAAATCTACAGTGAGCTTTCACAGTTGGATGGCAGCCGAGGTTACTTCAGGAGGAATTAGTGTTTTACAGGAGGCGGAGAAAAAATTTGAAGAAATGAATCCCGATATTGATATTGAAACTGTCCCTCTCCCTTATGAAGAAACACCTGACCAATTAGCCATTATGATAGCGGCAGGGAATCCACCGGATATTACCACCGTTGACGTCATCTGGTTGGAACAATTAGCAGCTATGGGTGGTTTGGAGCCCTTAAGTGGATATTTTTCCGAAGAACTTTTAAAAGATCTTTTCCCCAGTTCGATCAATTTGGGGAAGGCACAAGGAGATCAATATGCTTTAGTTTGGAACGATAATCCCAATCTCCTCTGCTATAATCGGGTACTTTTGGAAAAAGCTGGGTTTAATCCCGATCAACCACCTCCAACTATGGATGAATTCAATCAAGCCATTGCAGCCGTATCTGGTTTGGGAGGTGACATTTTAGGGATAGAACTAAATATGTCCAAAGATTCATTCTCGGCTGATTATTTACATCCCTGGCTTTGGAACTTTGGAGCCGAGGTATTTAATCCTGATAGAAAGATTATCCTCAATAATGCTGCTGGAGTTGAGGCTGTCGAATGGGTAAATAGTCTGGTGAAAAACAAATATATGGATCCCGGGCTTGGCATCAGGGAAATTCGAGTTATTTTTGCCCAGGAAAAGCTTGGCTTTATGCTGGAAGGACCCTGGATTCGAGGGATTTTACGTGGTTTAAACCCCCGTCAAGAAGAATTCGATAAAGACTGGGCCCTGGCTCCTATTCCTAAGGGATCCGCCATTCCTGATGATGTTCCCTATGGATATTCCAACCCAAGTTCCCACATGTTAGTCCTATCTAAAGATAGTAAAAATAAAGAAGCAGCTTGGAAATATATGGAATTTCTCATCAGCGATACCGAAATCACCAAGACCTACTACCAAGATACTGGTCTCATGCCTACCCGGATTTCACTCCTTAATGATCCGATATACAAAGATGATCCTTTTGTCCGTCAGGTACTGAACCAAACTGAGTATATGAAAAAGCCGCTGGGCTGGGGACCTCGTTGGGGTCGGGTTGGAGAAATCGTAATGGCAGCTGTACAAGAAGTGGTTTTAATGGGTCGGGATGTTCAAAGCGCCTTGGATGAAGCTGTTCGTCAGATCGATATTGAACTTTCAATGTAAATAAACAGGGAGAAGAACAGAAATGTTAATTGGTAAAAAACGAAGTGACAAAAGACTCTATATCCTCCTGATACTTCCGTCGGCAACCATTTTGATCTTAACCATCGGCTATCCTCTGATCAATGGAATCATTCTTGGTTTCCATTATTACCGGCTCACCGATCCAGCACGGGGGGTGGTCTTTAATGGTCTTCAGAATTTTCGAATGTTATTGATCGGAAATCGAATATTTTGGATAACCCTTTACCGAACCTTTCTCTATTGCCTTGGTTCCACCGGGGTTTCCTTTTTTTTCGGTTTCCTTATTGCTCTCCTGCTCTATGGTCCGATTCGGAACCGGAGCCTCTTTCGCAGTCTATTTCTTCTCCCTTGGGTCATTCCTTCTACCGTTGTAGCCCTGTTATGGCTTTGGATTTTTAATCCCCAGTATGGTATATTAAACTTCTTCCTAAAAGACCTAGGATTAATCAGCCAATTTCAGTCCTGGCTGATTAATCCTAGCTTAGCTATGCCTTCGGTAATTCTGGCAACTAGTTGGAAATACTTTCCCTTCTTTATGCTGATGCTTTTAGCTGGTCTTGAGACCATTCCCAAGGAACTCTTTGAAGCATCTACTATTGACGGTGCAACTTTTTTTCAGCGACTGAGATATATAATTCTGCCAAGTCTCAAGGAAATAATCATCATCGTAACCATCCTGGAAATCATTTGGGAATTCCAAAACTTTACTATCATCTGGATTCTTACCAAGGGAGGCCCAGTGTATCAGACAACGACCATGGGGATTCAGATCTACCGAACTGCTTTTCGGAATTATGATATGGGGATGGGAGCAGCTATGGGTTCTTTATCTCTAGTAGCTATGTTGATTTTCAGTTTATCCTATATTAAAACCTTAAAATTCGGGGAAGGTGATTGATATGTCACGTTACCGAAACATCCGCCTCCTGTCGAGTACCGCTCAGTATCTAATCATCGTCATTTTACTCGTAGCCGTATTGTTTCCAATAGCCTGGATGGTATCGACTTCTTTCAAAAACCATCACGATCTTTTTGAAACACCACCCCGCTGGATTCCTCGCAACCCAACCGCTGCTGCCTACCAACGCATTTTTATTTCTCGAGCTGGAGCTGGAGGGGTAAATTTCCTAACTTATTTTAAAAACAGCCTCATAGTTTGCGGTGCTACTGTAATATTCTGTATCCTATTAGCAATTTTTTCCGGATATGCACTTTCTCGTTTCCATCGGCGAGGAAGGAAAAGTATTTTTACCAGTATCCTTATCACTCAGATGTTTCCTCTCCCAATGTTTTTAATTACCTTTTATATCATGTTTATGCGATTGAAACTTTTAAATTCTTATACTGGTTTGATAATTGCCTACACCAGCTTCTCATTACCTTTTTGCATCTGGATGATAAAAGGATTCTTTGATAAAATTCCCTTAGAACTCGAAGAAGCTGCCTTGATCGATGGCTGTAGTCGGATGAGTGCTCTTTGGCGAGTGGTCATTCCTTTAGTATCTCCTGGAGTTGTTGCCATTGGCATTTTTGCATTTCTCTCTGCCTGGGATGAGTTTATGTTTTCCCTCACCCTCATGTCTCAAGATGCTATGCGGACTCTTCCTCCCGGAATAGTTCTCTCTTTTGTAGGCGAATTTGACGTTCGCTGGGAGGATATGATGGCTGCCAGTGTCGTTGCCACCCTTCCGGTTTTAATAGTTTTTTTAATTCTTCAAAAATACCTGGTTGAAGGATTAACCGCCGGTGCCGTTAAGGGATAGTTTTTATTTATTATAAAGTTTTTTCTTATTTTTTAGGATTGAACGGTGAAAAAAAGTAAGAACAAAAGGAAGGGTGCTCCATTCCGGAATTATAAAGGCAAGAACTAAACCTATCAGTGACGTGATAATGAAAAAAAGATGATGTGATTTTTTTTCAAAAATGATTTCTTCGTTTATATCAGAAACAATTAATTCTTTATTAGAAATAGCGTTAACCCAGTTTAGATAAAGAAATATTTTGATCACCAGCAAGTTGGATATAAAAAAAGTAGCTGCAATTGATTGGCTCGAGTAGTCTCCCATAAGTGATGTAGAAAATGGAAACAAAGCAACAAATAAGAGATTTAATATATTAATCCAAAGTGCCTTACGATTGATTTTCTTTATGTAATAAAACTGTTGATGGTGTTCAACCCAAAAAAGTGATAATAGAATAAAACTTAAAACATAATGAAAAAAGTCTGGCCATAAACTGAAGAGGTATTTCCCGAGAAGTTCGGGATCTATTTTATGGGGCGTACTGGGGAGATCTATATTAATAACCAATAGTGTCATTGCAAAGGCAAATATTCCATCGGTGAGTGATTGAATACGTTCGATAGATAATTCAAATTTATCTTGACTCATTTTAAATTCTCTTCCTTAGAAGGGTTGGTTTCTATTTAGATTAACTTAAAACATCTTTTCTTTTGAAAAAATAGCATTGAGTTAAAAACAACATCATCTTGAGCAGTGACTTCCCCCTTGAGAATCTCATCTTTTAAAAGTTGTGGAATTGGAATAGATAAGATTCTCACGTCGAAAAATACGTTCCTAAGAATGACAGGCCAATAAAACCGTATTTTCATTTTCACCTGGTACCAACATGTGGTACCAAGGCCTCTCCTGATAATTACAAAACCCGAATCAATTTTTTAATTTTAAAAAAGGTAAAAACCATTAATAAATTCTTTATTAATTTCACAAAACTGCTCACGACCCTTCAGTTGTGATTCAGAATGAGCAGTTTTGTGCCAATAAATTCCTTTTATTATCATTGTTACCTTGAAGAATTATTCATTTGTTTCGGGTACAGAAACAGAAACCGGGGGATCTATAAATCCAAAATTTATAAGTTCGCATTCAGTATTAGGAGCGATTTCTACAGTAACTGTAAAGGTCTTTTTGGTAACACCATCCTGGGCAGTGACTAAGTACTCAACTGGATTGGTAAAATCGTTTGGAGTTATTCCACTCACTTGAACTACGTTTCCCACTGTTACGGTGGCTTCTTCCGAGGTGGCAAAAGACGTAACTAAGTTGGAAATATTGGTTCCATAAGGAACAGTAAGAGTGATGTTGTTATCAGCAATCATCCCAATCATCTCAGAATCGAAAGAGGAAAATTTCATTTCGGTGATTTCACACTCGGTATTAGGAGCAATCACTACCGAAATAGTATAGGTTTTTTTGGTAACACCATCCTGGGCGGTGATCACATATTCCACCGGTCGAGAGAAATCATTGGGAGTCACTCCACTTTCCTGAACTACATTTCCAACTGTTACAGTTGCTCCTTCTGAAGTAGTAAAGGTAGCAACTAAGTTGGAAACATCGGTGCCATAGGGAACGGTAAGGGTGATGTTGGTATCCGTGGTAACACTGTCCTCGCTAAAGTCCAATGCATAAGCCGTGGATCGATTGTTAAACCGGAGTTTTAAGGAGGAAAATCCGCTTTTTTTATCAGCAACCAATGCGTATTGAGCTTTAACGGTTTTTTCCCGAAGTGATTGTCCATCAATTCCAGTTTGAGCAAGAACTAATAACATATAATTTTGGACGGCTGGATTTTTTGTCGGATTTTTGTTGCTCAACAAAGCAACATCGATGGAATGGACTAAATCGGAAAAGTATTGATTCTTTGAATAGAGCTCCAAATCAACATCCTCTGGAGTCTGTTCTCTCTTATTGAGCTCTTGATACAATAAAGCAATGGCAGTTGATTCAGCGTCAATAAGCCGGATACTTTTACTTTCCCCCAACCTCATAACCGGTGTCACCTTCGAAATTCGCAGATTTTCTTTTTCAGCTTGGACAACATAAGGACCCCCTGGGGGTACCTGAAGAGAATATAAACCCTCTTGGTCGGAATTTGATTGAGTAATGGTTAAACCAGATGTCGGATCAATAATGTGAACAATCGCACCAGCAACCTTTTGCTCAGATATCGTCTTATCCTGTTTGTTTACAACCTGTCTTATAATTTGCCCTTTAATGGTAGTTTTGTTTGGAGCAAAAATCGGTTTTTGAAAGCATCCTCCTTCGACAATAATTGCCAGAATAAGAATAATTATTGGTATCAAAATCTTAAAATACCGCAATTTATATCCCTCCTTTTTTAAATGACAAACTTGATAATAGTAATTAAACCAGTATGATTTTATTAATACGCATGGTGAGTAAATTTGCGTACAATTATGATATTCCGTTATTCGAACCTTTTTAATTCGCTTTCTTTCCAACGAGTGGTTCAAAGTTATCGAATATCCTGAGTTTTGAATAAAAACAACAATTTTCCCAAATGATAATTTTCTAAATGATGTAGTGATATAATCGTCCATTTCATGAAATGTATTAATTCAAAGGAATTCTATTCTGTAAATACCAGAACGATTTTTTATAGGTAACTCATTTTGAGCAACTAACCAGGATCTCATTCTGTGCTTTTACCCTCATCCTCACCTTCTCCCATCAAGGGAAAAGGAACATTGACTCGTCATTCAGACTGTGTCACAATTATTCTTTAAATTATTTACTCCCATTTATACTAATATTTTATAGCAATATTGGGAATAGATAGCTAAAAAATGAAGAAAAATATACTGTGTCCTCCAATTTCAATCTATTCTTGGTGAAAGAAAGGAATTGTGACACAGCCTGATTGCCAGGAACAGAGTGACGTGGCAATCTCATGAGCTCAATCTTTTTTTTGTTTTTCACCCTTTGGACAAAGGGAGATTAAGAGGGATTCGATTGGTTTCCAAAAATTCAAATCCCCTTACCCCCTTTTCTAAAGGAAGAGATTCATTTCTGAATGAGTAATTTTCATCCTCAGCTGGTGCCACCAAAGTAGTATATAAGTCTATACTGAAAAACCACGGGCATGATAAATCAAGCCCCTACAAAAGAATATAAAATTGTAGGGGCACAATGTATCGTACTCATTCTTTAATTAATGTAGCGGCATGCCATGGCAAGTCAAATCTTTGGTTTTTCATCCTCACCTGGAGCCACACTGTAACCTGAGAGTCTACCCACCTTTTTTTAATAATCAATATTTATATAACCCATGGTCAGTAAATCTATTGAAGAAAAGTTTTAGTTTCAATTAGGGAATAGTTTTAAGAAGAATTTGAGGAATAATAAAATAAATCTTGGATTTAATTAATGGGAGAGGCTCAGGTTAGAACAAGCTCACCCCTAGCTCATTTTAACCTAAGCCCTCTCCTCCCCTGAGGGGGAAATTAGAATGAGGGTTAGAATGAATACGATTTCATAAAAAACCTTAAATTAAGCTTCTCCAATAAATGATACATATTTTTAAAAATATTGCAAGTCCCTTCAAAAAAAATAATATCAATTATTGATTTAATTATAAAATTATTCATATCCTTTTTAAGAGATGTTATAAAGCTCAATCATTCCCTGAATAATTTATTGATGAAAACAAACTATATCATATTTTAAACATACCATAAAAAAAAAGTGATGCTTTAGAAGAATTCTTACTATAAAAACCATTTAAACCTCCAAGGTTTGGATGGATTTGGAGTTAAACTGACTCATATATAGGTTATAATAAAAACCCTTTTTATCCAATAACTGTTGGTGGTTTCCCTGTTCAACAATTTCACCTTGGTTGATAACTAAAATCAGATCGGCATTGCGAATGGTGCTTAATCGATGAGCGATCACCAAGCTGGTTCTTCCCTTCATAAGATTAAGCATAGCTTTCTGAACGTATTTTTCCGTTCGGGTATCAATGCTACTGGTTGCCTCATCCAAAATCAAAATTGAAGGATTCGCCAGCAATACCCGGGATATGGCAATAAGTTGTCTTTGCCCCTGACTGAGATCGCTCCCATCTTCAGTGAGGATAGTATCATAACCGTTTGGTAAATGTCGAATAAACTGTTCAGCATTAGCTAGGCGTGCCACATCTTGAATTTCTTGATCCGAAGCATCAAGACGTCCATAACGAATGTTGTCCCGAACTGATTCGGCAAAAAGATAAGTGTCCTGTAAAACAATACCCAGTAGCGATCGCAAGGCTGATCGTTTGATATCACGAATATCAATTCCATCAATGAAGATTTTTCCAGATTCGACATCATAAAAACGAGTTAAAAGATTAACTATGGTCGTTTTTCCCGCACCAGTTGGTCCGACTATAGCAACGGTTTGCCCGGGAAAAATATGAAAACTAATGTTTTTTAAAACTGGTTCTTCAGGTTTATAACTAAAGCTCACCTCTCGAAATTCAACCTCTCCCCTAATATCCCAAGTCTCAGCAACATCAGGCGAATCAGCTGTTTCGGGTGGCTCATTCATAACATCAAAAACTCGCTCAGCACTGGATAGTCCCGACTGAATTATATTGAACTGATTGGCTAATTCATTCAAAGGACGAGCAAAATGACGTGAATAAGTTATAAAACTGGCAATAACACCTATGGTTATGATTTGACGAATTGCCATATAACCACCCACACCTGCTACAACGGCGAAACCGAAGTTATTTAACAAATTCATTAATGGAGGGAGAATACCCGAATAAATTTGAGCACGTATTGCTATTCCTTTTAAAGCAGTGTTTTGTTTTTCAAATTCCTCAATCTCTTGCTTTTCTCGATTGAAGATTTTTACAACCTTCTGCCCAGAAATATTCTCTTCTATTAAACCATTCAAATCGCCCAATTGTGACTGTTGTCGAAGAAAGGATTCACGGGTTCGGCTAGCGATCATTCGTGTGAACAAAAACACCAAGGGAATAACAGTTAGACTCACTGCGGTTAGGAGTGGACTGAGCCAGAGCATCATAATAACCGTTCCAATCAGGGTAATAATGCTGGTAAAAACTTGTACAATACTTGAACTGAGAGCATTGCTGATCAAGTCAATATCATTGGTTAAACGACTCATTAAATCTCCGTGCAGGTGTTGATCAAAATATTTTATTGGAAGATATTGTAATCGGGAAAACAAATCCTCTCTCAAGTGAAATACTGTTTTTTGTGCAACCTGAATCATAAGACGGTTTTGAATATAGGTAAAAAGTGAAACCAAGATATAAATACTAATCAGCATCAAAGCCATTCTCATCAAACCATTAAAATCACCAGGGATTATATAATCATCGATAGCTTTTCCAATGAAATAAGGTCCTACTAAATTTAAAATTGAAGATAACAAAACCGAGATAAATATAAAAAGCAGGGTTCCACGATGGCCTTTTAAATAAACCCATAACTGTTTTACTGTTTTTCGAGTATCTTTTGGTTTTGAAATCGGTCCCGGCATTTGATGAGGACCATGTCCTCCAATTCCACCCATGGGGCGACCTGGTTGCCGAGATCCAGAATAAAATCCAGACTTTGAAGCTCTCGGATCAATCATATATTGTCACCTCTTCTCCCAATTGAGACTGATATATCTCTTGATAGATAGAATTGTTCTTCATGAGCTGGGAATGATTTCCTTGACCAACAATCCGCCCATTGTCCAAAAGTAAAATACAATCAGCATCTAAAACAGTGCTAATCCTCTGGGCAACAATAAAAATTGTAGTATCAACCAGAGTCTCCTTTAAAGCCGAAAGAATCTTTTTTTCTGTTGCCAAATCTACAGCGCTGGTGCTATCGTCCAGTATTAAAATGAGCGGCTTTTTTATAATAGCCCGCGCAATGGCAACCCGCTGTTTTTGACCACCAGAGAGGTTTGTTCCTCCTTGACTAATCGGCGTATCATAACCCTCAGGAAATTGACTGATAAACTGATCGGCTTGAGCTATTTTTGCAGCAGCAATAACATCTTGATCGGTTGCCCGAGTATTGCCCCATTTAATATTTTCTTTTATCGTTCCGGAAAAAAGGACGGTATCTTGGGGTACCATACCAATTGACGATCGTAAAGTTGTAAAATCGAAAGTACGAACATCTCTTCCATCAACCTTGACTCTCCCCTGGTTAACATCATAGAGTCGTGGAATTAAATTCATTAAAGTTGATTTCCCTGATCCCGTTCTACCTAATATAGCAACGATTTCCCCTGGTTGAGCGGCAAAGGAAATATCTTTCAAAGCTGGTTCGTTTCCATCTTCTCCATATTGAAAGGTAATCTTTTCAAATTCAACCATTCCCTTATTTAATGGAGCTTGGTCGGGTTGAGAAGGGTCCTGAATCTGGGGGACAATGGATAAAACCTCATGAATACGTTCTGCAGATGCATTTGCCCTAGTTATGAATATAAATATAGCACTCACCATCATTAGGGAAAAAAGAATTTGCATAAAGTAATTAATAAATGCCATGATCTCTCCAACCTTCATTGTTCCCCCACTTACTTGTATACCACCAAACCAAATCACTGCCACCAAACTTAAATTCATGATTAACATCATAACCGGCATTATTGATATGACCAACTTAAAGGCTTTTATTGTGTTGTTCATTAATTCACTATTGGTTATCGAAAATCGTTTTTTTTCGTATGTTGAACGGTTAAAAACTTTTATCAATCGAATCCCTGACAAATTTTCTCTCATTACAGCATTTACTCGATCTAACTTCTGCTGAACCATGATAAATAATGGAAAGCTTTTTTGAATAACAAAAAACAAGATAAGTAAAAGGGCAGGCACAGAAGCCAAGAGAATCATGGCTAACCGAGCGTTGATAGAAATAGCCATAATGATTCCCCCAACACCTAAAAGCGGAGCTCTTACCATGATTCGTAATGACATGAGGACCAACATCTGAACTTGGGCAATATCATTGGTTAAACGAGTGATCAAGGTCGATATCTTAAAAGTTTCCAGATCAGCATAAGAAAAACTTTGAATTTTTTTAAAGAGGTCAGACCGAAGATCAGTCCCAAAGCTCTGACTGGCAATACTGGCTGCAACTGTGCAACCCATTCCTCCCAACATACCAATCAGGGCTATACCAATCATAAAAAGACCGGTTCTCATAACCAAGGTTAAATCCTGACCGGCAATTCCTACATCCACAATCTTCGCCAATAAGGTTGGTTGAAGAAGGTCGACTATTACTTCGACTATCATTAAGAGTGGCGCTAAAACCACCAATTTCCAATACGGCTTTAAATAGGCGAGTAGTTTTCTCAATATGTTTCCTCCGAAGAGAATGAATAATGACCTTGTTTTCTTTATCCCTAATTATGCATTGGATCAGAATCGAACTCGATAAAAAAGCATAGTCCCAGTAAAGGGCTTGTGTCAATAACCTGATCGAATCGAATTACTCAAATTTTTGCTTAAAACGAACGTTGAAGAGAAAAATCTGATGAAAGAGCAACTGATTTTCTTGACTTTCACCGATTTTCGGTTTTTGGCTATCCACAAATCATCACTGACTATCGCCAATTTTTTTCTTTTTAAATAAAGGCTTCAGGGTTGGATACAATTTTGCATAGAATTGAAACAAGTTTTTATATATCTCTCGGTCCTTTTCATGAGGGTAAAATTGTCGACCTTGAGTCCATAAAGGTTCAATATCGGAAAAACCTCTTTTTATCTTCATCCCCACCAAAGCACAAAGCGCAGCACCGAAACAAGGGCCTACGGAGCTTCCGGTTGGAACTGTTACTTTACAACCGCATACATCAGCTATTATTTGACTCCATACCTTGCTTTGGCTTCCACCACCTGTCACAACCATCTCCTTTATTTTGGTCGGATCCATCGTTATTTCAAGAGCTTGCCGAACTCCAAAAGCCACTCCCTCTAAAGTTGCTCGGATCATGTCAAGATCGGTTGTCTGATCAGTAAGTCCAAAAAAAACTCCAGTGGCATTTGAATCTCGGTAGGGACATCGTTCTCCAACTAAATAGGGCAAAAAGAACAATCCATTCGATCCATAAGGGATGGTAGAAAGAAGGTGTTCCATTTCATGATATTTCCTTTTCTTTTCTCCTATTATAACCCTTAAAATCCAATCATAGGCACGACCAGCGTTGAGCAATGGTGCAATATATAAATATTGGTATAAATCTGGGCCACTGAGAACAAAAAGTCCTTCAGATTGAGGTATAGAGTACTCAGATTTTACCGTCGCAACCCATCCGGTGGTTCCCAGATAACAATGTGAACGGTCGGATCCGACCACTCCCGATCCTAACTGTGATGCGCCGGCATCCCCCAACCCACAAAAAACCGGACACCCAGCAGTGATTCCAGTTTGCATCGATGCGTCTTGACTGACGACACCAACCTGTTCTGTTGCTGGAACGATAGGGGGAAAAAGAGAACTGCTTAAACCAATATCTTCTATAATTGCCTTTTCCCACTGTCGTGAAAGGATATTCATGGAACCGGTTGTTGAAGCATTAGTTGGATCGGTTACATATTGGTTGGTAAAACGAAAAATAATAAAATCCTTGGCTCCGCTCACCACTGTTTTGGCCAAATGATACCATTCTGGATGATGCCTTTTTATCCAGAGTAATTTTGCTACAGTCGTGGCGTGGTCAATTCGATTTCCAAAAATTTGTTGGATTCTTTTTTTCCCTATTCTTCTACTGATCAAATCAGCTTCTACGGTCGCACGAGAATCGGAATAGAGCAATACTCGATGAAGAGGATTACCAGATTGATCAAGAAGTAAGCAGTTTTCCATTTGGCCACTCAAACCGATCGCCACAATTTGTTGAGGATTTAAATTCCTCTTCCAAAAAGTATCCAATCCATGAATGACCGCATTCCACCAATCCTCTGGCGATTGCTCAATCCATCCCGGATAGGGATAATAAGTTGGATATTCTTCTCTTGTAGAAAGTATTTCATTCCCTTCAAAATCATAAAAAGCCATTTTCATCCCGCTGGTCCCAACATCAATTCCAAGAACCCCGGGTTGCTTTGGGATCGATTGCATGGTATCACCATCTACTTAGTAAACTGCATTAGAAACGCAGCCTACAGTGTAATGAAAATATTTAAAAGATTAGACCTTCACGACTTCCTAATACGAAGTCTCAGGATGATTCATCACTATATATAGTTCTTTCTTGATGGGAAAAGTCAAAATTGGGATGAAGTTTTTACTATTCTCCACCCACAATTTACTACTCACTGTATTAACAAGATAATCCTTGTTTTCACCTTCTCATGGCTTATCTGCTGTTGGAGTTGGTCATGGTGAGAAAAAATATTTTTCATTGTTTTTGGATTGTTTTAAACACACTGAATTATCCTCTCCACTCATCGATATGCTGCAATATGACCGCAAGAATAACAATCATTCCAGTCACGATGTCTTGGAGAAAATAGGGAACCTGCAGCATGGTCAACCCATTAGCCACTACCCCGATGAGTAAGCTACCGATGAAGGTACCCCAGATATTAGGGATGCCAGCCTTAAATGCTGTCATTCCTAAGAAAACAGCAGCATATGCCTGAAGAAGCATTCCGCTCCCACCGGTAGGATGGGCAGATCCAAGTCGAGATGCTAAAATAACTCCGGTAAAAGCTGATAAAAGTGAAGATAGCCCAAAAGCATAGGTTTTATCGCGACTCACATGAACACCGCTCAATCGGGATGCAACCGGGTTCCCCCCAATCGCATATAATCGGCGACCGAACTCCGTCCAGCTAAAAATAAACCAGAAAAAAACCACCACTGCAATCATGAGAATGGTTGGAACTGGAATAAAGCCGATTTTCGCCTGACCGAGCCACAGAAAAGAATCGGGAATACCACCAAAAATGGTTGCTCCTCCAGTATACCAAAAGGTAACTCCTCCTAATATTGTTCCCGTTGAGAGAGTCGCAATAAATGAAAATATCCGAAAGCGGGTGATCAAATATCCGTTTCCTAACCCAAATAGAAACGACAACCCAATTGGAATGAGCATCGAGAGAACGACATTCATTCCTTGAACGGTAAATCCGGCAGCTAGGACTCCACCAAAGCTGGCCACTGCTCCGATAGAAAGGTCAAATTCAGCAACCACCATAGCAATGGTCGCTCCAACCGAAATAATGGTAAGGAGTGAAATTTGACGAGTAATATTGACCAAATTGGCAAAGGTTGGAAAAGCTCCTGGCTTTAAAGCCGAGAATATGACCACAATCACCAATAAAGCAATAAGAGTTCCATATTGTCTTAGAATTTTATTGCTCATTCTGTTTCATTCCTTAAACAGCTCCGAGATAAAATATCAGTTTTGGTGATATTTTCATTGGGAAATATATCAACGAGTTCTCCATGGTTCATGACTCCAATACGGTGGCTGATTGCTAATATTTCCTCAATGTCTGCTGAACAGACAATGATTCCCGTACCCTGTCGGGCAAGATCATAGAGAAAACGGTAAATTTCTCTCCTCGAAACAACATCGACTCCAAGTGTCGGTTCATTACACAATAAGACCTTAGCACCATATCCAATCCACTTGGATAAGACGACCTTCTGCTGGTTTCCTCCACTCAGTGTGGCCACATTTTGTTCCCCTCCCGATGTTCGTATATTTAAGTTAGTTATCATTTCACCAACCAGCTTATTTTCTTTTCTTCGATCGGGAATCGGAAAAAGCCAATTCTTTCGAAACCGCCATAACATAGGTAAGGTGATATTTTCTCTCACATTGAAGGGAAAAATGAGACCTTGGAGAAGTCGATCTCCGGGAACGAGTAGAATTCCATTTTGTATTGCAGATCGGGGATTTTGTATGTTTACTTTTTCTCCATCGATCAAAATGGTTCCCGAAAAAGGAACATGCATTCCAAACAATGTTTCGACCAATTCACCTTGCCCAGCACCAACCAATCCAAATATTCCCAGTATTTCACCTTTCCTTAGAGAGAAATTGATATTTTTTATTTGTTCCCGTGGAACGGTGAGCAATTGAACCGATAAAACAGTTGGCGAAAATCCAATTGGAGGAGGCGGTGGAAATGTGCTTAATACTGTTTCTCCAGCCATCAAAGAAACGATATCCGATTTTTTCGCTTCGTGAATGGGGAGGGTTTTCATAACCTTTCCATTCCGTAATACAGTCACCGAATCAGCAACTTCAAATATTTCGTCAATGCGATGGGAAACATATATAAATGTGACTCCCTGGTCTTTTAGAGTCCGGATGGCTTGAAATAAGAGTTGAGTTTCTGCGTTAGTTAGTGTCGCTGTAGGTTCATCCAATACAATTAAATTGGTTTTATCCAGAAGTGTTCGGACAATTTCGATCATGGTTTGTTCGCCAGCTGGTAATTCTTGGATCGGCTTGTCCATATTTACCAAGAGGTGATACCGGGAAATAACTACCTTCACTTCTTCCCTTATTTTTTTCCAATGAACCAGACCGGTTGGTTTTCGAGGATAGGGTCGACCAAGATAAATATTCTCAAATCCAGAAAAAAAGGGAATTAAGCTTCTATTTTGATGGATAAATGCTATACCAATCTGTCGTGCCTTCCAAGGATAATTCAGAGATACCGGTTGACCCATCCAAAACAAAGAACCAGCATCAGGTTGGAGAGCACCGGTCATGATTTTTATTAAAGTCGATTTTCCTGCTCCATTTTCCCCTACTAAGGCACGAATCTCACCTTTTTGTAAAGAAAAATCGACATTTTGGAGAGCAACGACCCCGGGAAATTTTTTGTAAATTTCCTTGAGTTCTAATAAATATTCCATGGTCGACCCATTCCACTCATTTTATTCTTTATAGATTAACTTCGATGGTGTGTATACTTCAATGGATATGGGGCTCTTCCCGCTAAAAATTCGTTCCAACTGCTCAACGAGGATCACCATCATTCCTTCGAAATCCTGAGATACGGTAGCAATCAAAGGTGTCCCCTTTTCGATAAGTTCAATTGCTTGGCTCGTTCCATCAACCCCCGCAACTACAATTTCATTTTGCCTGCCGGCGGCAATAATCGCCTGAGTTGCTCCAATAGCTGGTTCATCCCACCCTGCCCAAACCGCCTGAATGGAGCCAGGTTGAGGGTTGGCAATCAAGATGCTTTCCATTGCCTTTCGCGCATCTTCTATGGGACCTGGAACTTGAACGTGGTGTTCAGTAATGACTTTGATATCCGGATTTTCAATTATAATAGCATCCAGAATCAAGGTTCTTTTTCTCACTCCATGGTGAGGCCGGTGAGTGAAAACCACAATATTCCCTTTTCGATCGATTGCATTAAACAAAAAGGTGGTCATCATCGCCGACATAACATAATTGTCAGAAGTGACATTACAGGTTACTCCCGGAATCCAACCGGCATCGGCTCCTAAAACCGGGATACCAGCCTCATTTGACTTCTTTATTTGATCTTTAAGTTGGTTGGGATCTGCTGATCCCAATACGATTGCATCAACCTTTCGAGCGATCATATCTTCCATCCGGCTTGCCAGTGCTCCAAAATCACCTTTGGTGTCAACAGTAACCACATCCCATCCTTTCGCTTTGGCTTCTCTTTCAAAGGCTTTAATCATCTGATTGGTCGTTACTGAAGCCAAGTAGGGAGTAATCACAGCTACGGTCTTGATCTCTTCAGCAAACGCCGATGGAACAGCTAAAATAATGATGCAAACTAAAATTGATAAAAAGATTTTTTTCATTTTTCTTTCACCTTCCTTCTATTTTTAAAAGAAAGTCGCTTGGTTAAACCCTCTTTTAAAATCCTAAATAGCACTCGCTTAATCCAGTGCTTGATGATATTGGGATAGATATCCAGCAAATTTGCTCATCAATTCAGGATCATCGCTGTGTTGAGCAATAAAGCCTACTACTGCACTCCCTACAATTACACCATCAGCAATTATCGCTAATTCCCGGGCCATTTCAGGCGAATTGACACCAAAACCGATGAGGAGAGGAATTGTGGTTGTTTTTCTCAAATCATTAATCACCGGTTTGATTTGTTCAAGGTCGATATTGGTTTTTCCAGTGATTCCTTTTCCAGAAACGATATAAACGAAACCACGGCTTTCTTGTCCAATTTTTCGTAATCTTTCAGCCGATGTATTAGTTGAAGCAAGGATGATAACTGAAAGCATTTCTTTCAGATTATCAAGCATCCGGGAAGTTTCCAAAGGGAAATCAGCTACGATTAAACCTTGAAAACCAGCTTGGTGATAATCTTTTCCAAAGCGTTCGATTCCATATTGAAAAACAATATTTCCGTACGTCATAGCGATAAGAGGAACCTTCAATTGGAAACTGGAGAGAACTTCTGGAATCATCTTCGGCGTGACCCCATTTTCTAAAGCATGATAGGAAGATTCTTGAAGTATCGGACCGTCGGCAACTGGATCAGAATGGGGAATTCCAATTTCAATAGCATCAACACCTTGATCCTGGCATATCTTCAATAAATCTAAAAACACTGGGATATTTGGATATCCAAAAGTTAAATATGGAAGGAAAAGTTTCTTTTTTTCAATTTCCTTGGTATATAAATTTTCCGCTAACCGATCAGTCATTTTTTTTCATCCCTTCCTGGTATTTAATAACTTCTTCCACGTCTTTATCCCCCCGTCCCGATAGACAGATTAAAATAATTGAATCTTTCGGAGTACTTGGAGCCATTTTCAACACATATGCAACTGCGTGAGCGCTTTCCAGAGCTGGAATAATACCTTCCAAATGAGAAAGAGCTAAGAAAGCTTCAACTGCTTCTGAATCAGTGACTGCGGTATATCGGGCTCGTCCGTCGACCGAAAGAAAGCTGTGTTCCGGACCAACCCCCGGATAGTCAAGACCCGCTGCAACCGAATGCGTTTCAAGGATTTGCCCATATTGATCTTGAAGAACATAGCTCAGACTCCCGTGGAGAATCCCTTTTGAACCTTTCCCAATGCTAGCTGAATGCTTTCCAGTCTCCAAACCTAGACCTCCAGCTTCTACACCGATTAGCTCAACCTGGAGGTCATTTCGAAAACCTTGAAAAATACCCATGGCATTGCTTCCTCCTCCAACACAAGCGACAACTTTGTCAGGAAGTCGATTCTCAGCATCAAGAATCTGTTGGCGAGCTTCACCACCAATGATTGACTGAAAATCCCTCACCATGCGGGGATAGGGATCTGGACCCACCACCGAACCGATGACATAGTGAGTATTGTCTACATTATGTACCCAATCCCGCATCGCCTCATTAATCGCATCTTTCAAGGTTTGAGTACCAGACTTAACCGGTATAACCTCGGTTCCTAAAATTTTCATTCGATAGACATTGAGTTTTTGCCTTTTCACATCAACGGCTCCCATGTACACTTGGCATTCCACTCCAAGAAGAGCACAAGCAGTGGCAGTTGCCACCCCATGCTGACCGGCTCCGGTTTCAGCAATGATTCGTTTTTTCCCCATCTTTTTTGCCAATAATACTTGTCCCAAGGTATTGTTAATCTTGTGAGAACCAGTGTGATTGAGATCTTCTCGTTTCAGATATACTTTTCGTCCCCGGCAATGCTCACTTAATCTTGAAGCGTAATACAGTGGCGAGGGACGTCCGGCGTAATGGGATAGATAATATCCGAGTTCCTCATGAAATGACCGGTCTTTAGAATAATATTCATAGGATTCTTCTAATTCATTCAAGGGATACATGAGAATTTCTGGGACAAACCGTCCTCCGAATTCTCCCATAAATCCTTTGGTATACATGGCTCTCACTTCCTCTTTGGAATTATTTTGGTTTTCCAGCCTATTGCCAGCAATAAAAAAGCCCTCGTC
>Ga0334890_1001756_pt1 | contig 27381 bp, 22 predicted proteins | sample GraSluR1_MG_3_FD_207220 | JGI IMG/M metagenome (GOLD analysis project Ga0334890, IMG submission 207220) | Sludge microbial communities from methane-producing bioreactor in Wageningen University, Netherlands - Granular Sludge_31_08-R1 | ecosystem: Engineered > Bioreactor > Anaerobic >... | reverse complement strand
TCAACGCAACAAAGAAGCCAAAGTCAGTTATCTGACTCGCCAATTGGAGAAGCTTACCGGCGCTACTGTACAGATTACCTTCAGTACGGTGGCGGCTTAAACCAGTTTATTTTCGAAGGAGGTGTTCCTATGATAGATTGGCTGCAAAGAGCGTTTGAAGACACCAGCGTCATTTGGATTCTCCTTTCATCGATCATCGGCGGTATTGTCGGTGCGTCAGTGCGGTTGGTGTTCGAAGTCATCCTTCCGCAGAGATTCCAACAACGCCGCGAAATACTTGCCGTCGAACGCAAATATCGGATTCCTATCCTCTTCGCCGCGGAAGAATTGAGAAACCGACTCAGTAACATCATCCGAAATATGAACGCAATCGAGAAAGAAAACTGGTTACAACATACTCCCCCTGGTTATTATTACCTCAGCACCCTTTACGTTGTCGCACAATTCTTTGGCTGGTTTCGTATTTTGCGTAAACGTGTCACTTATCTTGATCTGACTAGTACAAAAGAAACTCGGCGGTTCGAAGGATATCTCAAGTTGATCGAGAAAGGATTTTCAGATCCCGGATTGCTACGTGCTGCACCAAGCGGTTTAGCCGGAACATCACCAGATCGATGGATTTTTTCGTTCTGGCTTCAGGCTATTGGCGACCAGATGATTGAAGAACACGACGATGAGTTTAGCACTATCGGATACGAAACCTTTAGCACCAGACTTGCTGCCATTGACCAGGCAACTCAGCCATGGTTCAACGCACTAGGTGCAGTCTTTCGTGATCTACGCAGAGATGACCTGCGATATCGCAGACTCGTTGCAATCCATATGATTCTCAATGCCTTTGTTGAACACCTCGATCCACGGCATTTGAGAACCCAAAAGAGCAATGACTTCTCAGATCAACTCACAAAAGAAGAAATCCAACATCTTGAAGGAATGATCCAGGATGTCACTCAATGATGAGGGTGAGAGCAAAAGGCACATCGCAATCCAAGGCGGGAGTGTAACTAACCGGCGCTTCATACTCGACTTACTCTAGCTCAGGTCCTTTGCGCGGGTCATTTTGCTTCTATCCCCCCTTGCAATTCAAGGTATGAATATGGTATAATAGATATATACCTGGATACAGCAGCACCGTCCAGGCGCGAAAAGTCCGGGGCTTCGGCTCCAAACCGCAGGAACCTCCAAGCCTGCGGCGCTTTGACCGGGTAACACCGCGATGAGAACAAAAGGGGAGGACACGGGAACTGTCCCGCGTCCTCCCCTTTTTCGTTTTCTTGGACGGGATTGGCAGGATGAACAGGATGGAGAGATGCGCTATCCTGAAAATCCTGACGAAACATACACATTCATACGTAGGAGGAAACACACAATGTCATATTTGATTCTAGCCTTACACTCACTGGCCCTCGTCCTGGCCCCCGGCGCACTGCGCTGGGTTCTGGCCCCAATGTGGGGCGCGGCGCTGGCGCTGGCCTACTTCAAGCCCGATGACCGCGCGGCGACCACAAACTACATCTACTTCTTCCTCGCGGGCAACGCCGGCCTGCTCTTTGCCTATCGCATCGCGGCGTTGCTGGTCAGCGGCACGCCGGAGCCGGGCGCGACGACGCTCTACGGCATCTCGGTGTGGCTGCTGGGCTTCGCCGTGATGTCGGCTATTGGCTTCTACGCCTATGTCCTGCGCTTCCTGTTCTGGGACCGCAGCACGCCGTTCTTCGGCGGACGGATGACGACGCGCGATGTGCTGCAGCAGGTGAAGAGACAGTAGACGGAATACGGTAGACGGTAGACGGGGGTTTCCTGTCCCTGTCTACCGACTACGGTCTACCGTCTACCAAACCAAAGGAGACTCTATGAACAACACAAACACCACCAACAATACATTCTCAATGACCCTCACGCCTGACGGCGCATCCCTGCACGCCTACGCCTGGGCGTTGCCCCACGGCTGGCGGGCCTGGTCGCCGCACGCGCTGCGCATCCTGCGCAAGCCCTACCGCCACGCACGGACGCACCTGGAACTCACCGATGATGTGGTGAGCAGCCTGTACGATCCGCAAGGCGCGCGCAACACGGCTGCCGCCTTTGGCCTCGCCAACGTGCCCGAACTGGGCCTCGTCCAGGTCTACGGCGGGCTGGCAACGGCAGAAACACAAGACAAGGCCGTGCAAGCCGCTGCCCTGAACTCGGCGCGCCTGGTTGCGGCGCTGCAAGGGCGTTTCCGGCAATCACGCTTTACCCTGTTGTCTGGCGATGAAGCCTCGGCCTTGTACAATCACCTGTGGGCCTGTCGCTACACCGCGTCCCTGATTGGCCAAATCGTGCCTCGCATCGCACCCGGAATGGGATCGAGCCACGGCATCAACCAACTGGTCACCACCGACGCGCAAGAACAGCTCGAAGTCATCGCCGCTGCGCTGGCCGGGGAGCCGTTCGCAGTATTAACCCTGGCGCATCCCTTGCACGCGCTGGACATCCGCCGGATGCTGACCGACACCGCCCAAGCCTTGAGCTACTTCGCTTCCAAGGTGAAGCAAAGCGAGTCGGCCAACGTGAGCGCGGTGTTGCCCTTGTTCCTCAACCCGGTGGCCGTCTTCAGCGAGCAGACCCATCGCGCGACACAGGTGACGCGGGCTGACCAACGCTTGCGCACCGAGCAGAACGCCCATCGCCTGGCCGCCGGACAAAGCGATGCAGTCAGTGCCTACCGCCGTGAGACCGCGAGCCACGAGGCACACCAGGGGCAGGAAAACACCGCCTACTCCGACAGGCAACGTATCAGCGAGCGTATCAATGAACACGAGGAGAGCCAGGTCAGCCTGGAACGCGACTATGCCGACAGCTATTCTTTGTCACGGTCGTACAGCGGCAGCGAGGCCGGTGTGATGCAGACCCAGGGTGCGCGCGATGCTATCCAGCAAGGCAACCGTCAGCAGCACACCGATGAAATGGGCCAGTTGCACAGCGTCGAGAGCATCGATGAACAGGTTGCCGGCGTGCGCTCCGGGGCAGGCAGCCGATCCAGCGTCGAGAATTTCAGCGTTGGGGAGAGCTATGCCGGGGGCAGCAGCCGGACCTGGGAAGGGGGCTACAACGAACAGACCGAGCGGTCGTTCAGCGGTGCAGGCAACGAACACACGCAAGGGGACTACCAGCAAGCCGAAATCGGGGTCAGCAACGAGGCGAGCAGCGAGGGCTTTGTCCACAGCACGGAGAGCGATGTGCAGGGCGATGGGGCGCAGATGCAGACCTATGCTGAACAAGGCGTCGAAGCTAACCTTGCCCCGCGCATCTTTGGCATCGGCGGCGGGGAAACAATGGAAGCCGGAGAGAGCGGCAATATGTACGAATCCCGCGACCACGAACTGGCCGACGTCACCGGCAGCCTGGAAACCGACCGAACCAGTCAGCAGAGCGCGATTACAGGCGGCATCCAACAAGCCGACACTTCCTATGACCGCAGCGGCAACCAACAAGAGGCGCTGGGCCAGACCTGGCAGGGCAACGAGACGGTGCAGACCTCGGAATGGCGCAGTGGGGGCGGAGTGCGGTCGAGTCAGACTAACTATGGCTACAGCGAAGCCTACCAGGACGCCAGCCACACCGACCGCGAGGCGCAGCGCGCCTGGGAGAGCGCCGTAGATCAGGACGCGGCCTGGCAGCAGGCTACCCGCGACGGCTATCAAGGGGTGGAGCACTTTGCACGTACCTTTGGCGGTAGCTATGCCGAAACCGGGCAGCGTAGTGGGCATCTCTCGCAGCAGGATACCATTGTGGCTGACCGCGCGCTGCAACGCGAGACTCACCGCTTCGTCAACGGCTTCCGCAGCGAAACCTTTGACGGTTACCGCAATTCACAAGAGCAGATTGACGGGGCCGAAGCGCGGCAGGAAGCGATGATCGGCGCGGGGCGCGAGTACGTGCAGGCCCAGGCCACCGAACAGGTCGGGGCAACGGTGGCAAATATGGGTACGACCCAGGTGACGACACGGGGCGTGATGGGGCCTTCGGGCGGCTCGCTCGTGGCGGGCCTGGCTTTCGCGCGGCAGACCGTGGACGCACAGCGTGACTTGGTGGCGCAGTTGCTTGACCAGCAGGTGCGTCGCCTGAGCGCGGGGCTGGACACCGGACTGTTTCTGACGCAGGTGACGTTGCTGGCCCCTGATGCGGCCCGGCTTGAGCGATTAGCCGCTGCGTCCATTGCCGCAATGCGCGAGGAGAACGTCGTCGTGCCCGTCGCCGCGCGCGCCGGGGACGAGACGCTGTGGCAACGGGCGATTACGCTGGACTTCGACGAACGTGCGGAAGACGCCGGGCCGTTTGATACGTTGCGCCACGCCCAAACCCTGACATCTAACGAGTTAGCCGCGCTCGTCCACCCAATCCGCATCTCGGACGGCACGATTTCGGCCTCGTTGGATGCCTGGCCGGACGACTTGTCGCACCGCCGCACCCAAGGGGAAATCGCGTTGGGCACGGTGCTGGACATCAACTTACAGCCCGATCCCAACAATGTGCACCGTTTCCGTGCCGACGAACTGATGCACGCCGTCATCGTCGGCGATTCCGGGTCCGGCAAGTCCAACTCCGCGCTGTGGTTTGTCTCGCAGGTGGTCAATGCTTTACGCGAGGACGAACACGGTATCCCGATCCCTGCGCCGACCACGGGACCGGCATCGACGCTCCGGTTGGGTGGGACGCCGTGTATCGGGGTGACGGTCTTTGACCCCACCGGGGAATGGCGCAAGTTGGGCAAGTTGATCTCGGCGCAGGACTTCCAATTCTACTCCCTGACCGATCCGTGGGATTATCCCTTGCAGTTCAACCCGCTGCGCATCCCTAGCCCCTATTTGCACCCGGCGAAGTGGGCGGCGGCGTTCGCCAAGCACTGGCTGCTGGCATACCCTGCCGGAGTGACCGGCTTCCACCAGCTCAAGGGCGCGGTGCTGGACGCTTACCGCGCGATGGGCGTCATCGAGGAGGACGGTAGAGTATACCTGGAACGTTCGGCGAACCTGAATATGGAGAACCTGCACACGGCCCTGGTCGCGCGCTACAAGGCCCTCAGCGAAGAACGCAAAGACAGCATCACGTCCGGCGTGGTCAAGCGTATCATCGACAAACTGGAAGAGTTTCTGTCCAAGGGGGTCTACCACCACGCCTTTGGGCAGCCGGGCGGCACAACGGTCGAGGACTGGACAGCTCCCGATAAGGCCACGGTCATCACGGGGAAGTTCGGCGATGATGGGCCGTTGAAGCAGTTTATTATCGGGTTAATGGTGTCCGGCATCTACCAGCACGCCGACGAACGCTATGAGTCCTACTTGCGCCGGCGCAAGGCTATTCCGCAGCACTTGCTCTTCGTCGAAGAAGCCCACGTGGTGATGCGCTCCGATGCCTCGACCCAAACGGAGATTGCCCAGGCTATCGGCGAAGATGCTGGACTGTGGAACAACATCACCGACCGGGGACGCAAGCTGGGGCTGTACCTGTGGACATCGGCGCAGCACTGGGAGCCGCTGCCGTCCGGTGTGGTCACGTCGAGCAGCATTGCCATTATCCAGAAGGTCAGCACGGTGAAAGACGCCGAAATCGCGGTGTCGAAGGCGGGGCGCTTGCCAGGAAAGACCAGCCTTGACGACTATTCCAAGTGGACGCTGAGTGTGCTCAATATGCCCACGGGGGTGGGCTATGTGCGGCGGACGCGCAAGACGTTGGACCAGGAAAGTGAAATGGAAATCTTCCCGGTGCAGTTCGCGGACATTTCGGGGATCGTGCCACCGGCGGACGCGGAGTTGGAGCGGATTGTGGGGGGAGGGTGAGCCTTCATTAGGGGATGATGCATTGCCTATCGCAAACTCGCCATTTTGAGGTTGTTCTCACAGCAAAGGCGGGAAACAAGGCAAACACTCTGGCGTCGCTAGTTTGAGCCAGGCTGTCGCCCCGATAGCCTCAAGTTCCTGAACACCCAACTCCCAGTACTGAGTGCGCGTTTCAGGACTCTCAGCTATATTGGCCAACGTCAGGAGACAAAAAGCGACGTCGAGTCGCCGCCCGCACGTTTGCGCCAACGCGAGTGCCTGTTGCAAGTAAGTGCGCCCGCGTTCGGTTTCCACTTCAGTTGCCAAATAGCGCAACGCGAGTGATTCCAGCGCGGGCGAAGCAATCTGCCGGCTCAGTTCCAGGGCTTCCTCGTACAACTGGATTGCCTGTTGCTTGTTGCCCAATTGTAGGTGGCATAAGCCCAACGCCAGACAATCCAGTCCATACCCCTCGCGCGAGCCATATTTCTGGCCGTAATCATACGTTTCCCGCAAGACTGCGTAGGCTTCTTGTGCCTGCCCCTGACAGAGTTGCACCTCCGCGCGATGTCCGTAGACGCGGTGGAGTTCCCAAACGTCGCCCAATTGCAGAGCGAGGTGCTCGTGACGTTCTAACAGTGCGAGCGTCATCTCCATTTCGCCCCGTGATAAGTAGACTAACGCCAGGTTTCCCACATCGCGTATCAGCCGCCAACGCGCATTGGTCCGTTCGCCATAGACGATACTGCGTTGGATTGTGCGTTCAGCCTCATCAAGTTCTGAAAGGCTCCAATGCACCAATCCGAGAATGCTCTGTGTGTAAACTTCGGCGCTGGCGTCGCCTTCTTGAGCAAAGAGCGTCATTGCCTGCTGCAGATCACATTTTGCTTCTGCATAGTGAACGTGTACCCAGAACATCAATCCGCGTGTGCGAAATAACTCTCCTAGCAGATAGGGTTGTGGGAAGTCCAGACTTTCCAGGTTTTCAATGAGCTGGTCCATTAATTGAATGGCTTGCTCAATATGTCCCTGTTTTCGCAAGGCTGTTGCCTTTGGTAAGCCAAGGCGTGCTTGCGCCAATAAATATTCCTGTTGTGATGTGTGATCACGCAAGGTCTCTGCTTCACCTTCCAGGGATTGTAGTAAGGCGTCGGCGGTTTCATATTCCGCCTGGAGATCGTACACACCGATCAGCGCGACACCGGCCCTGGCGAACAGCGCCACGGCCCGATTGTCGCGTGCCAAGGCCAACGCGCGCCGTGCTGCGTCTTGGGCTTCTGTCAGGTGACCGCGTATCGACAGTTGTTCTGCCAGATACGTCAGGAACTCTGCCTGCAACAGGGGGCGGCCTACATCTGCGGACACTTGCGCTGCGAAACGTAACTCCAACTCCCACAGGTCCCATTCTCCCCAACGCTGCGGCCAGGGATGTAACGCCGTAATCAAAATAACGGCCAATTCGTTCAAATCGCGGAAAGCACGTGCTTGCTGTAATAAAGTCAGGAAAGAACGCACGTGACGCTCGCTCTGCGAAGGCGATTGTTTACGGACGTAGGCGGCGGCCCAGGCCAAGCGATCCTGGAGATAATCCTGGAAGTGTTGATGCCAGCGGCGTGTGTCGATGTTTGCCGTGGAATAATGCGTGGCAGATATAGTTTGTGATGCAAGCATACGTTATGTCAGTAAGAAAGCACGTTCGTCTGCAGAAACGTGATCGTCAGGCGGTGTAAGCGGTAGTACGGTGCGGCCAGGCCATTGCTGATTTCGAGCAGTGAATAATCCAGCAATTGCGCTAAAGCCTGATCGAACTCCGCGCCGGTTAAGGCGCTCATCTCTTGCAAGAAGCCAACGTCCTCACCTTCAGGGTCGATTGCCAGCATCGACAGAAGCAGATGTTGCGCCGGAGGATCGAGCAACCGCCACGTGTGATAGTAGATGTACGTGTAGAGTTGGTCGCGCCGGCGGCGTTCTCCTTCCTGAAAATCTGCCAAGACGGTATCCAGTGGCAGGTGATTGAGTTGCGCAGCGACCAATTTAAGGGCCAATGGTAACCCGCCGAATTTGGCATAAATTGGCTCAATAAACGCCGATTGCACTTCGGCGCGCCGTCCGCGCCTTTGCAGCTCGTCGTTGAGCAATGCCTGGCTATCCTGCAACGTCAACTCAGGCACGTCGAAAACGGACACGTAAGGGAATCGCGCCAGTGTGTGGCGGCTAGTCAGCACAAAATGACTTTTCGCAGAGAACGTGGACAACGTCGGCAGCAATTGGGCCACATCGGCGAGCGTTTCGAGGTTGTCCACGACGATCAAGTGGGCAGATTCACGCACGACGTGACGCAGCCGTTCGAGTTTCTCTGCCAACGGCGCGCCGGCCAGGTCGCGCATCCCGGCTTGCATCGTCAGCCGGGTGATGATATCTTCCACAGAGTGTGCAGCATCCTGCACCGGCGTCATTTCGCCTCTGTCCGAAAGCCACACTTGTCGTGCGCTGACCCACAACACGTCCTCCACCGCGCCCCGTTCCAGCAAACGCTGCGCCAGCGCACGAGCCAGCGCCGTCTTACCGATGCCACCCAGACCCTCGATACTTAAGAAGCAAGAGGTTTCTGCTGCTTCGATCTGGTTTGTCAGACGCTTGAGGTGTGTCTCGACGCCAAAGAGCCGTCCGTAGTCGGGCGGCGGAAGGTGCAAACCGGCGCTATCGAGCCGTTGGCGGCGGGCTGCCAGTTCTGCTTTGCTCACTTCTATAGCCAGATAGGCCAGCCCTTGATTGAGCCGCCGACGGTATTGTTGCAGTGCGACGTGCGCCGCGCCGGCTAACTCGTCCACGTTGAAAGGAACGGGGCTGAGATAGCGGTAAAACAACGCGCTCCAGGATTCGAGCGTGGCATTGCCGCAGCCGAAGTCGGTGGCCAACGCTTGCAGCAGCGCAGCGCGGTTGGGCACGGTGCGCGACGGGGCGGTGGGTAAGCCCTCGGCCTGGCGCTGCGCCGTCAACGCGCGCTCGACCAAACGGGACAAGAGCGCTTCCAACGTCAGGCTTTGCTCCACACGCGTCGCACTTTCGGTTTGGGCGAGAACGGCGAGGCGCAACATCTCTGCCGGCGGCGCTTCGGCCTGCTGTAGGCCGCGCAGCGCACGCTCGAGTAGAATGGGCGTCAGGTCATCCAGGTTCATTGGTATGGTTTCCACAGTAGGATCTCCACGGTAAGCACAAAAGTAGTTCGATTTTAGTTCGATTTCTGATTCTCGCCAATAGACAGGAGAACGCTGAATGACTATGATAATAGTGGGGCTGGACAAGGAGCATCAATCCTTGAAGGCTCTGCAAACTGTTTCTATTGTTGCATCCATCAGTTAACGCAAGTTGTTACTGACCTATGAAAACCGAATAAAGGAGTTGAATAATGGAAAATCATCCAAGTTTTCTCACCTATCTGGTTCAAGCGATAGAACAGTACCGTGCTGACCGACAATCTAAAGTGGCACCAGAACCTGGCCCAACTTCCAAGCGTAGTCAACGCCTTGTGCGTTGGGTTCTACCGAACGGCGGCACATTGTTAATCGTACTGGCCTTACTGATGACGCAATCCCTGTGGGCGCGTCCCTTCGCGGCACTAAACGCACCAGGTCCCAGCGCGACGACCGTGAACTACCAAGGCCGTTTGGCAAACAATGCGGGTACTCCCCTGGATGGCACATACGGTATGAGCTTCGCACTCTACGATTCGGCGGCAGGTGGCACGTTGATCTGGGGACCGGAGCCGCATACTGCTGTACCTGTAAGTGAAGGCTTGTTCAGTGTGGGACTGGGCACTCAGACCAGCGGCGGAATCCCGACAACTGTATGGAACGGTGACCGCTATCTGGAAATCACCGTTGGTGGAGAAACGTTGAGTCCACGTGAGTTGATTCGCTCTGTGCCTATCGCCGGGATGGCGCTGACAGTGCCAGATGGGGCAATTGGAACCACTCAGATTGCAAATGGAGCGATAGGGGCTAATCAGATTGCGGATGGAGCAATTGGGACCAACCAGGTTGCGGATGGAGCAATTGGGACCAACCAAGTTGCGGAGGGGGCGGTGACGGCAGTCAAACTGGCAGACAGAGCCGTTACATCACGAAAACTTGACCTCGACAGCGGAAGTCTTAGCGGGAGTTCTATTGCGCTGTCTTCAACTCGACAAGATATCCCCGGATTAGCGACAACAATCACTGCCGATGCTGACTTAACTGTGATTGCCTACGCAACTTTTGACTTTGTGACCGATGCCAGCACGACAGCAGTCGGAGAACTTTGGGTAGACGGCTCAATGAGGGGTAGACAGGCTATACAGAACAATGGACGTGGTACTGTAGCCCAGACATATCACTTTAGCATAACACCTGGGACCCACACCCTTCAACTTCGAGCGTATAAGGTGGGGACTGGCACGGCTAATGTTAAGGATCATAGTACCCTGACCTGGTTTGTGATACAGTAGTTTCATTGAAACACGCACGTCGCTGGCTAGGGATACTGCTACACACGAATTTTTGGGGATCCCAATCGGATCCGACAAGACTCTGGCTATAAGAACCTGATACCTTGTATTACACCGTTAAAATAATCACAGATCGCCTTAGTTCAGAGCAAGGAATAGTAAATCTCGACCCTATGCAACAGATTAACTACCGAATTCACGATGGCGCAGGAGCAGAATTTCGGATTTTTTTGATAGGGTACTATGAACCTATAAACTAACGATTCCTGAACAATCATAACAAAACTATTGTTAGCATACTATCATCAGGGGGCAAATCAATGAAGGACAAACCGTATTTCACGCTTCGCATTCCTATTCCTGATCGCCAATACTTGGGCCGCTTATTGCGCTGGTTAATCCCCAACGGTGGCACATTGATCCTGATCGCCCTACTCGTCGCCACGCAATCTATCTGGGCGCGTCCCTTCGCGGCGATGAGCACCCCCGGCCCCAGCGCGACGACCGTGAATTACCAGGGCCGACTGGCGGATAACGCTGGTACACCTCTGGACGGCGTCTACGGGATGTCATTCGCCCTCTACGACGCGGCAAGCGCCGGCAATCTGGTCTGGGGGCCGGAAGATCACCCTGCCGTGCCGGTGAGCGATGGCCTGTTCAGTGTAGGCCTGGGCAGTCGGACAACGGGCGGCATCCCTACAACAACGTGGAACGGCGACCGTTATCTCGAGATCACCGTTAGTGGGGAGACGCTGAGTCCGCGCGAGCTGATTCGCGCTGTGCCTATCGCGGGGATGGCGCTCACCGTGCCGGATGGAGCGATAACATCGCGTAAAGTCAACTTTGACCAAGGTACTATGTGTCTTTCATCCACCACCCAAGTGACGATGCCCGGCGACTGGCAAATGATATCTATTCCAGGGTTGCGTTTGGATTTTTCCCTCGCCAGCCAGAGTCAAGTGTTAGTATGGATCGATGGATTGGCCAGAATGGATCAATCAGAGCCTGGACAAACGGACGTTATTGTGTTCGTGGATAATGTTCCGGTGACGGCCTCCTTTGCTGTAGATACTATCGATGAACTTTGGTTCAATGTCAAAGGGCAGCGGCTTCTCACTCTTAGTGGTGGCGCACATTCAATAACGGTAAGAGGCCGGTCACATCGTTCCGGCACGATGCAGATTCATGGTATGGATCAATACAAGACATGCATCAACTATTTGGTCTTGGGTGAGCAGTAGTGTGCTGCGCCTAAGTCGCTGGCTCTAACTCAATGATTAGGAAAGCACGCGCTAGACATCTTTATAAGCCGAATCTTCGACAAACGAGGCGAGATTTCACTGCCGAGCACGCAGAGGCCGCTGAGAACACCAAAAAACTCCGCGTTCTCAACGTACTCTGCGGTGAGTGTTGACCTTGTCGGTCTGAAGCAAAGCTTCGTTAGTGTTGGGCATACTGGAAATCACTATTGGTGGGGAGATGCTGAGTCCGCGCGAGTCGATTCGGAGCGTGCCTATCGCGGGAATGGCGTTGACGGTACCGGATGGCGCGATAGGAACGAATCAGATTGCAAATGGGGGAGTTACCCAGGAGAAATTGGGGACCGATATCAGCCTTGAACCGCCAGACGGCAGTATCAACACGGCGAAACTGGCAGATGGCGCTGTAACGGCATCGAAAGCGGCGCTCCCTCACGGCTAAATTATTGGGTCTAGCGGCACATTTGCCCTTAATACCACTGATCGAACCGTGCCGGGTTGACGCTCACTGTAAATCCAGCCACGTCTCAAGTGCTGCATCTAAACATCATGTTGGATGCTACATCAGTCTCAAATCAAATCATTGTCGGGTGTGTTTTTGTGAATGGATCGATTAGAGGACGTCCGGTTGTCCTAAGTGGTAACAATGTAAGAGCCAGTATCTCTTTACCCATTCAGGTGGATTTGTCGCCTGGTTCTCACACCATAGAAGTGAGAGCGAAAGTTGAAAGTGGAACTGGGAGTTATCTGTATTCCGAAAACTCTATGATGACCTACATAATGTTTTCACAGTAAGCGGCGAGAATTCACGCTATTAGTCAAGATGAGGAGATAAGACGGATGAATCAGCAAAAAGGTTTTTGGACCAAATTGGGGCAACTCATTGATGACCACTCCACAGAGAAAGCGCAACAGCTCACATCAGCGCAGCGTGGTCATCAGTCGCGGAAGCGTTTACCGCGACTGCTTGGTTGGCTGACGCCTAACGGCGGTACATTGTTGCTGGTAATCATGTTGATTGCCACCGCTCCGGTGTGGGCGAGACCATTGACCGGGCCGGTCAATGTGCCTGGGCCCAGTGCAACAACCGTGAACTACCAGGGCCGCTTAGCTGATAACGCCGGTACACCCCTGGATGGCATATACGGTATGAGCTTCGCGCTCTACGATGCGGCGACCGAGGGTATGCGAATCTGGGGACCAGAACCGCATACCGCTGTGCCTGTAAGTGAGGGGTTGTTCAGTGTAGGTCTTGGTAGTCAGACCAGCGGCGGAATTCCAACAAATGTATGGAACGGCGATCGCTACCTGGAAATCACCGTCGGTGGAGAGACACTCAGCCCGCGTGAGTTGATCCGTTCTGTGCCGATTGCGGGGATGGCGTTGACGGTACCGGATGGGGCAATTGGAACGACTCAGATTGCAAATGGGGCGATTGGGACAAGTCAGATCGCAGAACAGGCCGTGACTTTTGAGAGACTAGCTCCCACTGCCGTAGGAAAGTGGATAATGCCAGATAATCCTACGATGATTGCCAACCGCAGTGGCGCTAGTTTCGATTGGCAAGTTTTGGATTTGAGTGCAGCCGTTCCTTCAATGGTTGAAATCGTCTATTTGAAGCTGTTTCTGCTTGAGACAGGCGGTAATGGATGGTGCAGTGTCCGACCGTATGGCTCCACTTCGGCTGCAGGGATTGAAATGCGTACACCTGTAGCAAATAAGTATGGCTCTGGTACTGCAATGATTGCACTAAACAATGCCAGGATAGAGTGGAAATGCCAAGCCCCGTCTGGCGCAACAATCAGTGATGCCGGCATTGAGTTGTGGGGGTATTTTGAATCTGGACATTGAGTGCTGTTATATTGAAGTAATAGGAGAATTGAGTCGGCATCCAATTACAGCGCCGGAGGAGGCAAGCAATGAAGCGTTTTAGGTGGATTAAATGGATGAGCATTATATTGTTGGTAGTGATACTGATGCCGCAATCACAAATGGAGATAACCGTAGCGCAAACAAGTGAAGAGGCCATTTTAGATGTTTTGTCAAGTACGCCAAAGTTCTTGACGTTGCCTTTCACTGATGACAGTATTCGAGTTCAACAAGGATGGCTCTGTCATTGGGTTGGTTGTGAAGCCACATATGGTAGCCTAACACACGGCGGTATTGATTATGTGAAAGGTACTCATAGTTCCAATTGGCAACTTTTTGATGTAGTAGCCGCCGCACCAGGAAGTGCCACTTGTAGCTATAGTACTGTGCATGATTACTTCGTCACTATAGAACACGCCGGTGCTGGCAGTGGTTACCGTACTCGTTATATTCATTTGGGTGCCTGTGATAGAATACCTATAGGTCAGTATCAGAATGTTGAGCGCGGAGAAGTGATTGGTAGAATTAGAGACCGTCCGCGTGTTAGTGGTGATGGACCACATTTACACTTCGACTTATGTAGACCTGCTCTTGGTGCATGTGTTTGGCCATCGGATGCCGGTTTTCTTGACCCATATGATATTCGTCGTGTGCGTGATTACTACCCATACAACGTCGTAAATTCGGATATGCCGCCTATGGGTTCAAATCATTATTGGACAACGGACCCGCCCTCTATTCCGTCACAGGACACTGTGCCCCCTACCAAAGCCTCCAACGTGCGTCCTGACGGCTGGACTGGACCTTACACAGGCGATACTACACCTAGCTTCAGGTGGGATCCAGCCACTGATGCTGATTCAGGCATAGCGGGTTACTATGTCGCTGTAGACGATTGGACGCCAGAAGGTGGCGGCGGTAACGATTGGTGGGCCGGCAATGTTACGGCTTTCACCTTACCCAGCGCTTTGCCTGAAGGTCAACATATCTTTGCCGTCACCAGCAAAGACAACGCCGGTAACGTAAACCCTACCAACACCAATAATCCCGGCGATGCTCCCTACTATACTTTCTACGTAGATGCGACGCCTCCTTCTGTCCCTAGTATCACCATCAGTGGGCCTGGCTGTGTTGGCATCCAAAACAATGTATGGCAGAATACCTGCTATGATCCGGCCTTCACGTGGAGCGCCACGGATAGCGGTACTGGCGTGAAAGATTATCGCTACTATTGGGGTACATCTTCTGACGGTTCGCCTATCATCATAACCACCGAAACTAGTTTTGATCCCGGCCCCATTTCCTCAATCGAAGACTATGCCAGTTATTACTTGAATATCACTGCCCGTGACAATATGGATCACGAATCCGGCCGTGCGTCCTTCGGCGTGCGCTATGATAGTGCGCCCCCTACGGTCACACTCGCGATAAATGGTGGAGCAGAAACCGCAAATCAGGTTAGTGTATGGCTTGTCCTGGCAGAAAACGACATCGGCAGCGGCGTCAGTCAGATGCGATTCTCTACCAATGGCCTGGCCTGGACGAGTTGGGAACCATATAACAGTGATAAGGCATGGACATTGCCTGCTCTCAACCGTCAGGCGCACACTGTCTACGTCCAGGTACGCGACCGCGCCGGGAATGAATCTGGTGTCGCCAACGACAGCATCACGCTTGATCTCTATCCCGTGATGCCACACTCAGTCAGTTACCGTATCTGCAATGACGTCATCAATGTAGGTGGCAGGACAGGTATAACCTCAACTAATTTCAGCCTTATTTCGTCTATTGGCCAGCCTTGGGCTACTGGCGCGGATACCAGTACCAGTGCAGCATACGCTGAACGGAACGGGTTCTTGAGTGCGATAAATGGATGTCGTCCTATCACTCATTCATCCACAATGAACTACACTGTCACACAGTGGGTCATTGCCTCCGGTGGTAATTTACGCGGCAGTACGAACTTCCGTCTAGGCGACACCACCGGACAGCCCGCCGCGTCAGGCACTAATGCTTTCACCAGCACTAGCTTTACACTTTCATCGGGCTTCTGGGCACAAATCACCGGTACTGTGCCCCTCACGACGCCGATCAAACCAACTCCACCACCGCCCACACCTACCCCATCGCCCACACCCGGCCCAACGCCTACACCGCAACCCGGCAGTTTTGGCGTTAGTATCAACGGCGGTATGCCCTACACCAACGATCCCTACGTCACGGTGAATACCTGGGCGCCCGATGTCACGCAGGTACGATTGAGCAACAACAGTACCTACGAGGATTCTGGCTGGATGACTTACCAACTCACTCACACTTGGATCCTTTCCACTGAAGGCTTGTATGTACTACCACGCACGGTCTACGCCTGGTTCAAAGACATGCAGGGTGAAGTCTATGGGCCCTACCAGGACAACATTGTCTACGACCCTGTCGGCCCGCAAGGCAGTGTGCGCATCGTGGATAATATTCCAACCGGACTCAGCCCTACCGCGCCGGTGACACTCAGTCTGGAAGCCAGCGACGACAATAGTGGCGTGGCACAAATGCGTCTTGGTGAAGATACGTTGGAAAACACTGCCTGGCAGCCCTTTGCGAATACCATCACCTGGCCACTCCAGAGTGACATCGTCTTTGCACAATTCCGGGATAGGGCAGGTAATGCTTCATCTCTATACGACAGCAATGGCGGTGAACATGCCCTTGACAGCCGTCCGCTTGCTGTCAGCCTCAGTGGACCAACGCTTGGACTGACTAATACTACGTATACCTTTGCCGCAGATGTACTACCGATTACAGCAACTCTGCCCATTACCTACGTCTGGCAAGCAACTGGATACACACCTGTCACCAATGTGGCCACATTAAGCGCCCGCGACATCTTTAGCTTCACCTGGAATGTGACCGACACACAATACCTCACAGTCACAGCGATGAACAACCTGGGAGCAGCAACCGGTACATATTCCATCACGATTGTCGAACGTACATCTGCTTGTGAACTACCATTGACCGATGTCGATATTGACGGCCCACTTGGCAGTCCGACAACGTTGTATGTGGGTACGTCATACACCTTTGCCGCCATCGTCACGCCTGACGATGCCACACCACCAATAACCTACACGTGGTTACCACAACCTGATGAAGGCCAGAATACACCCTATAGTCTCTACCAGTGGAGTGAGCCGGACACTTACACGATCACGCTGGTGGCAGAGAACTGTAGCGGCATTCCGGTGCAAGCGCAACGCACAGTCATCGTGCATTCTACGCAGCATGTCGTTTACTTGCCACTGGTGTTACGCAATCAGTAAGGGCCTAGAGAACACCACCAAAATAAGACACAATCGCCCGGCGGGACCTTGCGCCGGGCGATTGTTGCCAAGTATACCCACACTTTTTACATTCCGGGTAGGTAATCCAAAGAATCAGAGTGGGTCAATAGTGCCCAAGTTATCAACTTGTAATACATCTCGCATTTCTTTGCTGAACAGTGGAATTCTGCACATAAAACTCACTTGATTTCACCATGTCCGGCATGATATAATAGATATATAGCGATGAACAAACATCGCGAAAAGGTCTGGGGCTAAACGCTCCGAACCGCAGGAAGCCTTCAAGCCTGCGGCGTCCGGGTCAGAGAAACTGACCTGGAAACAAAAGGGGAGGACTTGGAACTTCGGTTCCAGGTCCTCCCCTTTTTTGTTTGCGTCAAAAGGGGTTAGGCAAATGCATCACATCGTCAAAATCATAGGGATCAGTGTTGGACTGGGGTTGCTGCTGGGCTGCAACATCTTTTCGATCTTGCCCTTGCCCATCGAACCGTTAACCGTGCGTCCGGTGGTCGTCGCCACGGCCACATCCACGGCAGGGCAATTGCGCGTCACACAAGCGTACACTGCCACACACATCGCGCCACCCACAGCGAGCAGCGCCGTCACTCTGACACAACCACTCGGCCTGACCCTGTCCGCTCAGCCCGCCGGCGTGTTTATCGTTGTCGTGGCCGAGGTACAGAACACGGGCACAGTGCACCTTGACCTGACCCAGGCCGAGTTCACCCTGACCGACAACGCCGGGCATAGTTATCCCCGCGCGCAAGCAGCGGAACTTGTCCTGAGCGTAGTCGAAGGGCCGCTGAGCGTAGCCGAAGTGCCAGCCTTGACGGGCACGGTTCCGCTTTCCGACCACACCTTGCCGCCCAACGCTCAGGCCACGGGCTACCTCGTCTTCGACGTCAGCCCTGACTACGCCGCGCCCCTGCGCCTGGCCGTGCGTATACCCGGCAGCCAACCCATCACATCCAATACTTTCACCCTGGAGGACTAAATGCACACCAGCGTACTCTGTGTTGCTCCCCAAGAAGCCCAGGCCGCAGCCCTGGTTGACGCTGTAGCCCACATTCCCGATGTCTTTATCGCGGGTCTCTGCGATCCGCACCAGGTGCAAGAAGTGACGCGTCTCGTCGGAACAACACTGGTCTTGACGCTGGAAGGGACAGCAATTCCCGACGTTGAAAAACTCGGCATTCCGGTGTTGTCTGTCCCGGAAGTGGACAAAGCCGCCGAGGTTCTCGAAGCGTACCTGAAGGCGCAAACGGCAAAGCAGCCGCCAGCGCAACCGACCGCGTCAGCCCCTGCTCCCGTGGCAACCTCACGGCTGCCCTTTGCCCCACTTCGCCGCCAACTGCGCCTCGGCTTCTATGGCACGCGCGGCGGCGTCGGCACAACGACCGCCGTGGTCACTGCCGCCAAGCTGCTGGCGGCACAGGGCAAGCGCGTGGCACTTTTCGATGCGGCACAGCGCGGCGATCCATATCTATTGCTGGACCTTACTCCGTCGGACAAACCGGCAACAACCGGCAATATCACCGTGTACCCTGATCTCGCGCTGGACGACGCGCGTGTCAGCTACGATGCCATCCTGGTGGACGGTGGACGCGAGCGGCGGGCCTTCCCCGCGCGTTGGATCGCCGTGGACAAACCGTTGTCCGAAGCTGCTATAGCCAAGTTGTTGGGCATTGACCTGGCGTCGCTCACTGAGGAGGCCGCACAATGCTGATCCTCGTCGTGGGTGCAAAGGGCGGGCTAGGGGCGACGACGTTGGCGCAATACCTGTGCCGGCAGGCCAATGCCGTCCCCCTGGACGCCGCCGATGGCACATTGGCCCTGCAAATGGCCGGGCCAGGTGCGCCGGTACTCGATCTAGGCTTCACCGCGCAGTGGACGGCAAGTCGCCGGGGACGCGGGGTTGAACAAGCCGTCGAAACGCGGCAACCCTTGCTCTGGACTCCCGCCTGTACCGTGTGGCGCGCACCGGTGATGGCCTTCGTGTGGGACGCGGCGGCATTGGGGCACGTCATTGCTGACGGCGGCACAACCCCGCCCCCCGCCCTGGTAGACCTCGCCAGCCTGGTGCTCATCGTCAGCGCTGATACCCCGGTCGCCCAATGGCACGAGCGCCGCCTCAAGCAGCAGTGGTCACAGGCCCACGCCGTGGTCGGCGACCTGAAGGCGGCGGCGCAAGCCATTGCGGAGGAGACGTTAGGTGTTCCCGCGCGAAAAGGCTTGCTGGACAAGACTCGCGCGACGCTCGGTAAAGGAAGTAAGGAGTAAGAAGTATGGAGTAAGCGGGGAGGTTTCCCCTTACTGCTTACTCCGTACTCCCTACTCCAAACTGCACACCAAATTTAGGAAAAGAGAGAGGAGAACGAAATGCGAATTCTGAAATCCATTCAATTCTGGGTCGGCCTGCTACTCGTTGGGGGGGCGTTCGTGGGGGTGCTGTTGTTTGCGCAACTCACCACCCCGCCTACCTACGAAGTCGCCATCGCGGTACAGGACATTCCGGCGTACACGTCATTGCAAGACGCCTACACCAACGGTTACATTGCTTTGGACAAGCAGTCGTTCAGTGCGTCGTTGCTGCAAGTCGTGCTCACACCGGAAACCTTGCAGGCGATGCTGGCCGATGGGGTCTTCGTCGAGACGGTGCGCGCGGGCGATGTGCTCAACCGGGGGCGCATTGCCACCGGTGAGAACGCGCAGAAAGTGCGCCGTCTGGCGTTGGCCCTCACCGATCCCCAGTTGGTCATCAAGTCCATTCCAGTGGACGCCGAAACCACCCCGTACATCGCGGTCGGCGACCTGGTGGACTTGTACACCACGTTAGGCACAGTGCGCGCCACCGAGTTGGCGACCAGCACCGTGCCACCCTTGCCCGCCGGGGTCACGCCACCCCCGCCCACACCGGAGCCGCTGCCCGATTACGCGGCGTTGTTACAGCCCGTGACGGTCACGCTGCAACTGCCGGTGACCAAGCGGGTGGTGGCCGGGGCCATCGTGGTGCGCGTCAACCACGAACAGATCGCCAACCCGCAATACGGGGCGGTGACCACTGACGGGCAGCAACCCGCACCGTTTATCGCCGGGCCGGTGGTGGGCGTGGACGTGCTCGTCCCCGAAACCACCGCCGAGAGCCTGGATTGGGCGGTGTTCAACGGCAAGATGTCCCTTGCGGTACGGCCCGCCATCTGGCGCGCGACCGTCGCCGCAGGACAAGCCTTGCCGGAGACTCCGGGCTTCGCGTGGGAAGACTTCAACGCGCAGTTCTGGGGAGGTAGACCGGAGACGGTAGACAGTAGACAGGGGGAGACGGAGACACGGTAACAGGGAGTTAGGGAGAGTGGGTGAATGGGTGAGTGGGAGAGACGAAAAGTCGGGTACAGGGTGGGTTTTCACCCTTTCGCCCCTTTCCCTTATCCCCAACCCGTATTCCGTCTACCGTCTACTGTCTACCATCCGAAGGAGAGAACTATATGGAACGCATCAAGATTGTCATCGGCACAAAGGTATGGGACGACATGCAGCGTCTGGAACGCGCGCTGTCTGAGATACCGGAACTGCAAATCGTCGCCGGGCCGACCACGGCTTCCGGGGTCTTCACCGACGCGACCGAAATGGAAGCTGACCTGGTGCTGCTCTCGCCCACCTTGCCCGGCTTTCGCTCAGAACTGGTGAGTGAACTGCTGCACTACGACGAACGGCCCATTGCGTGCATCGGTCTGCTGCCCCCGCTGGAATCGCGTACCGACGAGTTGCTGGCCTTGGGAATGAAAGGCCACGTCTCGTTGCCTCTCGACGACGCGCAGTTGCGGCGCTTGCTGGAACTGATCCCCAACGCCGTCACCCAGGCGCGCGCCGAACGGGCCAGCAGCAGCTACATCCCGCTGGACACCCCCACACTGTACACTCTGGCCGAGGCCGGGTGGCGACGTATGGTGATCGCTTTGTGGGGCACGGGCGGCGGTGTGGGCAAGACCAGTCTGGCGATCAACCTCGCCGCGGCCTTTGGCGTCATCGCCATGCAAGACACCCTGTTGATGGACCTGGATATGACCCGCGGCGCAGTCGCGCCCCGCCTGGGCCTATCCCCGCAGGAAAACATCTACGGCCTGATCAATACTTTGCTACTGGACTATCTGCGCACCAAGAGCGCCAGTTGTCCACCGCAGACGCTCAAGACGAAAGTACAACTGTGGAGCACGAAGGCGACCTCCAAGCTGCATTGCCTGAGCGGCATCGCGGCAATGGACGTCGCGGGCCGGTCAGAGTTCCGCGAAGACCCGCACCGCACGCAGGCACTGACCCGCGCCATCATCGACACCGCGCATAAGCAATATGACTTCGTGATCATCGACCTGGGGCCGGACGTCAACAACGATGTACATCTCGCCGCACTGGACGCCGCCGACCTGGTGCTCACCGTGGTGCGGCCCGATGTGGCCGATATGCACTCCACCGGCCAGACTGTGCCGCAACTGAAGCAGACCTTTGGCGAGGGCATCGGCAAGTTCGAGTTGGTCATCAACCAGTGGAGTACCGAGGCAGGTCTCAAGCTGAAGGACGTGATCAACACCATTGGAATGAAGAAGTTCGCCCAAGTGCCCTACGATTCACAGTTCACCTACAGTAACAATCACCAGACGCCCTTCGTGCTGGAGAAGCCCAATCCCACGTCGGACGCGATTGTGTCGATGGCCGTGCGCTTTTACCCACCGTTAGCTAACACTTGGGTTAGCCGGGGCGGGCAAATCGAAGGAGAGGCGGCAGCGTTCAAGCCACCGGAGCGGCGCAAAGAGCCGGGACTGTGGCAGCAGGTGCAAAGTATGTTTATCGGGAACTGAAACTGGTTGCTGGAAGCTCGATGCTTGATCCAGCGACCAGTAAACCAGCAACTAACAATAAGGAGAGAGGAACAATGGCAACAAGTATCTTTTTGGAACGCGAAGTAGATCACGCGCGACGCATTGGCATGTCGGAGCGCCGTACCGGGATGTTGCGTCGGACGTTGGCGCTGAAGCGCAACGGCTATACGCCGCGCCGGATCCGGCGAAAAATGGGCGCGGCCAACGTCACCTGGGCCGTCGCCTTAAGCACCCAGGACAAGCTGGAGCGCGACTTAGGCGTGGCGTGGGAAGGTGGGGTTTACGTCCCTGACAGTCCCGCTGTGCCCGCCGCGCAAGCGCAGGCCGTGGCCGAGGCCGGACGTGAACAGGCAAGGGGTGGCAACAAGCACCTACGGGCGCAGTATGGTCTGCACAACGGAAGCACCGCGCCCTACGGCTACAGCTTCGGCCCGGACATCACCGTCAAGACCAGCGACGGCCAAGCACTGACTGGGCACAGCCTGGTGCGTGATCCCGACACATCGGCTGTCGTAGCCGACATCTTCGCACAGTTCATCGGTGGGGCGTCGCCGTATGCCATCGCCGCCGACCTGAACCGGCGCGGCCTCGGCAGTCCCAGTGGCGGACGCTGGGGCGAGGCCAATGTGCGCGACATCGTGCGCCGCGCGCCGCTGTACTCCGGGTATGTCGTTTACCACGACGTGACCCACAAGCAGGCGCGCTGGACGGGGATGCTGTACCCCGGCCAACACGAGGCGCTGATCGATTGGGAAACCACCCTGGCGATCTTGGCCGTCACCGGACGCACATTGGAATGGACGTTCGGTCCTACACGGGAAGCACAGCAATCATAAAACAACAACACTACAACAAGGAGCAAGGAACAATGAAAACGAATCTATTTTGGGAAAGCACAGCCGAACACGCACAACGCATCGGCCTGCCCAAGGATCGCACCAAGATGTTGCGGCGGGCATTGACTCTGAAACGGGAAGACTATCCGCCTGAATCCGTTTTCGTCCAAATGGGCGCAGATCATGTCACCTGGCCGGTGGCAACCAGCACGCTGGACGAACTCGAACTGGAACTGGATGTCATCTGGGAGGACAACGGCTATATTCCTGGACATCTCACCGCACCCGCTATGCCATCCCAGGCTGACGCAGATGCGGAACAGCCACAGGCGCACGTCGGCAAAAAGCGACTCCTGGCGCACTACGGTCTGTACTCAGGTAAGCAACCGCCGTATGGTTACCTGTTCGACTGTGAAGTGCGCATCAAGACTACCGATGGGCGGGTCGCGACCGGGCATAGCCTGATCCCTGATCCAGAAACGGCGAAAGCCGTGCAGCACATCTTCACCGAATTGGCCAACGGCACAGCGCTCGCGACAATCGCCGCCAGTCTGAATATCTGCGCCGTCGTCAGTCCTGCGGGAGCTGCCTGGGATGCGGAGCAGGTGCGCGCCATCGTGCGCTGTGCACCGCTGTATGCCGGATTCATCGTCTACCGTGACAAAAAACACGAGCCAGCGCGCGGGCCAGAGACACTGTATCCCGGTCACTACGCGCCCCTAATCGAACTGGCAACCTTTCTGGCGGTCACCGGGGGCACACTGGAATGGCCGTTCGGCTCCACACCGGAAACCCAGGCTGCGGCAACAGAGGTGGCCTAATGGCAGCGCCATCGACCTTTGCTCAACGGGTTGCCGCGCATGCCACTGCGGAGTACCCCGATCCCTACACGGGCTTGCTCGCTGCTGCCCGTGAACGCCTGACCGGGCAGTTCAGCCTGGAAGCCTTGCGCACGCCCACCGCCCACGTCGAACGCGAGGCCGAGACGCTGCTGCGCACCCTGGTCGACGAACACGCGAACGCTGCGCTGCAACACGGGCGGCCTTTTACCGAGTCGCTGGAAGAGTTGGTCGCGCGCTTGCAGTACGACATCTTCGGCTACGGTGTCATCACCCCGTACCTGAATATGCCCACCATCGAGGAGATTATGATCAACGGCCCGGACGTGATTTGGGTGGACGATGCCGAACGGGGGATGTACCGCGCCAGTATACGTTTCGAAAGTGCCCGCGAGGTGCAGAAGCTCGTTGACCGCATCGCGGCACGGCACGGACGGCGCTTCGACCGTTCCAATCCCAGGGTCAACGCCAAGATGCCGGACGGCAGCCGCCTCAACGCGGTGATGGAACCGTTGGTGGACAACGTGCCCGTCGCGGTGACGATCCGCCGCCACCGCCTGGTCGCTCGCACGCTGGACGACCTGGTGCGATTAGGGACGCTCACTGCCGACATTGCGGGTTTCTTGCGTGACTGTGTGCTGGGACGGCTCAACCTCATCGTCACCGGAGGCACAGGGTCGGGCAAGACTAATACGCTCAATGCCCTGTGCGCCGTTCTCCCCCCGGAAGAGCGGGTGGTCACGGTCGAGGATACCCCTGAGTTACAACTGGGACTCGACAACTGGATCGCAATGGTCACCACGGAAGAGACCGAGGAAGGCCAGCGCGCCATCACGCTGGACGACCTGGTGATCAATGCCTTGCGGATGCGCCCGGACCGCATCGTCACCGGCGAGGCACGTGGGGCAGAGATTCGCTCCGTCCTGATGGCAGCCAACACCGGCCACGACGGGCAACTGCTGACCTTGCACTCCAACGGCGTCCACGAGATCGCCAACCGCGTGGTGCAGATGTGGCAACTGGCCGATTCCGCGATGGCCCCCGGCGTGATCACCCGCTACCTGGTGGACGCCTTTGACCTGGTGCTCTACATCGAGCGCGTCACGGTCAACGGGCAGCGTCGTCGCATTGTGCGCGAGGTGGCCGAACTGTTGCCCTCGCGTCAGATGGAAGGCGACATCCCGGCCATCAACGTGCTGTGGCAAGACACCGGCAACGGCTTGCAGTGGACGGGCCTGTACCCGCAGACGCTGGAAGAGAGCATCTACCTGCGCACCGGACAGCAGGTCAGCCTGCACCGCTACTTCAAACGGGGGTGACGACGATGCGTTTTCTACAGGGAACACAAGTCGAAGCTGAGGTCAGTATGGTGCTGGTCGTTGGGCTGGTCCTGGCCTGCCTTGTAGTGTTTGTGGCGTGTGCCGCGATGGGCGCGCCGCTGGGATCTGTGTAGTGAGTCAAGGGGCAACCGCTGTCACACTCGTGCCTGCCCTGGTCGGCCTCTGGCTGGCCGGGTTGAGCGGCAGCGACCTGCGGACGCGCGAAGTCCCGGCTTGGGCCACGGCCTTGCCGCTGGCAGTGTTGGGACTGCTGCGCACCCTGGTCATCCCACCGGATGGCGCGGTTGTGCCGGGTGGCGTGGCGGTGGGGTTCGCCCTGCTGATGATCCTGCTGTCCGACACGCCGTCCGCCGTCTTCCCCGCTGGGGCCGCCGCGTTCTGCGCCGGACTCTCCGGGGAGCAAGCGCAAGTCCTGGTGGGCAGTTGGATCGCGGCGTTGGTGCTCACTGACCTGCACATCTGGGGCGCGGGGGATGGCAAAGCGTTGGCCGTGTTGACGGCGCTGTATCCCGATGTGCGGCTCGTCGTCGCCTTGGGCATCGCCTTGCTCGTAGGCAGTGCTGTGACTTTGCTCCGGCACCGCCCACACAATGGCGAACGCCGCACTTTCCCCGCCATCCCTTGGCTGGCGTTTGGCACGGCGATGTATCTGGTGCTGGCAACGATTAGCCATCAGCCGTCAGCGATCAGCTTCTAGCATTCAACATTCACTCCCAAGCGCAAGAACTTTGGACTTTCGACTTTGGACTTGGGACTACTTTCGAGGAGGTTCACATTGAATACACCGACTTTACTTTTCGCGGCCTTAGCCGCTGCCGGGGTGCTCCTGGCCTGGATCGGGGCGACGACGCGCGCCTATGTGCGCCTCGTGCCCATCGATCAGCGGGGACTGCTGGCGCAGTTGAACGCGCGCTTGCAGGCCGCCGATATTCCTTTGTCAGCCCGCGAGTTTCTGCTCACGGGTCTAGGGATCGGCGCGGTCTTGGCCGGGGGCGCGCTGGTCATCCTGGGGCCGACGGTTCTGGCTGGGGTTGTCATCTGCCTCGGCCCCGTCATCTACTGGCAGGTGTGGGTGGCCAAACAGGAACGCTTCAAGCGCGAGTACGTCAATGCGCTCAGCCAGGCCATCGAGACGCTGCTGCGGGCCTACAGCGCCAATCCCAACCTGACCGCCGCCTTGCAGGAGGCGACGCCCTATATGCGCGAGCCGGTACGTGGCGACTTTGTGCAGGTGGTCACATCCTTGCAGACCCGCGCCACGCTCAGTGACGCCATCTACCAGGTGGCCGAACGCCGCCACAATCCCTACTTCGATATGCTCGCCGAGGCTCTTGTCGTGCGCGAGCAGCAGGGCGGCAAACTCAAGACCGTCCTCGAAGGGCTGCAAAGCCTGCTGCGCGGCGTCATCCAGATTCAGAACGAAGTGCGCGCCCGGCAGACGCAGCCCAAACTCGAAGGTACGATTGTGGCCGTGGCCCCCTTCGTCTTCCTGGCCTTGCTCAAGTTGGCGCTGCGCGACTATGAGGGCGGCTTTTACGGCACCCTCGACGGACAGATCGTGTTAGCCGTCGCCATTGTCTTCTCCGGGGTGGCGTACCTGCTCTCACAGAAGATCGCCAAGGCGGGTTTGGACTTAGAAGCCCAAGGAGGTGCGCGATGACGTATAGCCTGTGGTTTGCCTTCCTGGGTGGTCTGGGGACGTTCCTGGCGCTCAATGCCAGCCAACGCCGCGCCCCACGTACCTTGCGGGTGCGCCTGGGACTGGAACAGGTGCAAGCGCGGCGGCCCCTGGTGGATCGCTTGTTCGGGACGTGGGCGGAGACCTTGCTACAGCGCCGTGACGCCACCGACGTGGAAACGCGGCTCAAGCAGGCGGGGTTCTGGCAGCGGGTCGGGGCGCTGTATCCCGATGTGCGCACCTTCTATGCCTACAAGGTCGCCAGCGCCACACTGTTGGCCGTGTTGGGCTTGGGTGCAGGACTCATTCTGGCCTCTCTCGGAGGTTTTAGCCCTGCCACGAGCCTGGCTGTTGCTGTGGCGACCGGGACACTCGGTTTCTTCTTGCCGGATATGGACTTGAAGAGCAAAGTCTCGCGCCGCGACGACCAAATGCTGGCCGATATGGCCTCGGCGTTGGATCGCCTGGCGAACTTCCTGGCGGCGGGGTATCCCCTGGCGCAGGCCGTGCAGCAGTTGGCGGAGCGCCCCGGTGGGGTGTTCGTGGCTGAACTGCGCCCGGTCGCCGCGCACTACAACGTCAGCGGCGATCTGGCAGCGGGGGTGGAAGCCTTGTTGGAGAACAACGGCAACCTGCCGCCGCTGATCCCGTTCGTGACGCTGCTGCGCACGGCGGCGCGGTTGGGCGGCGGGGTGAGCGAGGCGTTGCGGTCATTGGCCGCGGAGTTACGGGCGGAGTTGACCCAGCGCATCACGGCGCGGGGCTACCGCAACACGGTCTTGATGATCGTCCCGGCCTTCTTCGCCATCCTCGCCACGCTGCTGGTCTTGGCCGCGCCCGGCGCATTGCGCGCCTTTGCCAGCCTGGGGACGGGCGGCTTTCTGTGAGTCGCTTGCTCCCAGCGCACGAAAGGAGGTGATGCCTATAAGCCATTGAGGCTATCCCGCACGCCTGGGTGGGCGCTCGATGAGTGACCCAAAGTGGCGTCAGAGTACACCTATCTGGGGACGCAGTGCGGCCCACTGCGTCCCCCACATAACCAGAAAGGTTTTCATATCAATCAC